>Ga0209536_100014842_pt1 | contig 11157 bp, 10 predicted proteins | sample DeeMarSeWOR28_12_FD_187461 | JGI IMG/M metagenome (GOLD analysis project Ga0209536, IMG submission 187461) | Marine sediment microbial communities from White Oak River estuary, North Carolina - WOR-2-8_12 (SPAdes) (version 2) | ecosystem: Environmental > Aquatic > Marine > Intertidal zone >... | reverse complement strand
GCCTCGCTTCCTCGGAGCTTCTCGACCGCGGCTTCCAACGTCAGGGGGAGCGCGAACTCGGGATCGCCACTTTCGGTGGCGTCGCCGGAGGTTTCCGGTGGCGGCTCGATCTCGTTGGCGATTCCATAGAGACCAGAGCCGAGGCATGCGGCCATGGCGACATGGGGATTGATGTCGGCCGCCGTCTGCCGTAGCTCGATCCTTGCCGCGCTATCGCTCGGACCCAGAATCACGCGGGATCCGCAGGTTCGGTTCTCGATTCCCCACGACGAGTTCAGTGGCGCCCACACACCGGGTACGTATCGCTTGTAGCTGTTGATGAACGGCGAATACGCGGCGGTGAGCTCCGGGGCGAGAGTCACGAGGCCGCCGAGGTAGTGAAGGCCGATTTCGCTCAGGCTGTCACTACCCGCCGCGGCGAACAGGTTGATTTGTCCCCCGGCGTCCCAGAGGCTTTGATGCAGATGGCCGCTCGAGCCCGGCAAGTCGGCGCTCCACTTGGCCATGAACGTTGCCGTGAGGTCGTGCCGCGAACAGATTTGCTTGATCGTCGTCTTGAAGAGCGCGGCGTTGTCGGCCGCCGTCAGAACATCGTCGTACCGGATCGCGGCTTCCCAGACGCCGGGGCCCGTCTCCGTGTGTATGCCTTCGATCTCGATGTCGTATGCGGTGCAAGTGTCGAGGATGTCATCCACGAGCACCTGATACTGTCCCTGGCGAAGCCACGAGTACCCGAACATCCCAGGGCTCAGCGGATCGAGGTCGCGAAACCCCTTCTGGTGCAGCGATTGAGGTGTTTCCTGAAACACCCAGAACTCGAACTCGGCCGAGAATCTCGTGCTGAAGCCTGCATCGGCCGCGCGCTTGCGGACGCTCTTGAGGAGGTTTCGGGGGCAAGCCGGATGCGCCACGCCGTCCTGTGTGTAGAAATCGACCAAGAAGTTCGCCGTGTCTGGAGCATCGGGCAGCACGCGAAACGTCGAAGCGTCAATTCGCGCGAGCGCGTCAGGATAGCCCGTATCCCAGCCTGTCACCTTGGCGTTGTCATAAAGCCGATCCGCGATGTCCCAGCCGAAGATCACGTCGCAAAAGCCGAAGCCCTTGTCGAGTGCCGACCAGAATTTGTCGAGGCTGATGTACTTGCCGCGGAGCACGCCATCGACGTCGAAGCCTCCCACTTTGACCTTTCGAATGCCTTTGTTCTCGAATTCACGCCGCAACTCTTCGATCACGCGTCCTCCTCGGGAGCGGAAGCATAACCCGTTTTCGGGCCGTGCGGGCGGCGTTCCTAGCCCGATCTTTTTAGGATTATCCGCTCACTTGGATGGAATCCACCGGTGGACCAAACCCAGTCCGACGACGAAGACCAGCGCCACCGAGGCGTGACCCAGGAGCTCGTGTGAGGTGCCGGGGATCGCGCAGTGCGCTTTCAGGACGAAGTTGCCGGCAACACCGGCGGCCGCCGCAGCGACCAAGTTGCCGAGGGCGTTGCCGCGGTCCACGAGCCGAAGTAAAGCGTATACCGGAACACCGAGGAGCAGACCGACGCCCATGCAGGCGCCGGCCATGAAGCCGCCGCCGTGATCGTGGGCAGCCGAAAGAGCGGCCGGGATCGGCCAGAAGGCAGCCACGATGGTTGCCCCGACCGCCACGGCAACCAAGGAGACCGATTGCCACCGGGGTAGGGCTGGGAGGTGTACGGGGCGCGTCACCATGAACATCGCAAGCACCAGGAGAATGCAGAACGCGACTAGGCTTGCTGTCCACTGAACGCTACGGCCTTCTACATCGATCACGGGAAACGCGAACCAACCTGCGATGCCGAGGACCGCGAAGATCGAGAGCACCAACATCCGCCGCGCCGCGGTCGATCGACTGCGCAAGAATCCAGCCAGCGTCCGGTCGCTCTTGTCGCATTGCGCCTTCACCTCCGAGAACATGTCCTCGAAGAGCTGGCCACGGTCGGGCATCGCCACCGCGTCCAGCTCGCGCAAACGCTCACCGAGACCGGCGTCGGGCCTGTCGCTCGCATCAGTCATTCATCACCACGTATTTCCGAAACCAACAATTGTTTCAAAGTAGTGTAGGCTCGGTGTGCGCGCACACGCACAGCGCCCTCCGATGTGCCGACGATCTGGGCGATTTCGGCGTAGGGTCGCTCCTGGAACCAGTGGAGCTCGACCACCTCCCTCTGACTGTGCGGGAGCCGTTCGAGAGCACCATGAAGCAGCGCAGAACGCTGTCGCAGCTCCAGGGGCATGAAATCGGCTTCGGGTGCGGCCTGCGTGTCGACCTCGAGGTCCGTCACCTTCCGGCGTTTCTTTCGGCGCCAATGCTCGCGGACTAGGTTCATGGCAATCGTCATCACCCAAGGACGAAGCTTCGAACCTTGGCGGAAGTCGTTGCGTGCTCCGTGAAGCCGGAAGAACGTTTGCTGAACGATCTCCTGGGCGAGCTCGTCGTCTCGGAGGTGCCGACGCGTGAGACGAAGAAGAATTGGCGCATAGCGTTCGAAGAGGAGCCGAAATGCAGCATCGTCGCCGTCGACGTAAGCACTCATCAGGTCTTCATCGCTTGCGCCGGCCCTGGGGTCAGGGGACATCGCTCGACTCCAGTCCGAGTCCGGCTGGGACCTGCATCTCAGTCGAGTCGCCCTGCGCTTTGAGCCAGTAGCCGGCGAAGACGAGCGTGCCAAGAAGCGCCACCAGAAGCGCGAGTCGAACCCAGTGGCGACTCGCATCCAGATCTCGCTCGTCTACGATGACGGGCGCGATCGGGATGGGACGGGCGCCAGATGTGCTGAGGATCTTGCCTGCAGGGTGGCTGCTGCTCGCGTGCGCGGGCGGGCGACTGGTGTTGAGCGCGCTGACCGGAATCGAGCCGATGTGTGAGGTCTCCATCCAGGGAGCGATGTCTTGGGTGTGGGGGTTCTGTTTGGCGGACTCGACCTCGATCCATTCGAGCGCCGTTCGCATCGACGCGGCGTCAGGATACCTCTGGATCGGATGCTTCGCCATGGCCCGTCGGATGACATCGGGCAATCCAGGGAGGTCCTCAAAGCCCTCTTCGGTTTCCCAAATGGCAGGAGCTGCGCCCGTCGTCATGTGGTGGAGGAGCGCTCCGACAGCGTAGAGGTCCGAGCCCCGCTCGACGACGCCGCCTCCGAAGAGCTCGGGTGCCATGTAGGAGACGGCGTGCTTGCCTGATCCGGTGTGCGCCGCGTGCGCGCTCGCGTCGGGGTGGGCGCGCAGGAGCGGAAGGATACCTATACCCACCAACCGGGCCGCCAGCCGGCCTTCTCGATCACGCGTGACCACGATGTTCTGCGGCGTTAGGTCTCCGTGCACCAGCCCCTCGGCATGGGCGGCGTCGAGTGCATTCAAGACATCGGTTGCTAGACGCAGAACGTCAAACGAGCTCAACTGTCGATTGCGGAGGATATCGGAGAGCAACGTTCCGCGCGTATCCTGAAATGCGAGATAGGGGACGCCGTCAAGGACACCTGCATCGAGCACCTGTGGAATCGTTCGGGACTGAATTGCGCCCAGCCGATGAGCGAGCTCGGAGAAGGCGGCCTCGCTCTGCAACGAACGGCTCGTGTCCATCGGAAGAACGCAGACGATGAGCGGAGCGCCTTCCGCAGACGCGCGATAGTACGTGACGAGCCCCCCCCAGGGAAGCGGGCCGTCGACATCGTAGCGTCCCGCGAACAGCTCTTCGGGCCGGGTGTGTACACCGCCAGGCGAGGGAAACATCGGCTCGAGAATAATCCCGTTCGCCGAGGGACGCGACTCTTTAGCCTTCGGCCCCGATGAGAGCCTGACCTCGCATGAGGACCTCGCCGCTGGGTTGCCGGGTGAGCTCGTATGCGCGGGTGCGATCGTCGACGACCCAGGTCTCCATCTCTAGCGACTCGCCGGCGTGCGCTTCCCGGATGTACTCGACCGATAGCCCGGTGAGTCGGCCAACCAGCGCCGCCGCCTGGCCGGACTGCGCCGCGAACCAGCGCGTGTCGTCGATATAGTCGACGTAGCGCGCCTGATTCACGTGTCGGAAGCTGTCTTGATCACTCGGGCGTACCGTCCATTGCCGGGACCATGCGTCCCGGCGGCTCACGTCGGGCCACGGGCGGGCAGCGGGCGCGGGTTCGCTCGCCACGTGGTCGCGAACGACGGGATCGAGCGGCGCAGGGCCGTGTGGTCCCAAGTTGACCACCGTCATGCGCGCTCGAGCGGCAATCGCTCCATCTTCCGCGCGCATGATGCGATGGCCGAAGTCGAAGCTTGTCCTGCCGACGCGGGCCACCCAGGTCGCGATCTCGACCACGTCTCCGTAGCCGAGCGGTGTGAGGTACTCGAAGTGGCCGGCTCGCGCGACGCCACCCTCCATGACACCCCGCAATGCGTAGTCGTCTCGAGCGAAAGCCCGCCAGCGCGTGTCTTCGAAGATCCGGGACAACCAACCCGGGGATACCGAGCCTGTCGCGTCGAGCTCGATGCCGCGGATCGTATACGGGGTGACCAAGAGCGAGTGCTTGTTCATTTGTCGGGCGAACACACTAGCAGCCGGAGGAACAGGCGGTAGAGCTCGCTGCTGCCATGCACCCGTAGGAGACTCGGTCGGGATGCGCGGCACAGCGAGTGGGGCTGGAGGTCGGTCGTGTCGCGCCATCAAGGGCCGTACCGACGGGTCCCGCTCGCGAGCACGTGCGTCGCGACCGTGTCTCCGCTCGCTGGCGCTGGCGCTCACGTTCGACACTGGCGACGCCAACCTCTACCTTGAAAGGGTGGATTTGGAAGACTTCCAAGAAGCGCTCCTCCAGCAGATGGAGCGAAAGACACACTGGGCCTGGCCGGCGTTCACCAATGGCCTCGTACCGAAGGACAAGCTCCACATTCACCTCGAGCACGAATGGGAGGTGTATGTGCGCGACTTCCCCGTAATGGTCGGCAGGGCATACGTGCAGTGCCCCATCGCCGCCGTCCGACGAGAGCTTGCGGAGAACCTCTACGAAGAGGAAACCGGTGGCCTTGCGGCGGGAACACCGCACCCCGAGCTCTTCTTGATGTACCCACGGGGGCTTGGCATGGACCTCGCTCGCTTCGGGGACGTGAAGCTCTTGCCCGCAGCGCACGCGTACCGCGGGTTCCTCGATGATGCGACCACCAATCGCGGCTGGTCCGTAGCCGCGGCGATCGCGACGCTATTCATCGAAGGAACCGCGTACGAGCGGCACGAGCTCGACGACGACGCGCCGGCACGCCCGCAGCCGCCCCTCGAAGATCATCCTCTCGTGAAGCACTACGAGCTTCCGGTAGAATGTCTCGCCCTCACGAAGGCGCATCGGTCCGTCGAGGGTGAGCATCGAAAGGCAGCCTGGCGGGTGATGCTGGACCACGTGCCTGCGGTCGAGCGCGAACGGGTGGTCATCGCCACGGGTCAGGCTGTGGACGCATGGCGCGCTTACCGAGACGACGTGGCGGAGGCTTGCGGGGTGACGCGGGATTCCTCCGAACCCGGCCTCGCTCACATCCACCCGTAATCCGCATTCGCGCACCGATGAGCAAACTGGGCATGCTGCGGCCGCCTACCCGCCCGGTAGGCGCTTCTTCTGCACCTTGCCCATCGCGTTTCGGGGCAGCTCTTCGAGGAAGTGCACCGCGCGCGGCCGCTTGTGCGGGCTCAGTTGCTCGTTGACACAGGCGATGAGCTCCTCGCCGCTCGCGTCCCTGCCTGGCTTCAGTACCACGAATGCCTCGATCCGCTGACCTAAATCGTCGTCCGGCACGCCCACGATGGCAGCCTCTCGCACGGCCGGATGCTCCAGCAAGCACGCCTCGATCTCGCCGGCGCCGACGCGATAACCGCCGGTCTTGATCAGGTCGGTGCTGCGGCGGCCCAAGATGCGAATGGCACCGTCTTCGCGACGCGTTGCGAGGTCGCCGGTGTAAAACCACCCGTCCGCGTCGAGCACCTGTGCGGTAGCGTCAGCTCGGTTGAGGTAGCCGGCAAACACAGCTCGACTGCGCACGGCGACCTCTCCGATGGTCTCGTCGTCGTACGCGTCGAGCTCGTTCCTCCGCTCGTCGACCAGCTTCAGCTCGACGCCGGGCAACGGTGGGCCGACGTAACCCGGCATCGGTGGATGAGAAGCCGGCACACCACAGTTGATGAGCGTCTCGGTGAGCCCGTACCGCTCGTGCACACCGCGTCCGGTGAGTGCTTGGATGTGCTGGTGCTCCCGTAGCGAGAGCCCCGCCGACCCCGAGACGAGCAGGCGCGGTCGGCGAAGCGCGTCGCAAAGCGCTTCACTCCCTTCCGCGACTTCCGCGATTCGATGGTACATGGTCGGCACGGCGAAGCACAGGGTCTGCTCGTGGCGCGGGTCGCCGAGCGCCTTGGCGATCGCCTGCGGACTGAACTTGGGAACGTAGTGAAGCGCGCCGCCGACCCGGAGGCTTCCGAAAAGCCCGAGCACCAAACCATGCGCATGAATCAGAGGCAGGGAATGGACCACCGTGTCGTGCTCGGTCCACTCCCATGCTTCTGCCAGGGAATCGAGGTTGGCCGCGATGTTGGCACGGGTGATCACCGCTCCCTTGGGCAGCCCGGTGGTTCCGGAAGTATAGAGAATCAGCCCCGCAACCGCGTCTTCCGGAATCTCGGGAAGCGCGCTCGCAGACGGCGCATACTCGGCGCGAAACGACGGCACGTGTGCTACCTCGTGCGACACCTCGAAGCTCTCCGCGCAGAACGCGAGCCTCGGCTCCGCGTCGCCGAAGATGTGTGCCACCTCTGCAGAGCCCAGCTTGGGGTTGAGTGGAATCGTCGTCACGCCGCGCGCCAGGTTGCCGATCATCGCCGCCGCCGTCGATGGGCTTGGAGAGGCCCAGACTGCGACACGATCGCCCGCGTCGATGCCTGCTCGCTCGAGAAGCGCAACGTGTTGAAGCGCCGCGTCGGCGAGTTGGGCGTACGTCCACGCTTGATCTTCGATGACGAGCGCGAGTCGCGAATCGGCGTGGGTCAGGCGGGGAAAGAGGGACATGGGGTCATTGCTCTACGGGGAAGTTGCCGGCACCCCACTCGTTCCAGGAGGCATCGTAGAGGCGCACGTCTTCGTAGCCGAGCGCGGTCAACGTCAGCCAAGCGAAGGAACCGCGCCAACCCGTGACACAATACGTGACGGTCGTTTCGTCAGCGTCGAGACCGCGATATCGGGTGTCGAGCTCCGGCTTGGACAAGAGGAATCCTCGGCTCAGGTTGTCCCTCCAGTCGACGTTGCGGGCCGTGGGGATCCGACCGTCGCCGTACTCGGCCTCCGATCGCGCGTCGACGAGTTGAATCGACGGCATCTCGAAAGGGTCGACCCCGAGCTGCGCGAGGACCCAGTCACCGGTCGCGCGCAGAGTCTCGTCGACACCGATGACCGTATACGCGCTCTGGGAGGCCTCGGGGGGACTCGTATCGAGCTCGCCACCGGCGTCGACCCATGCGGAATAGCCGCCGTTCAAGTACCGGACATCGCCGTGCCGAAAGTAGCTGAGGCTCCACACGACGCGCGACGCGTCGTATTCCGGTGCATCGCCATAAACGACCGCGATCACCTCGTTCCGAAGGCCCGCTTCGCGAAGCACCGATTCGGCCTCCGTCGAAGGCTTGATCTGAGCCGGGATGCCATCGACCTCCGCGGCAAGGTCCTCTGGGCGCAGAGGAATCGCTCCGGGAATCCGTGCCAGCTCGTAACCGGAGGCGCGCGTGTCGATGAGCTGCACGTCGGGATCGCCCAGATGCTCTTCGAGCCAGGCCACGTCGACCACCAGCGTTCCGAGCAACGCCCCGCCGCCGGGGGGGGCCGCGCAGGCAGCGCCGGTCAGGCCGTCGCACGGATTCTGCGCATCGCCGCCGCCGCACCCGACCAGCGCAATCAACAAAGCCGCGACCAGGCCCCTCGTGAGCATCGCGTGACTCTACCGCAAACACCCGAAATGCGGTACGAGGGCTCGGACGATGTTCGATCCGACCAAAACCATCGTGATCGCCAACCCGATGGCTCGGCACGGATTCGTTGGAGAGCATTGGCCCGAGCTCAGCGCCAAGATTCGGGACGCCCTCGGACCCGTCGACCTCCAGCTCACCGCCTCCCGTGGCGATGGTCTTCGAATTGGGAAGGAAGCGATGGCAGCGGGCGCACGCACGGTCATCTCTTTTGGCGGCGATGGCACGCACAGCGAAATCGTCGATGCGATCATGCAGTCGGAGCTCAACAAGGAAGTGACGATGGGCATCCTCCACGCTGGCACCGGCGGCGACTTCCGGCGCATGATCCCAGGCGCGGAAGATCTGCAAAGCGCGTGCGAGGTCGTACGCGAGAAGCCCGCCGTGCCCATCGACATCGGCTGGGTGCAGTACGTGCACGATGACGGCCACACGGAGGGCCGTTATTTTCTCAACATCACGTCGATGGGCATGGGAGGGCTCGTCGATCGGCACGTCGCGGCATCGAAATCGAAGAGCAGCGGCAAGGCGAAGTACTTCAAGGCGACGCTGCGTGCGAACATGCAATACAAGCCGGCGAGGATTCGACTGCGCATCGACGGCAAGGACGAAGGCGAGCACGAGATCAGCAACATCTGTGTGTGTAACGGCCGATGGGCGGGTGGTGGCATGATGTTCGCACCGGATGCGCGCCTCGCCGATGGTATGTTCGACGTCATTTCCTTCCGCGCGACGTCGACCCTACGGGGACTCCCGGTCATGGCTGGGCTCTACAAAGGCACACATGTCCGGTCGCCGCTGGTGAGCACGTATCGGGGACGTCACATCGAGGTCGACGTGATCGAAAACACGGCCTGGATGGACATCGATGGCGAGGCACCAGGGGTGGGGCCTGCCGAGTTTCGGCTCCACGATCGTGCGCTCCGCGTCATCGGAATTGGCGCCGAGTTCATCTGAACAGACAGCCGCACACCGAACGACGAAAACGGCGCTATGCTCGGGACGATGGCCCGCGCGTACTTCGGCACGTCCACCCCGATTCCGTTTGCCCATCGCGGAGGCGCGAAGCGCTGGCCCGAAAACACGCTGCTAGCGTTTCGGAATGCCGTCGAGCTCGGCTACCGACACATCGAAACCGACCTCCACGAGACGTCAGATGGACATTTCGTCTGCTTCCACGATCTCACGCTCGAACGAACGACGAACGGGATCGGTCCCGTGGCGGACCACACGCTCGCTCAGTTGCAGACGCTCGATGCAGGCTACCACTTCATCGAGGATGGGAGTTATGCATTCCGAGACGCGGGCCTACGCATACCCACGCTCGACGAGGCACTTGGGCTGGGTCCGGACATCCGGTACAACCTCGAGATCAAGCCGGAGGATCCCACGCTCGCGAAGCGTCTATGGGACTACATCGACGGCAACGGGATTCACGACCGCGTATTGGTCGCCTCGGAGCACGACGAGATCACCGAAGCCTTCCGAAAACACAGCGGAGGGCGAGTCGCGACTTCGCCTGGACGCAAAAGTGCGATGCGTTTCTGGGGGCGCGTGCTCTCGGGCACCTGGAGGCACGCGATGTTCCCCTTCGACGCGCTTCAGATCCCTCCGGTGTTTCGCGGAATGAACGTCATCACGCCCCGGTTCCTCGATGCCGCGCACCACCACGGGATCCAAGTGCACGTGTGGACGATCGACGAGCCGAGCGCGATGTTCGAGCTCCTGAACGCGGGGGTCGACGGCATCATGACCGACGTGCCGGACGTGCTCATGGAGGTTTTGGCCAAATCCTAGCCCGGTGAACCAAGCTGTGTTGTGATGAGTCCACGATGAGACCACCGATGCTCCTCTTTGCGACTGAGCGCTATCAAGAGCTGGGCGAAGAGATCGCGAGCGCAGGCGACTTCGATTCGGGTGGAATCCAGCGAAAGATCTTTCCGGATGGAGAACGCTATCGTCGCATTGAAACGGACTGCGCCCGCCGGGACGTCGCGCTCATTGGTGGCACCATCGACGACTTCGACACACTGGAGATCTACGACCTCGCGTGCGGGCTCGTCCACCTCGGCGTTCATACGCTGACGCTCGTGCTTCCCTGGTTCGGCTACCAGACGATGGAGCGTGCGTCGAAGCGCGGGGAGATCGTGGCGGCGAAGAACCGCGCACGCTTGCTGTCTTCGGTGCCTACGGCCGGCTCGGGAAACCGAGCGGTGCTCGTCGATCTACACTCCGAGGGTATTCCGCACTACTTCCAGGGCGACATCCGCCCGGTGCATCTGCATGCACGCTCCGTGGTGCTGCAGGCAATTCGGGATTTTGGTGGCGAGGACTTCGTGCTCGGGGCAACCGACGCAGGCCGCGCGAAGTGGGTGGAGAGCTTGGCCAACGATCTGCTCGTCGACGCGGCGTTCGTGTTCAAACGTCGGCTCTCCGACAGTGAAACCGAGGTCACGGCGCTCGCAGCGGACGTGCAAGACCGCGCAGTCGTCATCTACGACGACATGATACGAACCGGTGGTTCTCTGATCTCCGCGGCAAGGAGCTACAAGGAGGCCGGAGCCAGCGAGGTCTACGCCGTCTGCACCCACGGGGTGTTCGCCCAGAAGTCGCTCGACGTGATCCAGGACAGCGGCCTGCTCGAAGGGATCGCCTGTACGAACACGCGCCCGCACGTGCAGGATCTGGCCGATGGCGATTTTCTGCGCGTGTACTCGGTGGCGGACCTGATCGCGCAGTTCCTGAGTGAGAGCGTGTAGTGCCCCGGTCCAGGTCAGCGCCAGCGTTCCGCGTCAGCGCGCAGCCCCGTGGCGACGCAGTCGCTTTACGGGGTCAGCAACCGGAGACCCGGTCGCGACGCACGTGCTCGCGAGCGGGACCCGTCGGTACGGCCATTCATGGCGTGCTAAGACCCACCTCCAGCCCACTCGCTGTGCCGCGCATCCCGCCCGGGCCTCCTGGGTAGACAGCAGCGCGAGCCGGAACGGCGAAGCCCTGCGGGCTCGCGCGCGTGCGGTCGTTATTGCGCGCCGAATTTGCGGACTTGTTTGACCAGTTCCTGGATCTGCTCGGGGGTCAGCAAGTCGGCGAATGCGGGCATGGTCGGCGGCTTGCCGCCGGCAATGGTCCGCGCGATCGCGGCATCATCGATGCTGCCCT
>Ga0209536_100014841_pt1 | contig 11157 bp, 7 predicted proteins | sample DeeMarSeWOR28_12_FD_187461 | JGI IMG/M metagenome (GOLD analysis project Ga0209536, IMG submission 187461) | Marine sediment microbial communities from White Oak River estuary, North Carolina - WOR-2-8_12 (SPAdes) (version 2) | ecosystem: Environmental > Aquatic > Marine > Intertidal zone >... | reverse complement strand
GCCATTTTCATCGGCGGTTGTTCCTACCAGGGTATCCAGCCAATACACATTCGCCCCCAGTAATGGAATTTCATTTCCTTCAGCATCCTTTTCCTTAACATACCCTTCTATATATCCTGTCTGCTGAGAAAGAACCGGAAATGTAACCAAAATCAGGGCGCATATTAACCCTATACTTCGCATGATCTTAGTGTTTGTGTGCCCCATCACCGTATTGGCAGCAAGCAGGAAGCTTGTCGTAGGTTGATTGCTCAGCTTTTACTTTGTCGGTGCTGTGTCCGAGTTCTGCTATAGCCTTATGGATGTCGATCAGTGTCACCTTATCCGGATCATATACGACAGTGATCATCCCGGTTTCTTTATCCCAGTCCGCCTTCTTGACACCTTTGATCAGGGCGCCGTTCTCAATTCTTTTTTCACACATTCCACACACGCCTTCCACTTTAAACTCTGCAGTATCCACATCGCCAGAGAGTGAATATACCTTGGCAGGTAAGAAAAGACTAATAAGGAAAAAAGAGACTAGTATTGATTTTATGATAGATTTCATTTGAATTCGTTTTTAATTGAACATATGATTTTTGTAGAACCTGTCGTAGGCTCTGAGTATTCATGATGCCAATTAAAAACTATCCGTAAAAGGTAAGGTTGGAATATTTGAGCCAGAGTGGTGTCTCATGATATGGAGGAGAATTGCATACGCTAAGAACAGTGTTTTCATTGTTCTTAAACTCTGGCAACTGTATGGAAGTTGTTTCCAGCATCCCGAAGAATGGCGCCTTGATCACCGTATTTTCCGATGTGACGAGCTGGTCTTGCGGGCTGTGTTGAAATACAATTTGTTCATCTCCGCAGCAGCCCATATCCATCCCGGTCTCTCCGCAACAACATTCCTTCGAAAGGGGTATTAATGAAACACTATCAACCTCCCCCAGGCAATAATGCACATTTATTGCAAATCCTGAAGTAAGCAGTAAATACAGGATAGTAAACGCTATAGCTGAAACACGTTTCATTGTATTAATCATTACGCAAAGTTACAAAAAATGTTGTTTAAGGGTATAAATTACTTGCCGACTTTCCAGGGATATCCTTAAATATTAAAATTGAAAGACATTATTCCGGATAATTGGTAAAAGAACAATTTAAAAAACGCCTGATTCAATTGCGATTATTTTGTTCACGGCAAAAATTTGATGCGATCGGATTTTTTTCAAATGCTATTTCCACTAAATTACGCTGATTAGTATGCACAATATTGTATAAATCCTAAACCTTGAAATGGATATGAATATTAAATATACCTCATCTGCCTTATTTTTTTGCATAGCGCTGGGTTTCACAGCCTTGTCGCAGGAGAGGACAACCACTGCCCTGTTAAACGACTGGAAATTTTTCAAAGGACCATCTGATCAGGCCCATGAAAGGGATTTTAATGATTCCGGGTGGCAGGTCGTACAGGTACCCCACGACTGGGCCATTGAAGGGCCATTTCAACCGGAAGGCAATGGGTATACGGGCAAACTGCCCTGGAAGGGAGAAGGCTGGTACAGGTATCTTATGAATATCGACAATGACTTAGAGGGGAAGATCGTGTATTTAGTGTTCGACGGCGTGATGGCATTTCCAAGAATTTTTGTGAACGGCCATTTGGCTGGAAGCTGGGATTATGGCTACAATTCCTTTTACGTAAACATTACGAAATATCTGGATTATGGGCGAGAAAATGTACTTGCGGTACATGCAGATACCCGCAATCATGATAGCAGGTGGTACCCGGGGGCCGGAATATACCGGAAGGTACAGATGATAATCGTCAATCCGGTGCATGTAGATATCTGGGGAACTTTCATAACAACACCAATCATAAAACCCCATTATGCCGATGTCAGAATTGCTAGCAGGATAAATAACTTCGGTGCAAATGACAGTGAAGTGAGGATCAAGCACAGCATTCTTAACAAGGATGGTACAAAAATCCTAGAAGATGAGGTTGATGGAAAGGTGGATCAAGGTGGATCCAGATTGCTGGAAGCAAACATTACAATTCCCAATCCCCGGATCTGGGATATCGATGATCCGCAGCTCTACACGGTAGTAACCGAGGTGTTTGAGGGGGAAGTTTTGATGGATACCTATAGGTCGACATTCGGCATCAGGGATATGCGTTTCACGGCGAATCATGGCTTTTACCTGAATAACAGGCGCATTCAGTTCAAAGGAGTGAATTTACATCATGATCACGGTCCCCTGGGCGCTGCATTTAATAAAAGGGCCATGCAGAGGCAACTGGAGATCATGAAGGCAATGGGTTGCAATGCCATACGGACAAGTCATAATACAGCAGCACCGGAACTATTGGATCTATGTGATGAAATGGGATTACTGTTCTTCAACGAGGTTTTCGACAAGTACGATCAAAAAGCCGATATATTGGATACCACGAAGTTTGAGGATTTTGCTCACCGCAACATAAGAAATTTTGTAGTAAGGGACCGAAACCATCCCTCCTTATTTCTCTGGAGTGTAGGCAATGAGATCGGGGATGTGCAGTGGAATAAGGATAATGGTTTTTACAGGCTTAATACCATGTTAAATTATGTCCGGAAGTATGATCCCACCCGCCCGACTACACTGGTATGCGATAATATGGAAGGAGCAATTATGCGGCACTTCGATTTCTATGATGTGCATAGCTGGAATTATGGGCGGCGCTACCGGTTGGCACGCCAGTTGGAACCAGACAAGTCTGTTATAATTGCTGAGTCCGCCTCTACCTTAAGCACCAGGGGTTTTTATGAATTCCCATTACCCAAAGAGAAGACTGAATTTACGAAGTCCCTCCAGGTGAGTTCTTATGATCTCAACGCCCCGTACTGGGCGGAAGTAGCGGATGATGATTTCATGTGGCAACAGGATGAACCTTATGTGGCTGGTGAATTTGTATGGACGGGATTTGATTACCTGGGAGAACCTACGCCATATGGAAACTTTGGGGTGAAACGCATGGGTATGACCGACAGGGAAGCGTCGAGGAGTTCCTATTTCGGCATCGTAGATCTATGTGGTATTCCCAAAGACAGATATTACCTGTACAAGAGCTACTGGAAGCCCGATGAATTAACCATTCATATCCTTCCGCACTGGAATTGGGAAGACAGGGTAGGGCAAAATGTTCCGGTGTTCGTGTACACCAACGGTGATTGCGCTGAACTTTTTTTAAATGGCCAATCCCTGGGAATGCGCTGCAAGGATCCTAAGTCAATGCATTCAATCGATCGGTTCAGGCTGATGTGGAATGATGTTGTGTACCAACCTGGAGAATTGAAGGTGGTGGCCTATAAGGAAGGGGAATTACTTGGTGAAAACGTGATGAAGACCACGGGAAAACCAGAAAAACTACGATTAACTGCTGATCGATCTGAAATTGCGGCGGATGGCGGGGATCTATCCTATATCCTCATCGAAGCACTCGATAAAGACGGCAATGTTTATCCGCTTGCAGACAACAAAATAACCATAGAGTTAACCGGACCAGGGGGAATTGCTGGTGTTGGTAATGGTAATCCACAGTCTTTAAATCCATTTCAATCCAATGAAGTGTCTCTCTTCTATGGGAAAGCCATGTTGATCGTAAAATCAGTGCCGGAGACCGGACAACTTAAGGTCGAAGCCCGATCCAAAGGCCTAAAATCGGCTGATTGTACGATATTACTGAAGTAGCTGGGCAAAGTTCAGAATCCGGTCCCTGATTAGAAGAGATCAATACTGTACAGAATCGGTTATGGCGATCCGAACAGAGATAGAAAAAATAATTTAACATTATATTTGAAGTACTCTATGATGGAAAAGACCATATAGACCTGATATTGTGACGTTGTGAAAGTGTTATATAGAGGAAGAATTATGCAAAAAACAAAACAGATATGGATGCCAAAAAGATTATACACCCTGGTGGTTTTAGTGTTTGTGGTGTTTATATCAGGATGTTCTAAACGTGCAGCAAGGGAGGTCGGCTTCAAATTGCTGGATCCAAAAATAACCGGAATCCATTTTAATAATGCGTTGGAGGAAAGTCATATAATGAATATTGTTACCTACCCGGATTTTTACAGCGGAGGGGGCGTTTCTATTGGTGACATTGACAACGACAGCCTCCCTGATGTGTTCTTTACAGGCAATCAGGAAAGTCCCAGGTTGTACAGGAATTTGGGGAATATGAAATTCAGTGATATTACCGAGGAATCGGCACTGGATAAAATGCCGAAAGGCTGGTATACCGGCTCTTCGATGGTGGACCTGAATGCAGATGGATTTCTGGATATTTATGTTTGCCGTTCCGGCATGGTAGCCCCGGAAGACCGGGCCAACCTGCTTTACATCAACAACAGGGATGGTACGTTCAGTGAGAAAGCAAAAGAATACGGCCTGGACAATCAGGGATATGGTGTTAATGCTTACTTTTTTGATTATGATAAGGATGGCGACATTGACGTGTATGTGGCCAACCAGACTTCCGCCAGGCTGAACAGTGCGGAGGCTGCCAAATTAAGGAATGTATCAGATCCCTATTCCGGGGATAAGTTGTATGAAAATACCGGAAATTCTTTTATCGATGTAACTCAAAAGGCTGGATTATACAGCTCTCAGATCGGATTTGCCCACGGAATAGCAGTCGGAGACATCAACGGCGATGGCTGGGAGGACATGTATGTCAGCAATGATTTTTTCGAATACGATTACCTGTATATCAACAACGGCGATAAAACCTTTACAGAAAAGATCAAGGAAGCCACCAGACACATCTCTCATTTTTCCATGGGCAATGACCTCGGAGATTTTAACAATGACGGCTTATTGGATATCATCGTGCTGGATATGGTGGCAGAGGATAATCGGAGGTTGTACATGAATACGGGGGGGAATGACCAGCAGCGTTTCGAACGGACGGTTCAGCATGGGCTGCATTACCAGTACATGTTCAATGTGCTCCACTTGAATTCCGGGAATACCACATTTAGTGAAATAGGCATGCTCGCCGGGATTTCCAGAACCGACTGGAGTTGGGCTCCGCTTTTCGCCGATTTCGACAACGACGGCTTAAAAGACCTGTATATCACCAATGGCATCAGGAAGGATATTCGCAATATTGACTGGGGATACAGTTACAGGAATTTGACGCAGTTTTCACATTTTACGGATTTCGAAGCTTCACAATGGGATTTTTTATTGAACTCGCTTCCTTATGAACCAGTCACCAATTATATGTTCCACAACAACGGAGACCTCACCTTCTCCAAAGTGATGAAAGAATGGAATATGGAACACAAATCCTATTCTAACGGAGTGGCCTATGGTGACCTGGACCTGGATGGCGACCTGGATCTTGTAGTAAACAATGTGGATGCCGAGGCCTTTGTATACGAAAACATGCAATCGGGAGCCAACTATCTTCAAATCGTATTTACCGGTGAACATAATAATCCTATGGCCCTGGGTACCAAGGTCAGTATTTACCATGGAGACCGGGTGCAATACCAGCAGTACTACATGGCCAGGGGGTACCGGTCGAGCGTTGAACCAATAATGCATTTTGGATTGGGGCAGGATACCTTGATCAGTAAAATTATCGTGACATGGCCAGACGGGAATGTTTCCCAACTGAACAATATCCAAACCAACCAGAGGCTGCATCTGAATTATAATGACTCGGAATCTGAAGGTGGAGGCCATGATACAACACAGAGATTGCACTTCGAGGACATCACCCATCAGACAGGCTTGCAGCACAGGCACAGGGAAAATGAAAGAATTGATTTTGTAAGCCACCCTATGCTGCCACACGATATAACCACCCTCGGTCCTCCCCTTGCATTGGGTGATGTCAACGCTGACGGGATGGACGATTTTTATGTTGGAGGTTCCTTCCGCTTTACCGGACAGCTATACCTACAGACTGAAGATGGAGGATTCATAACAAATCAAGATACATTGTTCTCAGGGGATGAGATCTATGAAGATGTTGGGGCCACTTTTTTTGACATTGACGGGGACAAAGATCTTGACCTATATGTAGTCAGCGGCAGCGATGAAAGCAGAAGGGAGGGCTTCAGCCTTCAGGATAGAGTATATCTGAATAAGGGGGATGGAACCTTTACCAGGAATGAGAGCCTCATACCGGAATTTGAATGCAGCGGTTCAGTGGCTAGGAGCGCTGATTTTGATATGGATGGAGATCCCGATCTGTTTATCGGCGCACGATTGAATCCCGATGCTTACCCCGTCTCTCCGGACAGTTATTTCTTAGTCAATAACGATGGGATACTGGAAGATGCTACCGAAGACATTGCGCCTGAGCTGAAGGGCCTGGGAATGGTTTCCGATGCGCTCTGGTCAGATTATGATATGGATGGAGATCCTGATCTGATCGTGGTTGGGGAATGGATGCCCGTCACACTATTCAATAATCAGCAGGGAATACTTAAAAAAGTCGAAAATGATCACAACGGGCTGAAATATTCTTCCGGATGGTGGTGGACAATTGAAGCCATGGACGTGGATAATGATGGAGACGATGATTATCTGCTGGGAAATATGGGGATGAACTATAAATTCACAGCCTCAAAAGACCATCCGCTGGAATTGTTTATTCATGATTTCAATGAAAACGGAGCCCCCGATTTTATAATCGGCTATCACCAGGAAGGAAAAATTTATCCCACGGTAGACAGGGCCAGGACACTACTGCATAACCGGTATTTGAAATCAAAGATCCCCTACAATAATCTGTATGCCTTGCTTACCCTGGAAGAGATCTATGGAAGGGAGAAGATCGGAGATGCTGAAAACAAGCAGATCCACACTCTTGCTTCCGGATGCCTTGTTAATAAAGGAGACGCAGGATTTGAATTTAAGGCATTTGATAACTATGCCCAGATCTCCAATACGAATGCCATGGTTGTCCATGATGTAGACTATGATGGAATTCAGGATCTTATTCTCGCCGGCAATATGTACGGTATAGAAGCAGAAACCATCCGACTGGATGCGGGAATTGGAATATGGATGAAGGGTGACGGGAAAGGTGGATTTAAAAGTATATATGCCCCGGAAAGCGGACTCTTCCTGGAAGGAGATGTACGGGATTTGAAAGTATTGAAGATCAGGGGACAGGCTGTATTACTTTGTGCAAAGAATGGGGATGAAATTCAACTGGTAGGGATAAATACTGAAAATCCATAGAAAATCCACAAATCGTCTTCAGGTAACTGTGTGAGAGAATTGTATTTTTTCAAGATTCGTCACAGTAAATCTGCTATAGGACCGGTTACATCCTTCAATCTTATTATTTTTCTTTTCACTATCATCACCAGGAAGCTTGTGTTGAAGCCTTGGTATTTTGACTGTATGTTTCAATCCATGTGGATATGCAATATTACCAGAGCACATAAACTAAATAATATACTTTAATCTTGACATTTTGAAAAAATCCTGCCTGCAGGGCATGATCCACCATAAAAACATAAAAAAGTCATTTTATTTCTGCCAGAGGGTCACAAATAATGAGATTGTTATGTACAAAATGGGCTGACAAATTGACAAAAATAATGTTTTTTAAATGTCTTAATGACAATTATTAAGACTTTGCAGATTATTTATTTGACTTTTAAAAAATAATACCATACCTTGAATTTACGATTTTGGGAATTTGACTTTTTTAATATACAGACACGAATTATCGAAATTTTGAAATATACTTTTTACTAAAACTATATGCCTATGGAGAAATGTAAAGTGTTAGATTATCAATTACAAATGCCTATTCAAGCCTTCAGTTAATGTTTGTTCAATTTATTTCTGATTAGAAATCAATTGTTTAATTCCAAAATAAAACGTATGATGTTAAAATTACTAAACAAGCTCATCTTACTAAGCAAGCCTCCCGGAGTGGTGGTGGCCTTGTTGCTAAGCATCCTGCTCGTTGCGGATGCTTATGCACAGATCACCATCAAGGGAACGGTTACTGATAGTGAGACGTACAGCGGATTACCTGGTGTAAACGTTGTGATTAGCGGAACAGCCACGGGTACCATAACGGATATCGATGGAAATTATACCATCGAGGTGCCGAATACCGAGACTGTTCTAATTTTCAGTTCTGTCGGGTATGCCACTTTTGAGACAACGGTGGGATCCAGAACTGTTATTGATATTCCTATGATTGCGGAAACAACCGCCTTGGATGAAATCGTAGTTGTAGGTTATGGAACACAGCAAAAAGTTACCGTAACTGGTGCTGTTGTGGATGTGAAAGGTACTGAACTGGTGAAATCACCTGCCGTCGACGTGACAAATTCACTGGCGGGCAGGATGGCTGGCGTTCAGGTAGTGCAGAGCAGTGCTGAACCTGGTTATGACGGTGCTGAAATCAAGATCCGGGGTAACAATACCCTGGGGAACACTTCTCCATTGATCGTGATCGATGGTATACCTGACCGGGATGGTGGATTTGGCAGATTGAATCCTCAGGATATCGAGTCTATATCCGTCCTAAAGGATGGTTCCGCAGCAATTTACGGTGCACGGGCTGCCAACGGGGCGATCATCGTCACCACCAAAAGGGGTAAAACCGGTAAACCAACTGTGAATTTTGATGTCAATTACGGATGGTCACAACCCACGCTTGTTCCGGAAATGTCCAATGCGGTAGAGTATGCGAACATAATTAATGAGCTGCCCATTTACCGCAACATTCCTGCAAGTGAGTGGGATGCTGCCTGGGATGCCATTCAGACCACCGGAACCTATACTTCACCCACACCGGGTGTTAATCCGATCAGTGCAACATATTCCCCTGCGGCGGTGCAGGCCCACGGAGATGGGTCCAACCCATGGTTGTATCCGGATACGGATTGGTTTGGGGATGCCTTTAAGACATGGTCTCCACAAAGCCGTTACGATGTGCAGCTCTCAGGAGGAGCAGAAAAAGTGAGGTACTTCGCATCCATTGGCTATCTGGATCAGGATGCGTACTACAAAAATTCAGCCACCTATTACAAACAATATTCTGCGAGGATCAACCTCGATGCTGATATCAGTGAATGGTTCAAGGTCGACCTCGGCTTACTTGGAAGACGGGAGGACAGGAATTTCCCCACTGTAGGCGCAGGCGCAATCTTCAGGATGCTGATGCGCGGACGTCCGACAGAACCTGAAGTATGGCCAACGGGTGAACCAGGCCCCGATATTGAAAATGGAGAGAACCCCTATGTCGTAACCACCAATGCTACAGGTTTTGTAAATGATCCGACAGATTATTTCCAGAGTAATGGAAAACTGACGATCTCTCAGCCCTGGGTAGAAGGCCTTGTTTTGGAACTGAGCGGTGCGATCGATTACCATACACGCTTCACAAAATCCTGGCAGACACCATGGGAATTGTATTATATGGTGGATCCGACGAATCAGCTTCCGGACGGAAGTTATGAGATAGAACCGGCAGTAAGGTCACCCTTCACTGATCCAAGGTTAACACAAAGGCAGCGGCAGGTCTTGAACACTAACCTCACCGCCATAATCAAGTATGACCATACTTTTGGCAGTGATCATACCCTTGGTGCCTTAGTTGGTGTTACCAAGGAACAATTCAGTGGTACCGACTGGGAAGCATTTCGCAGGAATTATATCACAGCAGCTCTCCCTCAACTGTTTGTCGGTGGTACCGATAATCAGAATGTGGATGGTAGCGGCTATGAAAGAGCAAGGTTAGGATATTATGGAAGGGTACAGTATGACTACAGACAGAAGTATCTGGTTGAGTTCATCTGGAGGTACGATGGGTCCTATATTTTCCCTGAAGACAGCAGGTTTGGTTTCTTCCCGGGAATACTTGCAGGATGGAACATCTCAAACGAGAATTTCTTCGATGTTGGATGGGTCGATTACCTGAAACTAAGAGGCTCTTACGGTCAGATGGGTAATGATGTTGTATTTTACAACGATGCATTGCAGGAATTTGCCTTTCTGTCAGCCTACACTTTCGGACAATATCCGATCAACCGGTCCGTCGTGAATACTTTGCAGGAAACGGTTCTGGCCAACCCGGATTTCACCTGGGAGAAAGCCAATAACCTCAACATAGGTTTGGATGCTACTTTCTTTAACAACAGCCTGGACCTTACCATGGAGTACTTCTACAACAAACGTACCGATATCCTGATCCAGGAAACCGGTTCAACACCGCAATCATCAGGTATAGCAGATTTGCTACCACCTGTGAATGCCGGCAAAGTGGATAACAAAGGATTCGAATTTTCCTTGTTGTACAGTAACAACAGATCAGCTTTAAGCTGGAATGCAGGAATCAACGCGGGTTACGCGAAAAACAAGGTTGTATTTATGGATGAGATCCCTGGTGATTATTGTCTTCACCATAATGGGGGTGTTTTCATATACCACTATCAAAAAACATATGAAACTCGATAAATCGGGAGGCATAGCCGTGCTGGCGACAATGAAAGCGGCCGCACAGTTGAAACTGCCCTTGAACGTGTACGGCATAATTCCATCGGCCGAAAATATGCCCGGCGGCTCAAGCTATCGACCCGGCGACATCATTACGACCTTCAGCGGAAAAACCGTCGAGGTCCAGAATACCGACGCTGAAGGAAGGATGATTTTATGTGACGGCCTGAACTATGCCGTAAAACAGGGCTGCGATATTATTATCGATATTGCTACATTGACCGGCGCCTGTATGGTTGCCCTCGGCAAGTATATGGCCGGACTGATGAGCAACCAGGATCAGACAGGCGAAAGGCAATAGATTCTCCGCCAAATTTGCCTGCGCACGACGAGCCCTGTTTACCCATTCTGGTAACTCAGGCTGAGTATCGTGGTTGCCAAGAGCCCAGGCAATCCCATTGTTGGCATCAGCGCCAACTGCTGCGACAAGTATGTGCAAAAGATAAAGAATCGCAGACCAAAACAGCACATTCAGTTCAATTGTCAATTCGTTCATAGGTTGCCTTTGGAATGATTAGCGGTACCAATAGTTCAAACCTGGTCAGCGCCGTTCCCAATTGCAGGGTCCGGAACGAAGCAAACCTTAGCAGGTATGGAAGCCAGAGGCGCCCCCGACCTGTGATGAACCGGGGC
>Ga0209536_100014840_pt1 | contig 11157 bp, 11 predicted proteins | sample DeeMarSeWOR28_12_FD_187461 | JGI IMG/M metagenome (GOLD analysis project Ga0209536, IMG submission 187461) | Marine sediment microbial communities from White Oak River estuary, North Carolina - WOR-2-8_12 (SPAdes) (version 2) | ecosystem: Environmental > Aquatic > Marine > Intertidal zone >... | reverse complement strand
GGAGCCGCTATGACCGCTGTTGCTACCGAGACGCCTGTGGCCGCGCCACCGCCGATCTTCGAAGAGCTGGCGATGCCCCATACGGACTTCCTGTACCGCTTTGCCCTGCGGCTGTGTGGCGAACCCGCCATGGCCGAGGACCTGGTGCAGGAGACGATGCTGCGGGCCCACAGCAACTGGCACCGCTTCGACGCCGGCTCCAACGTGCGCGCCTGGCTCGCCACGATCCTGCGCAACTCGTTCATCAACGAGTACCGCCGCCGCAAGCGCGAGGTACACCGCATGAGCGTCGAGGACATGGAGACGTTCATGGTCATGCAGACCGATCCGCGCGACCCGGAACGGGACTTCTTCAACGCGCTGGTGGACGAGGAGATCGTGCAGGCCGTGGACGAGCTGCCGGCCGAGTACAAGGAAGCGCTCCTGATGAGCGACCTGGACGGGCTGCCCTACGCGGTGATCGCCCGGGAGACGGGAGCGCCGTTGGGCACGGTGAAGTCGCGCATCCACCGGGCGCGGCAGTTCCTGCAGAAGAAGCTGTTCGACTACGCCTCTGAGATGGGCTACGTGAAGGGCGAGATCGGTCTCCAGGCGGCCTAGGACCATGCAACTGCTGAAGCCCATGCCGACCGACGTGCGCACGCTCGAGGAGCAGCTGAATGCCAAGCTGCTCGCGGGCCGATTCCTCGAGGCGTACGAGGAGTACTACAGCGAGGACGCGATGGAGCCGCGGCGGGCCCGGCGGGGCCTCCACGTGGGCTCGGACTATGCACGAGCGCTGGCGTTCTTCGGCTGGGTCGAGACCTTCCTGGGAGCGTTTCCGGTACGCAGCGTCACCGCCCGCGACACGTCGTACTCGGAGTGGATCGTGAGCCGCCGGCCGCGCGCCGGGCGCCAGGGCGGCACGCAGGTCGTGGCGCGCCGCTGGCGCGACGGCAAGGTCGTGCGCGAGCGGTTCGTGAATCGGGTGTAGCTGCCGACGGGCAGCGCGTGTTCGAAGCGAAGCGAAGAACGAGGGGCCCCGCCGAGGCGGGGCCCTTGGCGTAACCGCCCGGCCTCCGCGCCGGGCGCGGCCGTTTCGCGCAATCGTCCCACCCCGCATCACATTGATCCAAGGCGCCGGCGCGCACGGCGCTATCGTGAGCCATGCTCGCCCGCGTCCGCTCCGCCGCGGTGCTCGGCATCGACGCCTATCTGGTCGATGTGGAGACCGACATCGCGAACGGCCTGCCCTCGTTCACCACCGTGGGGTTGCCGCACGGAGCGGTGAAGGAGGGCCGCGAGCGGGTCGGCGCGGCGGTCGTCAACTCCGCGTTTGAATTCCCGTTGAAGCGGATCACCGTAAACTTGGCCCCGGCGGACGTGCGCAAGGAGGGCTCGGCGTTCGATCTGCCCATCGCGCTGGGGATCCTGGCGGCCACTGAGCAGCTCGTGCCCAACGGCCGCGGAGCGAAGCGGAGCCCACCGCCCGCCCTCGAGGATTACGTCGTTGTCGGAGAGCTCTCCCTCGAGGGGGGGCTGCGCCCGGTGCGTGGCGCACTGTCGATCGCGTTGGCCGCAAAGGCGCGCGGATTGCGCGGTGTCATCGTGCCCGAGTCGAATGTGGCCGAGGCCGGGGTGGTCGCCGGGATCGAGGTGCTGGGGGCCGAGGCGCTCACGCAGGTGGTCCGGTACTTCAGGGACGGGAAGCCGCTGCCGCGCGCCGCCGTGGACTGTGCGGCGCTGTTCGGCGCAGCTCCCGGGGACGGGGCCGACCTCGCTGAGGTGCGTGGCCAGGAGCACGCCAAGCGCGCGCTGGAGATCGCGGCGGCCGGCGCGCACAACCTGCTCATGATCGGCCCGCCCGGCTCCGGCAAGACGATGCTGGCGCGCCGGCTGCCGACCATTCTGCCCGAGGCGACGCTGGAGGAGGCGCTCGACACGACGAAGATCCACAGCGTGGCCGGGTTGCTGCCGCCCGGGGCGGCGCTCGTCACGCAGCGCCCGTTCCGCGCGCCACACCACACCATCAGCGACGCGGGATTGATCGGCGGCGGCGTGCATCCACGCCCCGGCGAGGTGAGTCTCGCGCACGGTGGCGTGCTGTTCCTCGATGAGCTGCCTGAGTTTCGCAGGAACGTACTGGAGGCGCTGCGCCAGCCGCTGGAGGACGGCCACGTGACCATCGCGCGGGCCGCCAACTCGCTCTGCTATCCCGCCCGATTCATGCTCGCTGCCGCGATGAACCCCTGTCCCTGCGGCTACTTCGGGAACGCCACGCGTGCCTGCACCTGCGGGCCGCCCCTGGTGGAGCGGTATCTCTCGCGCGTCTCCGGGCCGCTGCTCGACCGCATCGACATGCACCTGGACGTCTCGGGGGTGCCGTACGGGGAGCTGTCGTGTGAGCGGAGCGGGGAGCCCAGCGCCGCGATCCGGGAGCGGGTCAATCGGGCGCGCCGCCGCCAGCTCGAGCGCTTCCAGGGACGCGAGGGCCTCTTCGCCAACGCCCACATGACTCCCAAGCACCTGCGGCGGCTGTGCCGCGTCAGCCAGGGTGCGGACGCGCTGCTCCGCAGAGCGATCGCGCGTCTGCGGCTCTCGGCGCGGGCCTATCACCGGGTGCTCAAGATCGCCCGCACCATCGCGGACCTCGAGGGCGCCCCGGACATCGAGCCCCGGCACGTGGGTGAGGCCGTCCAGTACCGCAGCCTCGACCGTCCGGTGAGCTGACGCGCTTCGCGCGGCCACGTGCCGATGATCGGTATTGCGCCTGCCGCTACTGGAGGGGTCCGGTGAGGTCCTGCCGGCGGATCGCGCCCCGCTCCACCTGTATCGTCACCGCCTGGGTCCGCCGATCGTGCAGCGTTGCCCACACGGTGATGCCGGTGCCCGGGGGCAGGCCGCATGCCCGGTACGACCCTTGCGCGTCGGTCCGCGCCTCGATGCGCACCCGGGGCGCCTCGCGACGGGCGCCAGGCTGGGCCCACTCGAACACCACCGTGGCGTCTGGGACGTGGACGCCCGTTGCGCTGTCGGCGACGAACCCCACCGCCAGCCCGTCGCTCTCCTGGTAGGGGTGTGTGGGGCAGAGCAGAGCCGAGGCGGTCCTCACCGAGGGCACGGCCAGGTCCACCGATGTCACCAGGCCCTCCGCAAGCGTGACCTCCCGGCTGGGAAAGGGAAGGTTCCACGCGTCGAAGCGAGGATGCGTGAACTCCACCACGTGGCGTCCCGCGGGGACGGCATCGAAGCGAAAGGCGCCCCGTCGGTCGGAGCGGGCGACGAGCCCGGTGCCGACCACCCGCACCGCGGCGCCGATGAGGGGCCTGCCGATCGTGCTATCGAACACCGTGCCCAGCAGGGTCGTGGTGAGCTCCCCATCGAGCTGCTCGCCCTCCCAGGTGAGGGTCGTGGTCACCTCGGCGCCCTCTTCCCGGACCGCTACCACGGTGAGGAAATCGTGCACGTCCCCTCCGGCCATGGGACTCACCTGGCGCCGCTCGAGCTGGATCACCGGCATGCGGATCCACCAGCGCCGCACGATCCAAGCGCCGGTGCGGAGCCGCTCGAATCGGACGTAGCCGCCGGCGGCATGCCGCGGGACGTCGTACTCCACGTCGGGGTACAAGTGCATCAGGTTGGTGTAGTGGAACTCCAGATGGCGCAGCTCGGCGGTGCCACGGTCGAGCCACAGCACACCGGACACGTCGGGCAATTCACGATCGGGCGTCGGTTCGAACACCAGGCCCAGCAGGCCGTCCTCCGTCCCCGCGCCTGCCTCGAGTCGGAAGCAGTGGTCCTCCAGGAAGGTCTCCGAGAGAAGCACGTCGGCATCGGGGGCGTAGTAGATCAGGTCCGAGCCGTCCGGCTGGACGTAGCCGTCCGCGGCGAGCCGTTCGGCACGGAGGGAGCGGAACGGCTGCCGGGCCACGCTCACCCGCTCGTTGCGCCGCTCCGAGCGGACGCGGAGACGGTCGGGGTCGAGCTCCCGCTCCCACGTCACGATCTGGAAGCGCAGTGCCCCGCGGGCCTCCGTCCACGCGGTGATGTCGAGCGCCTTGCGCGCCTCCTCCCACGTGACGGCGGTGCGGCTGCCGAGCTCCGGGAGCAGGCTGCACCGGCGCTCCTCCTCCACGATCACGGCCGGCAGCTGGATCGTCTCCGCCGGCACCTCCAGCGGGTACTGCAGCGTGTCGCCCCGAAAGAGATGGAGTGCGGGTGAGACGACGGTGCGATACCCCACTCGCCGCACCTCCAACCGATAGATGCCGGGCTGGCGTGCCTCGACGACGAACCGCCCAGAGGCGTCGCTGAGCTCGACCGCGTGCCGGACCCCGGTGGCGTCGATGAGGCCGACGAGGGCGCCGTGCACCGGGCTCTCCGTCCCGGCACCCGTGAGGCGTCCGCGGACCACCTGGGCACACACCGGCGTGCTCGGTAGCACCAGCAGGGTGGTGACTGCGAGGGTGATGCAGACGCCGCGCACGTGCGCAATCCTCCCGAGAAGGGAGCGGGTCCCCGAAGTCTACCCCCTCTCCCGTGGCAGTTCCACCGGTGAGAGAGAGGAGTTGCCTTCCGTCTCCCTGTTCCCGCCGCTATTAATTCGCGCATGCCCGATGCGTCGAAGCTGCACGCGCTGATCGGCCGCATGCCATCGCTGCTCGTGGGATACTCGGGGGGGGTGGACTCGACCCTCCTCGCGGTCGTGTCGCGACGGGTCCTGGGCAAGGAGCGGTCGGTGGCCGCCCTCGCGCTGAGTCCCTCGCTGCCCGCGCACCAGCGTGACCGGGCACGCGATTTCGCGCGACGCTTCGACCTCCAATTCGTGGAGGTCGAGACCGACGAGATGGACGATCCCCACTACGTCGCCAATCCGACCGACCGCTGCTACTTCTGCAAGCGCGAGCTCTGGTCCAAGCTCTCCGTGCTGGCGGCCGAGCTCGGGATGGCGGTCGTGGCCGACGGCACCAACGCGGATGACCTGGGAGAGCATCGCCCCGGGCTCGCAGCCGCGGACGAGCGCGACATTCGCTCCCCGCTGGCGGAGGTGGGGTACTCCAAGGCCGACGTGCGCGAGGCCGCTCGCGCCCTCGGCCTGCCCAACTGGGACGCCCCCGCGGCCCCCTGCCTGTCGAGCCGCGTGCTGTACGGTCTGTCGGTTACGCCCGAGCGGCTGCGGCAGGTCGAGCAGGGCGAGGCGGCACTGCGAGCGGTGGGCGTCGAGGGCGATCTCCGGGTGCGGCACCGGGGGCGCGAAGCCCGCATCGAGGTGCCCGAGTCGCAGTTCCGGCTCGTGCGGAGGCACCGGGAGGCGATCGGCGAGCGGCTGCTGGCACTGGGCTTCGATCGCGTGACGCTCGATCTCCGCGGCTATCGACGGGGGAGTCTCCTTGCCCCGAGCGAGGTGCCGCTCGAGCTGCTCAGCGAGCGTACCTGAGCATCCATGCGACTCTTCATCGCGATCAATCTTCCCGCGGAGGTCCGAGAGGCCCTGTGGGAGACCGCGGCGCCGTTGCGCGCCGCGCGCTACCCCATCCGCTGGGTCGCATCCGAGGCGATCCACCTGACGCTCAAGTTCCTGGGGGAGGTGGAGGCCGAACGGGAGGGTGAGGTCGCGGCTGGGCTCGCCGCCGCGGCCCAGGGCGCGAAGCCGTTCACCCTCGCGGTCAGCGGCTTCGGCGTGTTTCCATCGGCGCGGCGCCCGCGGGTAGTATGGGCCGGCCTCGAGCCGGTGCCGCCCCTGGAGCTGCTGCAGCACCAGGTGGAACGGGAAATGGAGCGCCTGGGCTTTCCGGTGGAGGGGCGCCCCTTCCATCCCCACCTCACGCTCGGCCGTGCCAAGCGCGATGCCCGGCCGGCGGCGCTCGAGGGGCTTGCAACCGAACTGGACACTCTGGTGTACGAAGCGGAGGTGACCGTGGAAGCGGTGGATCTGATGCAGAGCACGCTGACGGCGCAGGGCGCGCTGTATGCGCGACGGCACGCGGTGGCGTTGACATGAGGGTGCGGCAAGCGGCCGGTGTGCTGCCGCCCGTCCTCGCGTTGGCGGTGTTCGTGGTGGCTGGCGTGGGCATTGGTGGCGGACCACTACAGGACGCGTTCGTCGGGGTGCCGAGCACCGCCGCGCTGCAGTCGGCGATCCGCAAGGAGCGGCTGATCGCGGCGCGCAACGGTGCCAACTTCGTGCAGCTCACCCCCGACGAGATGGCGTCGATCCTCCACGCCCGGCTCGACCCCGTTGCCCAGCAGGCCCTCGACTCGCTGCGGTTGACGCTCGGCGACGACCGGGTCACGCTCGACGGGCAGTTGCTGATGGAGACGGTGGGCCGGGAACTGCTCGGTGCCATGGCGGGGTACGTGCAGGGGCGGCAGCCGATCCGGGTGACCGGCCCGGTGGCGGTGCGGGACACGGGGATCGTGAGCTGGACGCCGGACGAGGTGACCGTCATGGCGCTCAGGCTGCCGCAGGCGGCGATCCCGAGGCTGGTCAACTACCTCACGGGCGGCACGGAGGGGTCCTTCTTCCTTCGCGTCCCGCGCACGGTGGGTGACGTGAAGGTCAGTCGGGGCAAGGTGACCTTTTACCGCTGGGGAGGGTGATGGCGAAGCGGGTGCTGGTGGTCGATGACGAGAAGGGCGTGCGCGAGGCGTTGCGCCAGATCCTCGAGTACGAAGGCATCGAGGTGCACACCGAGGCATCGGGCGCCGCCGCGCTCAGAGCCTACCCGGACTTCCTCCCGCATCTCGTGCTGCTCGACGTGAAGATGGCGGGAATGGACGGACTCGAGACGCTATCGCGCATCCGGGAGCAGGATCCGGCGGCACAGGTCGTCATGATCTCGGGGCACGGGACCATTCAGACGGCGGTGGAGGCCACGCAGCGTGGTGCGTACGACTTTCTCGAGAAGCCGCTCGACACCGATCGCATCCTGCTCACGTTGCGCCACGCGCTCGAGCAGGCCGAGCTCGAATCGGAGAACGTGCGACTCCGCGAGTCGGTCGGCGACAAGCATGCCATCGTGGGGGAGAGCCCCGCGATTCACCATCTCATCGGGATCATCGACAAGGTCGCCCCAACCGCGGCGCGGGTCCTGGTCACGGGCGAGAACGGCAGCGGCAAGGAGCTGGTCGCGCGGGCCATTCATCGCGGATCGCCGCGGGCGGACCAGCCGTTCGTCGAGGTCAACTGCGCGGCCATCCCCAGCGAGCTGATCGAGAGCGAACTGTTCGGTCACATGAAAGGTTCGTTCACGGGGGCGTTCGGCGACCGGGCGGGGAAGTTCGAGCAGGCCGACGGCGGCACGCTGTTCCTGGACGAGGTCGGCGACATGAGCCTGGCCGCGCAGGCGAAGGTGCTGCGAGCCCTGGAGGAGGGCATGGTCACGCGCATCGGAGCCACCAAGCCCGTCTCGATCGATGTGCGGGTCATCGCGGCGACCAACAAGAAGATCGACGAGGAGATCGCGTCGGGGCGGTTCCGGGAGGATCTGTACTACCGACTGAACGTGGTACCCATCGAGGTGCCGCCGCTGCGGGAGCGCCGGGATGACATTCCGCTCCTGATCGAGAAGTTCGTGGCTGATCTCGCGCGCGACAGCGGGGTGAAGCCCAAGCCCTTTGCGGACGACGCGCTGGCCGCGCTCGTGGGTCGGGAGTGGCCGGGTAACGTGCGGGAGCTGCGGAACGCCGTCGAGCGGCTGGTCATCCTCTCCGCGGGCGAGGTGGTGGCAGCGGCGGACGTGGTCCGACTGGCTGGAGCCGCCGCTGAGGGTGCCGTCGGGAGCCTCATTCACTGCGACACCTTCGAGGAGTTCAAGCAGAAGGCGGAGCGGGCATTCCTCGAGGCCAAGCTCGAAGAGAATGGCTGGAACGTGAGCGAAACGGCTCGCAAGCTCGACATGCCGCGTAGCAACCTCTACAAGAAGATCGAGAAATACGGGCTGCAGCGGGGCTAATACCGGCCCCACAAGGAGCGGCGTGGAAGCGGCCCTCCCTGCGCGCCATTCGTTAGGCGATAGCCAGGCGACGGTGGCACGATTCCGCATGCGGAACCAGCGTGTCTCCGTCGCCGTTATCTTGAGCGTGGGTGGCGCGGTGCTCGACCTCGACGCGCTCCGGGACCTGCCAGGAGCCACCGTGGTGCGCGCCGAGGTAGCGGCGGGGGAACGCGCCGTCTGTGTCAGCGCAACGTTGGAGCACGAGTGTGAGCTCGGGGAGCTGGGGGCGGCCATGCGAGCCTGGGCCGGTGCGCGCGGCTGGGTGGTGGCAGTTGCGCCGTTGGCGCGGCCTGGCTAACGTTTCAGACAGCGCGTTCGAAGGGAGTACGGCCCTGCAGCTTCGCGTCCGGTTGTCAGCGGTTGGAACATGCTTCGGGTTCCGCTGCGCACATGATGCAACACGTGTCGACCCGTCGCTGCGATCGGTCGAGTTCCTTGGCCTCCCTTCCTACCGGCCCCTCGCTGCGCGCATCCCTGGCTGCATCGGAATGAACACGGGCGCCCCACTGACCGGCTGCCCGTTGTCGTATTACGCAGGTTCCCACTAGCGGATTCGTCGGAGGAACTGCCCGTATGCGACTCGGCCCCGCCCGGAAGACTTCGGTCGACGAAGGCTCGCTGGATCAGTACCTGCGGGAGATCAGCCAATACCCGCTGATCAGTCGGGAGGAGGAGGTCGATCTAGCGAAGCGGATCAAGCAGAGCGACGAGGAGTCGCTCGACAAGCTCGTGCGGAGCAACCTCCGCTTCGTCGTGTCAGTGGCCAAGAAGTACCAGAACCAGGGCGTGAGCCTTTCCGACCTCATCAACGAGGGCAACCTCGGACTCATCCGGGCGGCGCACAAGTTCGACGAGACCAAGGGCATCAAGTTCATCTCCTATGCCGTCTGGTGGATTCGGCAGGCCATCCTCCAGGCGCTCGCCGAGCAGAGCCGGATCGTGCGGGTCCCGCTCAATCGCGCCGGCACGCTGCACCGGATCGGCAAGCGGTCGTCCGCGCTGCAGCAGGAGTTGGGCCGTGAGCCGACCGTGGAGGAGATCGCCGAGGGGATGGACATCTCCGAGGAGGAGGTGGCCAAGACCCTGTCGATTTCCCAGAGCCATCTCTCCCTCGACGCCCCGCTGACACCGGGGGAAGACAACAAACTGCTGGACTACCTGCCCGACACGCAGAACGCCGGCCCCGACCAGGAGACGTTCGAGCGGGCGCTGTCGGACTCCATCGAGGAAGTGCTCGGCACCCTCAAGGAGCGCGAGGCCAAGATCCTCCGGCTCTACTTCGGCCTGGACGGCCAGGAGCCGATGACGCTCGAGGAGATCGGCAGCATGATGGGAATCACCCGCGAGCGGGTGCGGCAGATCAAGGAAAAGGCGCTCGCCAGGCTGCGGCACGTGAGTCGCGCGCGGGCGTTGGAGAGCTTCTTGTCGTAGCAGCGGGCTGCGAGCATGACGGAAGGCGAGAGGCGGGAAGCGCACGGCTGGGTGCGTTTCCCGCTTTCCGTTGGACCTGTTCTGTGGGTAGCTTGACCTCCATGAGACTCGGCATCGTATCCCTCGGCTGCGACAAGGCGACCGTCGACTCCGAGCGCCTCGTGGGCGACCTCGTGGGGCACGGTGCCCAGATCGTCGGTGACCTGCACGCGGCCGACGTCGTCTTGATAAACACCTGCGGCTTCATCGATGCGGCCAAGCGGGAGTCGATCGAGGCGATCTTGCACGCCGCCGCGCTGAAGGAATCGGGCGACGTCAAGGCGGTCGTCGCCGTGGGGTGTCTCGTGCAGCGGTATCAGGACGAGTTGCGACGGGAGATGCCCGAGGTGGATCTGCTCCTCGGCTTTCACGACCTGCACACGCTCGTGCCCGCACTGGCCGAACGCGGCCTGATCGACGATCCGGTCGCCGGCCATCCGGGCGTGCGCCAGTACCTCGGCGACACGCCGCACGTGCGCTACCTCAAGATCTCGGAGGGATGCGACCACGGCTGCGCCTTCTGTGCGATCCCACTCATGCGGGGCAAGCACCGCTCGGAGCCGGTGGAGCGACTGGTGCGCGAGGCCCAGCAGCTCGAGGCCCAGGGAGCGAAGGAGATCAACCTGGTGGCGCAGGACCTGGGGCACTTCGGCCGCGACCTGGGGCGGGATGGACCGAAGCTGCCCGACCTGCTCGAAGCGCTGCTCGAGGGCACGACGGTGCCCTGGTTCCGGTTGCTGTACGTGTATTCCGCCGGACTGAACGAGCGGTTGGTGGATCTCCTCGCTGGCGAGGGGCGCATCCTCCCATACCTCGACATTCCGATCCAGCACGCCGCGGACCCGGTGCTCGCGCGCATGCGCCGCCCGGAGCGGCGCGACACCATTCGTGAGAAGGTGTCGTGGCTCCGGTCGCGGCTCCCCGACATCACGGTCCGCACGACCGCGATCGTGGGGTTCCCCGGTGAGACGGAGGAGGATTTCCGGACGCTGCTGGAGTTTGCCGAGGAGATGGCGTTCGAGCGGCTGGGGGTGTTCACCTACTCCGAGCAGGAGGGCACGCGCGCCGCCGAGCTCGAGGATGACGTGCCCGACGAGGTGAAGCGGGCGCGGCAGGAAGAGCTGCTGGAGCTGCAGCGCACGATCTCCGAAGAGCGACTGGGGCGCTACGTGGGACGCGAGGCCACCGTGCTGGTGGACCGGATCGCCGATCCCGACGAGGGGGGCGCAACCCACGTGGGGCGCGTTGTGTGGCAGGCCGACGACGTGGACGGTGTGACGTACGTCGCGCAGGGCGGCTGGGCGCGTCCGGGCGACTTCCTGCGGGTGACCCTCGACGACAACGTCGATTACGACTTCCACGCCACGGCGAAGCCCACATGAAGATGATGCCCCGGTTGCCGTGTCGCCGTTGGACGCTCTCGCCGTTGCTCGGAGCCGCGCTGGTTGCGGTGCTCACGACGTGCGGCAAGCCGACTCCCTCGGCCGGCATCCGTGACGAGCCCGACATCCGCATCGGTCTCCTGGTGAGCGTGGGTGAGGCGCGCATCTCGGGGCGGGGTACCGTGGGCGGCGTGGTCGACGGCAGCGTGGCCTTCCGCATCCCCGGCGGCCAGGAGGTGCGCCTCGTTCCCGACGGGCGCGCCGTGCAGGTATCGGGGCCCGGCGCGGGCCGGTACGAGCGCGTGACGTTCGTGAGCCTCGATCGGTCG
>Ga0209536_100014839_pt1 | contig 11158 bp, 6 predicted proteins | sample DeeMarSeWOR28_12_FD_187461 | JGI IMG/M metagenome (GOLD analysis project Ga0209536, IMG submission 187461) | Marine sediment microbial communities from White Oak River estuary, North Carolina - WOR-2-8_12 (SPAdes) (version 2) | ecosystem: Environmental > Aquatic > Marine > Intertidal zone >... | reverse complement strand
GGGACAGGTTTTGCGACCGGCAATCTTATGGAACGATCAGCGAACTGGTGCTGAATGTGATGAGATCAGGGCAAAACTCGGAAAAGAGCGCCTGATCCGAATCACAGGTAACGATGCCTTAACAGGCTTCACCGCCCCGAAAATCCTATGGGTGAAAAACAAAGAGCCAGAGATCTACCGTAAAGTGCGTCAAATCCTCTTGCCGAAAGATTACCTGCGCTTCAAGCTGACAGGGGACTATGCATCAGACCGGGCTGGAGGAGCTGGTACGATCCTTTTCGACCTGGAGAAACGCGATTGGTCCCCCGAGGTCTTAGCAGCCCTGGATATCGACCCTGATTGGTTGCCACCTACTTATGAAGGCACAGAAGTCACTGGAACGGTTAGTTCAGAGGCAGCCATGGTTACCGGACTGCAGCCAGGCACGCCTGTTTTTGGGGGTGGAGGTGACCAGTCGGCTGCTGCGGTTGGTACAGGCGCTGTGCAAGAAGGTATTGTTTCATTGAGCCTGGGTACTTCAGGGGTGGTATTCGTTTCCATGGCTACACCGGCGATCGAGCCTGAGGGTCGCCTGCATGCATTCTGCCACGCTGTGCCAGGTATGTGGCACTTGATGGGTGTGATGCTCTCAGCGGCAGGCAGTTTGCGCTGGTTCCGGGATGCTTTTGCACCTGGAATGGACTTTGATACGCTGCTCCAACTTGAATCTGGAATTCAACCGGGCAGTGATGGCCTGTTATTTCTGCCCTACTTGACAGGAGAGCGTACTCCACACCCAGATCCTTTGGCACGCGGCGCGTTTGTTGGGCTGACCGTACGTCACAGCTTTCCGCATCTTACACGCTCGGTTTTGGAAGGGGTCGCCTTTGGCCTTCGTGATAGTTTTGAATTAATGAAAAATATAGGCCTGGCTGAGGTACACCAAGTGCGTGTTACAGGGGGTGGTGCCAAAAGCCCACTGTGGCGACAGATCCTGGCTGATGTATTAGAGGCAGAGTTGGTCACGGTCAGCTCAGAGGAGGGTGCTGCCTATGGTGCGGCTTTGCTGGCTGCAACCGGTGCGGGTGCCTTCCCGGATATTGCAACGGCTTGTGAGCGGGTTATCCGTCTGACAGGTAGGACTGAACCGGGTCCTTCGAGCTCAAGCTACCAGGAGCTCTATCAGGTCTATCGCGATCTTTACCCATCCTTAAAGCCAACTTTTCATAGAGTTGCCGATCTGTCCCTTTAATTAACTGCGTGTGTGAATTAGTAAATCCAAGAAAGTTGCCTGACGTATGCCAGTATATGGATTTACTTTAAAGCAATTCCAGCTTATATTTCTTTTAGTTCGCGTTATCTGCTGATTAATCAATTTTAAAAACTTTATTGGAATTGCTAGTATACTTATACGTGTAATATTTTGGCGCGGGAATTGGAAAGATTTATTGGTATCACGCGGCTTGAATTGCTTGCACAGGTTACCTTTTTTAAATCCAACCAGTATTATCTCATGGAGGCATATCAGAATGGCAGATAAGGTATTAAATTACGTTAATGGCGAATGGCGTCGCTCAAGTGGATCGACATCTTTGAATGTGCTCAATCCAGCCAACCAAGAGGTTTTAGCTGAAGTCGTACTCACACCTAAGGATGAAGTAGATGAGGCGGTAAAGAATGCCAAGATCGCGCTGGGTGAGTGGAGAAATACGCCAGCCACCGAGCGTATCCAATATTTGTTCAAGCTCAAGATGCTACTCGAGGAACATTTTGAGGAGATCTCACGCCTGATCACCATGGAGTGTGGGAAGACCTTGGGTGAATCGCGGGGAGAGATGAGGCGCGCCATCGAGAATGTAGAAGTAGCGTGCGGTATCCCGACTATGATGCAGGGGACCCTCTCTGAGGATATTGCCCCAGGTATCGACGAGGTCATGATCCGGCAGCCAGTTGGTGTGTGTGCGATAATCGCCCCCTTTAACTTTCCGGGCATGATCCCGTTCTGGTTCCTGCCGTATGCGCTGGCCTGTGGCAATACGGTCATCGTTAAACCCTCCGAGAGGGTGCCGACGACCATGCAGCACATCTTCCAACTGGTCGAGCAGCTTGATCTGCCGAAAGGCGTCTTGAACATGGTCAACGGAGACAAAGAGGCAGTGGACGCCATCTTAGATCATCCGGATGTGCGGGCGATCAGTTTTGTGGGATCGACCAGAGTGGCTAAATATGTGTATAGCCGGGCGGCAGCCAACGGTAAGCGGGCACAGTGTCAAGGGGGAGCCAAAAACCCGATTATCGTCTTGCCGGATGCTGATCTTGAGACATCTACGACGATCATTGCGGATAGCGCCTTTGGCTGTGCAGGGCAACGATGCCTGGCAGCTTCTCTGGCGGTCACAGTGGGGGAGGTGAGGGGACCTTTTACCGAAGCGATCGTCCAGGCTGCCTACGACAGGGTTGTCGGCTATGGCCTGGATGATGGTGTTGAAATGGGACCGGTTATCACCCCGGAGAGCAAAAGCCGTATTGAAAATCTTATTGAGGTTGGTGAGCGTGAGGGTGCCAATGTCTTGGTAGATGGACGTGACAGCAAGATCGCGGGCTATGAAAATGGCAACTTCGTACGTCCCACGATCTTAAAAGATGTTCCTGCAGGTGGCGAGATCGTCTCGACTGAGATCTTTGGTCCCGTATTTGGATTGATGCATGTGGAGACCGTCGATGATGCGATCGCTTTAGTCAACAATGGGCGTTACGGGAATATGGCCTGCCTGTTCACCACGAGCGGCGCAAACGCGCGCAAATTCCGCAATGAAATCGAGGCGGGTAATATCGGTATCAATATCGGTGTCGCGGCGCCAATGGCTTTCTTCCCCTTTAGCGGGTGGAAGGAGAGTTTCTTTGGCACCATGCATGGGCAAAGCATGGATGCGGTAGAGTTCTTCACACAGAAGAAAGTGGTGATAGAGCGCTGGCCCAAGATCTGGTCAAGACAATTTTAATAAATTGCGCCTGATGTAGAGGGGTGCGGTCTCTACCCGCACCCCTCTGTTTTTGGTGGTTAACTAGCCTGGGTTAGAACGATTGGTAAGGAGATCAAAAATGAAAAAAGTCCGTTGGGGTGTTATCAGCACGGCAAAAATTGGTACGGAAAAAGTCATCCCTGCCATGCAGCAGGGTGAATATTCCGAGGTCATTGGCATCGCCTCGCGAAATCTAGATGTGGCTAAATCGGCGGCGAAGGCATTGGGCATTCCTAAGGTATATGGTTCTTACCAGGAACTTTTGGATGACCTGGAAATCGAGGCGATTTACAACCCATTACCCAACCACTTGCATGTGCCCTGGTCGCTTAAGGCTTTGGAGGCCGGAAAGCATGTCTTATGTGAGAAACCGATCGCTCCGACATCGACGGAGGGGGAGGAGCTGGTCGAGGCTGCCAGGCGATATCCTGGTCTAAAAGTGATGGAAGCTTTTATGTACCGCTTCCATCCCCAGTGGCAAAAAGCGCGCCAGTTGGTGCTCGATGGGGAGATCGGCGAACTGCGCACCATACAGACTTTTTTTTCTTATTTTAATGATGATCCGGATAATATCCGCAACATAGCCGATATCGGTGGGGGTGGTATGTTGGATATAGGTTGTTATGCGATTTCGCTGTCCCGTTTCATTTATGGGGGTGAGCCCAAGAAGGTGAATGGTATTGTCGAGTACGATCCCCGTTTTAGGACTGACCGGCTGGCTTCCGCCATGATGGATTTCGGGCGCGGTACTTCGGCCTTTACCTGCTCGACTCAGCTGGTGGATTACCAGCGTGTGCTCATCGTAGGCACGCGAGGCTGGGTGGAGATCGAGATACCTTTCAACGCGCCTCCGGACCGTCCGACAAAGATCTGGCACCTCAATGGGGATGTCTTAAACCAGATAACCTTTGAAATATGCGATCAATATACCATTCAGGGAGACCTGTTCTCCTTAGCTGTGCTGGAGGATACGGTGGTACCCACCCCGATCGAGGACGCGGTCGCAAATATGAAAGTCATTGAGGCCGTTTTCGAGAGTGGGAGAAGTGGTAAGTGGGTAGAGCTTTAAAGGTAAGACTGGTTTAGCCTATGACCTCGTTGGCTTCAATGACACGCTGGTACCAGTGAGCGCTGTTTTTGAGGATGCGGTCTTGGGTTTCGTAGTCCACATAAATCAGGCCAAAGCGCTTCGAGTAGCCAAAAGCCCATTCGAAATTATCCATTAACGACCAGGCGAAGTAGCCGCGTACAGGTATACCAGCAGATATGGCCCTGGAAACCGAGGCTAGATGGTTTTTGATGTAGGCAATCCGCAAAGGGTCATCTACTGAGCCATCTGCACCAACTGTGTCGGGGTAAGCGGCTCCGTTCTCGGTGATGTAGATGGCGGGGAAATTATAGTCAAAGTGCACGCGCCCCAAGATGTCATATAAACCCTCGGGATAAACTTCCCAGTCCATCTCGGTCGGGTTCGGGTTAACGAATACAGTTCGAGGCTGGTTCGCAGACTCGGGTATGTCGGAACTGCGCACTACCTGACGGGTATAGTAATTAACACCTAAAAAATCGAGGGGCGTGGCGATGACCTGCAAGTCACCTGGCTGGATGAAGTCCATTGGACGCCCGAAGTGCTGGACGATATCGAAAGGATAGCCGCGCCCGGCAATGGGGTCCAGGTACCAGCGGTTGAGGATGCCATCTTCGCGCCAGGCCGCAGCCCGGTCAGCGTAACTGGGTGAAGCAGGGACTTTGGGGGACAAGTTAAGCACGATGCCAACCTGCGATGCGGATACGTTTTCCCGGATGACCGGAACTGCCCAGCCATGGGCAAGCAGAAGATGGTGTGAAGCGGCCAGCATTTCATCGATATCCGTGTGCCCTGGGGCGTGGCGACCCTCGAGATAGCCAACATAGGCACTGACCCAGGGTTCGTTGAAAGTCATCCATCGCCTGACCCTGTCGCCCAGTTTCCGGGTGATCAGGTCTGTATATTCAACGAAGGCCTCGGCCGTTGAGCGGGCAGGCCAGCCACCCTGATCTTGCAGTACCTGAGGTAAATCCCAGTGATAGAGGGTGATATATGGTTCAATACCGTTTTCCAGGAGTGCGTCCACTAGCTGGCTGTAGAAATCGATTCCAGCACGATTGGAACGACCACGCCCATCTGGTAAAAGCCTTGGCCAGGATATGGAAAAGCGGTAAGCGTGTAAGCCGATCTCCTTCATCAAATCGATATCATCTTCCCAGCTGTGGTAATGGGAACAGGCAGTATCCCCGGTATCTCGATTGTCAACCTTGCCCGGCGTGTGGCTGAAGCGATCCCAAATGCTCTCACCTTTACCATCTTGATTCCATGCACCCTCGATCTGGTAGGATGCAGTGGCGGCACCCCAGACGAAGTTGCTGGGAAATGAATACCTTCCTGAATTTCGATTAGATGACTTGACCATCCTTTACCTCCTGATATACATTTATTTAGTATTGCGAACATTATTCAACGCTGTATCCGAATGGGAATAATGGGATCTTTTCACCACTCTCAATTTCGTTGGAGTCAAATGGAATTTGATCCATTGAACGCGGCCAAGTATAAGGCAACTTACCTGTGAAGGGAATATCACCAAACAATGCGTCAGCGACACCCTGGCCTTCACTTCCTGGAAGCCAGGCAGCGATAAAAGCATCGGCAAGCGGCAGCTGTTCGGTGACGATCATAGGGCGCCCAGAGACCAGAATGATGATTAGGTTCTCACTACGCTCCTGTAAGTGGTTAATAACGTTGATATCAGCTTCTGTCAATGACAGATCATCTTTGTCGCCCACGCCCTCTGCATAGGGCAGCTCTCCAACGATGGCAATGCCTATATCGGCGATGACTGGATTGCCCTGGTCGTCATTAAGCTGGTCAAAGCCACCCAATGGATCGTAATAAACTTGGGTGTCAGCCGATACTGTATTTTCTATACCCTCAAGGATCGTTGTGCCTGTTGTAATGTTTCCTGAACGTCCCTGCCATTCGATGGTCCAGCCTCCACTCTGAATGCCAATATCATCGGCGGCCTCACCAGCCACAAAAATAGTGGCGATATCTTTTCTAATTGGGATAACATCATAATCTTTTTTAAGCAAAACTAAAGATTTGGCTACGGCTTCACGCGCGAGTTTTCGATGGTCTTCAGAACCAATTATGGAGTACGAGTTCTGTCGGGTATAGGGTGATTCAAACAGGCCAAGTTCGAATTTTACCTTCAAAATACGCCGGACAGCATCATCAACCCGTTCAACCGGAATGTCTCCCTTCTCTACTGCTGAGATCATGGTATTTATAAATAGATCGTAATCATAGGGAACCATATTCATGTCGATGCCGGCGGTGATAGCCACTACGACTGAGTCGTAATAGTCCTCTGTGATCTGGTCTATGCCAGCCCAATCCGATACTAAAAATCCTTTAAAGCCCAACTCATTTTTTAGCACCTCTGTGAGCAGGTATTCGTTGCCGTGCATTGTCTGCCCGTTCCAGCTTGAGAAGGAAACCATGATGCTTTGAGCGCCTGAATCAATGGCGTCAATATAAGGCGCCATATGGACATCGCGTAATACAGCCTCATCGACTTGGGTGTCTCCCTGGTCGAGCATAAACTGCTGCATGATAAAGGTGGTCGCGGTACCCCATTTTGTACCACCATCGCCAACAAAATGTTTAGGGGTCGCCAAAACAGTTGTGTGGTGGGCGAGATCACCACCTTGTAAGCCCTCGATATAGGCCTTTCCCAGACTGGAAACCAGTTCACTATTTTCGCTATACCCCTCATAGATGCGACCCCAACGAATGTCTTGAGGGACTGCCAGTACCGGCGCAAAGTTCCAATAGACATTAGTAGCAGCCATTTCCTGTGCTGTGGCACTACCGATCCTCCTGACTAGGTCAGGGTCGCGCGTCGCACCCAAGCCTATATTATGGGGGAAAATCGTGGCTCCCTTGAGGTTGTTATGTCCATGGACCCCATCAGAACCGTAGATGATTGGTATTCCCAAGCGAGTCTTCAAGGCGAAGTCTTGATAGTTATCCACCATTTCCGTCCATCCTAAAGGATTGTTCACGCGGGGGTATCCACCACCTCCACTTAAAATCCCCCCAATATACCGGTCGGTGATGTCTTGCTCGACTATGCTTTGATTCTCAACCAGGGTCATTTGCCCAATCTTTTCTTCTAATGTCATGCGTGATAGCAAGTCTTCAACTCTTTCGTCGACGGGGATCGAAGGATCCATATAGAGCAAGGCATTTTCACTGCTCGCGAGGTTGGTATTGCCTGGTTGTAAGGTAGTTGGAGTAGGCGACTGTGGAGGCTCAAGTTGAACCTCACAGGCGGTGATAGCCAGGCTGAAACAAATAGCTACCAGGGTGAAGGCCAGGGTTCTCATTAAATTCAATACAATCGTTTTGGAATTCACAGCGCGTATATATTCTTTTGGATGGAGAAACTTTACGGGCTTAACACCAGGGAGATGGATATATGTATCTGGTTTTCTAATTTTGAGATGTGTTCTCAACCGATTAGTGCTTTTACAGATACCTTCTGGATTCCATCAGCTGGGATAGGAGCGGTGTTCCCCTCAACCGGGTTTCCGTTTATTATAAGTGATATGTTGTCGCCTGGACCTCTACGCTCGACATAGATTTCATAGGTAACGCCTCGGAATACACGTACCGCGGAAAAACCCTTCCAATCTTTAGGGATAACCGGGGAGATTACAAGACCGGAATAAGTGGGGCGTATCCCTAAGATCCACTGGGTGATGGCAACATAATTCCAGGCTGCCGTGCCAGTCAGCCAGGAATTCTTTGCCTCGCCAAATGCGACTGCGTCGCGCCCGGCGATCATTTGAGAATACACATATGGTTCGCATTTATGCAGGTCGCTGATCGCCTCACGAGCGGATGGGTTGATGCGCAGGTAATAATCATGAGCTTGATCGCCACGCCCGATCACCGTTTCGGCGATCATGATCCACGGGTTAGCGTGACAGAAGATGCCAGCATTTTCCTTGTATCCTGGAGGGTAGGATGATATCTCACCCAGGTTCAGGTAATATTTTGTGTAGGCAGGTTGATGAAGTATGATACCATGCTCGCTCGCCAGGCGTTTGTTAACCGAATCCAATGCCCTCATGGCTAAGTTTTTGCCCAGACCAATACCCGCCATAACACACATCCCTTGCGGCTCGATAAAGATTTGCCCCTCCTGACAGACGTGTGAACCAACCTCCTCTCCAAAATGATCGTAAGCCCTTAAAAACCACTCACCATCCCAGCCATGTTTCAATACAGCAGCTTCTATACTTGAGATGGTAACCTTATAGTGGCTGGCCAGTGTAGTTAGCCCGCGTATCTCGGCAAGCTCGACCATCTCCTTTGCGGCTAATACGAACAACCCGGCGATAAAGACCGATTCGGCCACTTTCCCGTCCATATTGGTGGTGGTCTGGAATGATTGGCCAGTCTCCTTGGAAAATGCGTTCAAGTTCAGGCAATCGTTCCAATCTGCACGTCCAATCAGTGGGAGACCGTGAGGCCCCAGACGATCCATCGTGTACTGCAGACAACGCTGCAGGTGATCCCATAATGGTTCTTCGGTTCCGGGTGTGTTCTCGTAAGGAACGAGCTCATCAAGGATGGACCAATCAGCGGTTTCCTTTAAATAAGCGGCGGTGCTCAGCACTAGCCAGAGTGGATCATCGTTGAAATTGCTCCCAACGGCATCATTACCTTTTTTGGTTAGGGGTTGGTACTGGTGATATGCTCCACCGGATTCAAGTTGGGTAGCTGCGAGGTCGAGGATGCGTTCCCTGGCGCGTTGGGGCACCATGTGCACAAAACCCAGAAGATCCTGGTTTGAATCACGGAAACCCATGCCGCGGCCAATGCCTGATTCGAAATAGGAAGCCGAACGGGAGAGGTTGAATGTGACCATGCACTGGTATGGGTTCCAGATATTGACCATACGGTCCGTGTGCTCGTCAGAGGTTTCTACCTGATATATGCCTAGCAGCCTCTCCCACTGTGTAACCAGGCTATCAAACGCTTCGTCCACCTGTCCTATGTCGAGGTAGCGGTTAATGATCGGTTTTAGCCTGCGTTTGTTGATGATCTGTGAACCGGGTGGGTCGAACTTGTCCTCCCCGGGGTTATCAAAATAACCCAGGAGGTAGATGATCCGTTTTGATTCACCTGGACCAAGCGAAATTTTTGTATGGTGTGAGCCGATAGGCGCCCATCCGTGGGCGATGGAGTTTGTGGGAGCACCGTGTTCGACAACGAAGGGGTTATCCCAGCCGCAGTAAGGCCCTAAAAATGCATCCCTTTGCGTGTCGTATCCGGATAACGGCTCAGAACAAGCAAAGTAAGCGAAGTGATCCCGACGTTCACGGTATTCAGTCTTATGATAGATCACGCTATCATCGACCTCAACCTCACCGGTGTTCAAATTGCGTTGGAAATTGGTGGAGTCATCCCAGGCATCCCACAAAGCGAACTCAACCGCCGAAAACAAGGATAATGAGAAACTCTCATCGCGGTGGTTGAGGATAGTCGCATCCCATATCTCAAGATTTTGGCTTGGAGGAACAAAGTAGCGGATTCGGGCCTCGATATTATCCCGGATGGAAGAGATGATGGTATACCCCAAACCATGACGGCAGGTGTAAGATTCTAATGCTCTCCTTACAGGTTGCCAGGTTGGTGACCAGAACTCGCCAGTCTGGTCATCACGGATATAGAGATAACGCCCACCGGTATCTAAGGGGATATTGTTATAGCGGTAGCGAGTGAGACGGCGGAGTCGGGCATCTCGATAGAAGGAATACCCCCCCGCGGTGTTTGAGATAAGCGCGAAGTAGTCCTGGTCACCAAGATAGTTAATCCAGGGTAATGGCGTGTCAGGCCGGGTGATAACATATTCCCGGCGCGCGTCATCAAAGTAGCCGTAACGCATGTATACTCCTTCTCAATAAAAATATTTGACGGAACATTTATTATCTTCGCCTCTTGGTGAAGATATCCAGCGATACGGCCAGGATGAAGACCACGCCCTTGATGACCTGCTGGTAGTAGGATGGGACACCCATCAGGTTTAAACCGTTGGATAGCACGCCAATAATGAATGCGCCGACCAGCGTACCGCCAATACTCCCAACCCCGCCAAACAAGCTCGTGCCGCCCAGTACCGGTGCCGCGATGGCATCCAGCTCCCACCCGACTGCTGCGTTGGGCTGTGCCGACCAGAGACGGGCGGTAAGCAGGATGCCACCCAGAGCAGCGGTAAAACCACTGATCATGTATACGGCGAGCTTAACCCTATCCGTGGACACACCTGCCAGCCGGGTTGGTTCCTCGTTGCCCCCAGTAGCATATACGTGCAGACCAAAGCGAGTATAGCGGGTGATGATATGCGCGATAATGGCGATAATGCCCATAATAATGACTGGCACAGGGATACCCAATACTTGACCTGTACCCAGGAAGATAAATCGTTCGTCCAGTCCGGCGATGGGCCGACCATCCGTGTATACCAGCGTCAGACCTCTTGCCATTGCTAACATGGCCAGGGTCGCTACAAAAGGTGGCATGCCACCCTTGATGATCATCAAACCATTGATCGCCCCAATCAGCATACCTAGTAACAAAGCCACTCCGATCGCGGGTAATGTATCAAGACCTTGCCGGACGGTCAGCCCGGCTGCAATAGCTCCGGAGAGTGCCATAACAGAACCAACCGAGAGATCGATTCCGGCGGTTAGGATAGTGAAGGTCATGCCTATAGCGACGATTGCGATGATCGAGGTCTGAAGCGCCACATTCAGCAAGTTTGATGCGGTCATAAATTCCGAAGAACCTAGCGCAAATGCCAGGCAAATGAACAACAAAATAATGACCACGCTCAGGCGGCGGAAGACTTCTGTGGGTTTCTGCACCAGGCTATTGATCATTGTTTCCCTTCCCACCGGTAGCGGCGTGCATAATTTTGTCCTGGGTGGCTTCGTCGCGTGTGAACTCTCCAACCAATCGCCCTTCACGCATTACTAGGATGCGATCGCTAACACCCATGACCTCGGGCAGGTCAGAAGAGATCATCAGAACGCCAACTCCACTC
>Ga0209536_100014838_pt1 | contig 11158 bp, 12 predicted proteins | sample DeeMarSeWOR28_12_FD_187461 | JGI IMG/M metagenome (GOLD analysis project Ga0209536, IMG submission 187461) | Marine sediment microbial communities from White Oak River estuary, North Carolina - WOR-2-8_12 (SPAdes) (version 2) | ecosystem: Environmental > Aquatic > Marine > Intertidal zone >... | reverse complement strand
TTAGGTGGGCAAGGGCATTAGTTGGAAGCGAAGTTACGTCAACAACCGCTGTTGGTGTTTTGGAAATAGATATTCATAGGGCGGTTGCGGCAGCAAATACAGCAGCAGCAGCAACGATTTTAACTGGGACGATTGACTTTGCCAGCACAGCACCTTCAGAAGCCGGAGCTAATACGTGGAGTGCGGGTACACTTACTGCTGCGGGAACAAGGGTTGCTGCTGGAGACATGTTGTATGCTGTTGTAACACATGCTGGTACTGGTGCGGTTGCTGGTGGTCTTCATGCTGTAATCCAGGTATGCGTAGAACCTGACGCTTAATACATGAGGTAGTCCTATGGCGACACTATTTGCTAACATAGTGGACAGGATACAAAACAACTACCTCTTGCAGGCGACAATCAACCTGAAATATACCCAGGCGAACATTGTCGAGTCGGTCAATAATGCTCACAAGGCATTAGTGGCAAAGATAAGGAGCATTTACCCTACGAGGTACAGCGTTGATGGCGCAACAATGGGTTTGGTAGCCAATCAGGAGCATTACAATATGCCTGCTGATTTTGGCGAGCTTATCAGGATGGAGTATTTGATAAGCGGTACAGCGGGAGCGGCAAATGCTTTGTGGATGCCAATGACTCGCAGGGACAGAACTGTTCGTTGGGAATTTAGCAGGCGTTATTATGGGCGGCTGCTCACATTAGAGCCGCCCTATAACTACTACCGTGATGAATTACCAGCAGCAGCTTCTCCGTGGAGCATTACTCACAGGATAGGATTAATACCCATTCCTATAGTTACGCTGGCGAATGTGATGCGTCCGATATACTACTACAACATTCCTACGTTATCGGATGGGGGGACACCTGCAGACATGCTCTACACGCCTGAAGAGTGGGATTTACTGGTGATGTTCGAGGCAATGGAACTGCTCTACATCAAAGATTCGTCCATCTTCCAGAACTACAACTGGAAGGACGACCTGTATCACTGGAGGCAGAAGCTAACGACTGCATTGACACCGCCTGACCAAAATCCTGACCAGATCAGGATAACTTACTAAGGGGAGTCTTGATTTGGCAAGTGGCGAAATAACTTCACAGAAGTTTAAAAACGAACTGCATCTGGTAGAGGATATACCTGTCGGTGGAGGTATAGACGCTCTCTCTGCCCCTACCAAGCTGCAAGTAGGTATGCAGGCTAGCCTGAAGAATCTTCTTCTGGATAAGCATGGTGCTTACATGGCACGCAATCCGTTTACTACCCTTGATGTAGAAGATAACAATGGTGGAGCAAGGGCGTTTTATCAAACCCCTGGGCCTGTAAACCATAATGTGACTGAAAATACTGGTGGTGGCGGTTTTGCACGATTTGTCATTCCTACATTGGCTATTGCAGGCGGGGCAGTAGACAACCATGTTCGTGTTACTCACCTTTTTCATTACCAGCGAAACGATAAAAAACAATGTTACATTCTTATAGCAGACAATAATAGCCCTGATACGGGTGTAGCTGGTGATGATTATATCTGTGCTGTTTTTAAAGTGAACATAGACGGCACAAATCCTATGAATATAACTCCCCCACAATCGGCACCTGTTGGCCCGCCAGTAAATCCCGAAGCTGACATGCGGTTATTTACCTGTACGGCTGTTTCTGGAGCAAACCCAACAGATAGAAACGGTTGCAGGCGTGACATTTATTGGGACTGTACTGTTTACACCGATTTGCAGAGTGGCTATGACATTCTTGTGTTGACCAATGGTGCTACCGTGCCTCTTGTGTGGGCACCGGATGATCCTGAGCTGGCTAATCCGATTGATTATTATGGCCCTGGTGCAGGCGTGTATCAGGAATGTGCAACCTATATGGGTTATCCATCAAGTGCTTTATTGGGGGCGGGACAAACAGCAGGTGATTGGGAAAGACCGTATATTATTGACACTTGGGCAGGAGATGCTTTTGTAATTCCTCCGACAGTAGCTATTGGCGGTACGGGTTATCTTCAGGGGAAGTATTTATATAAGTGTCTTTGGATGTGTCAAGCTGCTGGTGTTGGTGATGGTACGCAACACCGCTCTCCCGCTTCTATGGCTTTTCCAAGCACAACGGCAGGATATACTGATGATGGAATTATATGCAATCTTGAATATGTGCAACTTGGTAATGCTGCGGGGCCGGGGATTGCAGGTCAGTTGCCTTTAGATGTTGCCAACGCACATCTTGAAATTTATCGCACCAAGGGGGATGGTAAGACGTTTTATCATCTGGTTACTTTGCCTCCTAATACTCCCTACTACGAAGATCGTATCCCTGACCGTGATCTTGGATGGGAAATTCCCAACCTTGGCGACCCGCCCCCTGCAGGCTTTCGGTTTTGCGAAAACTACGGTGCGAGGATATGGCTTGCCAACAGGAGAATTACCACTGCAGGAGCATTGCAGGCGTCTTCAGGCGGGCAGTATGCCAATCAGATAATCTATTCTGATATTGGCTATCCGTTTTCCTTCCGTACTGACTACAGCGACCTTAGAGTAATACACGAAGCAAAGACCAAGAAGAACGATCCTATTACCGCACTATACTCCCGAGAAGACTTTTTAGTGATAGGCTGTGAAGATTCTATCTTCATTGCTCAGGGGTACGACCCTGCGGGGTATGCACGGTTTGACATATCGTGCATTGACAGAAACAGGGGCATATCTAGTCACCGTACTATAGTCGAGGATAATGACGGTAACGTTTACTGGCTCTGGCAGAAAGAGATACTGAAGTTCGACCTTTACAAGATACGCAGGGTAGCGAGAATGTCCGAGCGTATCTTGAACAAGATAGACATTCAGCAAATACCCACTACCCATACGAACCAACTGGAGCGGTGCTGTGCCGTCTTCTATCCGCATAAGAACTACATGATGTTGGCTTATACAAGCGGGGATGCAGCTTTGCCTGCCGACTTTCCAAATAAGTTGTGTGCTTACTATCCTGAAATTCAGCAGTTTATTGAATTTGAAGTAAGAAACTCTGCCGGGGCAGGAAATTCCTTCACCGCTATGGCAGAGGCAGAGAATGATGATTATGACTTTGAGAGAATTATTCTTGGTGAAAGTGCCGTTGCTATAGGCGGTTATATCTACAGGTGGGATAGACCGCAGTTAGGCGGTACTGGTTCTGCTGATAATTGGGATATTCCCGGTGGTACGCCAGCAAGCAGGCAGACAATAATTCAGAAAGACTGGATAACGGATTGGCTGAACCAGCATAAACCGTTTGTCAGGAAACAATATAACTACTTGTATTTACTTTGTAAGACAAGAATAGATTCTGATTATGGTGCTGCTGACAATACCCGCTCAAAACTTCAGATAGCTGCCTGTCTTGACGGACAGGAAAACTGGTCATCTCCCGCTTACCCCACTACGCCTGTGGTAGAAAACGTATGGGTTGATAAGGCTAATTTTAATTATTTTGAAGTGATGGTTGATCTTGCTTCTGAGGGCAACCAGTTGATAGGGCAGATGATTAAGCTAAGGATTAAACATATTGAACAGGGCATACCGCTGGAGATAGTAGATGCAAAGTTACTGTATAACGAATTTCAACGACATGACGAAACGAAATATTCATTGACACCATAATGGCAGTAGAATTTCATCAATCGCAGAAGTGGCTCAGAAAGCCACAGGTATATTATCCTGAAGACAGTGTAGAAGACTTTGATGACGCTGACTATGAGTTTGAAAAGCTGGAGAAGGTAATAAATGAAACATTTGACAGCTTCTTCAGGACATGCAGGAGTGTGCAGAACGTGACGGATGCAGCTTTTGAAGGCAGTACGGGCAAGATCAAGCGGCAGCTTTCACACCAGCAGATAAAGAAGGATGGGGTACGCTCCGAAGTAGTTGACAAGGGCAGGCGTTCGTTCATCACCACTACGAACTTCGGTACGCAGACACTGGCTTTTCCACTTACTGTAGGGAGGCAGCTTTATTGGACACATTATCCAAACACAGGTATTCTCGCTACGTCTTTTCAGGCGTGGGGGTCGCAGTATCTTGGGACGCTGGACGTTAATCCTACTAGGATAATATCAGGAACGACTACGATATATGATGCTGATACAGTATATTGCTATATTGATCCAAGGAATGATATGTCACCATATACAGTGCAGATGTTCAGAGCGTCCGTATCCCTTCCTGTGAATGCCATCAGGGATGGCAGGATATTACTCTGTCAGGCAAGGTCAACTTTCGTTGGAGGAGTAAGGACGAACATACAGCCGAGAAATTCTATGTACGGTGGTGGTATGTGGATAGGTGCTTTAGGCTAATGGCGATACAGACACAGCAAGCAACGATAATGATTAAGCGTCCTCCGGTGTATGTCAAGGAGGAGAAGATAGAGCGGTGGGTAGAGATACATGACGAACTTGAGAAGATAAAAAAAGTAACGAATGATTATTACGGTCAGCTTTACCGGGCAATCAAGAGCCTGGAGAATGTAATTAATGCCGCTATGGATAGGAGGGGCGACATTCTTCCTCAAATATCGCACCAGGATGTTCAGGTGGACGCTATCAGGGCAGAGAACCTTGAGCCTGCCATGAAGCCGTTTGCCACTACTTTGATGTTTTTTACTGCAACGCATCCCGTATGGGGCGTAGGAACGGTTCTGGCATGGAATAAGCATGGTCAGGTGGGAGGGGCACCCCCCCCCTATACTGCCGGTGAATTGTATTACGGTGATTGGAATACGGGCGTTTATGGCGACTGCCTTATAGCGGGAGGATGGACAGGGCCGTTGTCAGGGCTGGTTGCAAACGGAACGTATGTGTACTTTGATCCACGCTCTGCCCCTACGTATCCACCGGCAACTTATACCCTGCAAGTTTCCACAGGGTTTACCGGGGCAATACAGGCTTTCAGGGATGGTCACATTGTATTGTGCGTAGCATGGCGCACTCACAGTAATGCTGGCCCTCTGGTATGGGTCAATGCAGACAACTCTCTGCCTATTTGGGGCGGGGGTCTTCATATCGTGGGGAGTTAGATGGCAGTACAGGTTGAGCAGACAGTAATACCAATGCCTCCACCGCTAATGTATAAGGGTGTGTATGCCCCCGTTGAGACGTTTGGCGACCTGCAGGACGAATTTGAGACACTGGCGAAGGTAATGGCGGTGAATAATCATAATGCTTACAGGACGTTAAGAAGTATGCAGAACGTATTGAATGCCGGGGTGGACAACGAGGGGAACATTATTCGGCAGGTAGCACACCCGCAGATGCAGAAGGAAGGTCTGCTCAGGACGGTCAATTTCGAAAGGGGCGTGAAGGCATTCGTGACAGATTTGATGTTCAGGACGATTACGTTTGGTGGTGTGCCAGGAGCAGTTTTGCAGTGGTCAGGCGGTGGAGTGTGGCCTCCCAATAATGCGAATATATATTGGGCAGACTACAACCCTGTGAATATTATCAACATCCCTGTTGGACAGTCACCGTTAAGTGCTTTTGTTACACGATATTTTTACATTGATCCAAGGAATGACAACTATACGGTAGCTCCCACGGCAAATGCGTGGGATGCTATAAGGGACGGGAGAATATTGTTGTGTTCGGGGAAAATACCAACAAGAGGCTTGGCGGCTATCAATATGCCGTGGCGACATATTGTTTACGGTGGGGGCATACCCACTGAAAGTTGAGGATTTATGAGAGACATAGGAGACAGAAGAGAGCAGGCGTTAAAAATTAAGTCGAAAGTGATGAAAGTATCCAAAAACGAGCAGGAGATGATCTGCTTCCATATCCTGTTTACTGTTGAGTATGATACGGGCGAAGAGCGTGAAGTGTCCACTTTTGACAAGTGGTACGAGCTTGGCAGTTATCCCACCTTGATTCAATTAATTCAGGATATGGCTACGCTCAGGGATGCTTACAAGAAGGACTTACAGGCGCAGAATCAATATAGTGATATAATAGAGCAAGAGTATGAGGATGACATAGGATGACACAGCCGAGAGTTTATTTGTTTGATACTACAGCAGCTTTGTTTGCACAAGTCATACCTGCTGGCAATCAAGGATTTTTTGTAATTACTCCGGCAACTCATAACATTGCAAATGATACTTTTGTTAATGCTTATAGTGGAACAGCAGCTACGCCAGCGAATTGTGTGGGCATGAACATTTGCAGGGTGGGAAACGATCTTCATACCAAGGCAAGAACGCCAAAACCCTTTACAAATGGACTTTATGTGCTTGCGCCAAATAACAATGTTAATTGGAATGTTTATACATGGGATGACGATTTGAATTGAGGTATTAAAATGATTAGACCGAGGAGAGGAATTTTAACGTCAGCTACGGGGCCGAACCTATTTGTTCAGGCTGCTCCGCTAGGCACTTCTGGATTTTTTACGGTTGAACCTACAAATATTTCTGGCGCAAACACATGGGTAAATGCTTACAATGGGGGTGGTGCAGTAGCGGGGAACGAAGTAGGGATGAATTTTCAGACGGCTGCTGCGGGGGCGTATCTCCACGCTAAGTTTATGCTTCCAATGCCTTTTACCAACGGTCTATATCTTCTCGCTGGAACAAATAATATAGATTGGATTTATTATATTTGGGATCAGAATATCAATCTTGAAAGTTTGATAAATTTCGGTGATCCTGCAACGGAAACAGTCTTAGCTAATGCTGTTCCTATTGGCGGTACTCGAACTGTTGATTTGACTATTGCCCCTGCTGGCATGTCGGGATGGCTTGCTTTGTGTCCTGCAAGTGATCTTGCTGGTGCGGGGCCGCCTGTGCTTCCAGCCGCTACAGGAAGGTGTCAAGCGTATGACGGCAATGGTGTGGCGGTAGCAGTAGCGAATCAAATAGGCTTTATGACTTGTTTTCAAAACAATGCAATTTATACCCCTATGGGGCATCCGTGGCCTTTCAGTAATGGAGCAAGGCTAGTTCTTGATAATGACCAAGCTGGAGGGGCAGTAACTGACTGGATAGCCTACGTTTGGGGCGAACAGATAGCACTATAAGGGGGTGAGGATATGCCTTTACCGGCAATTTTAGGGCCAATAATTACAGGAGCGTCAGGTTTGCTTGGCGGTCTTTTCGGAGGCGGTGGAGAGGACAGGTTCCAGTCGCCGTTTAGTGATGCAGACATGATGCGTTGGGGTGGACAACTCTATCAGAACTATCTTCAGCGCAGGAACTTTGCCGAGAGTGGTGAATTAGCGAATGCCCTGATGGGCGTAATGTCAGATGCAGGCTTGCCTGCTATGGAGCTTGCTCCATTGATTGGTCAGATAGGTATGGGCAGGGCAAATCCCATGCTGCAGAACCTTGTAGGGATGGGATTGGGTGCAGGTCAGGCACAGGCGCAGTTGGCAGGGCCATCCCCTGCGGCAGCGATTGGTCAGTTTGGTAGTTCCATTGCTCAGAATCTTTTCCCGCCCGAGTATCCTGACCCAAGAGACTTGTCACAGGAGTATATGAATAATTTGATGGATATGGTGGATATGTTTATGCAACGTTACCCGCCACAGAGTTATAACGTTCCGTCTTCTACTGGTTTGATTGAAGGTGGTGGTGGGGGCGGTTTTACTGGTTACGAATAAAGGGGTGATAATATGCCGTACAATCCTTTTCAGCAGATGATTTTTGAAATGCTCATGCAGCAGTACCCGCAGTTGTTTGGCGGCATGGGCTATGGTGCAGGAGCAGGGGGGGGAGCAAGTCGTAACTTCGGCTGGTCGCCTTATATGCAGCCTCCCATGCAAGGTGGGTACAACGTGCCTCGTCCTCCGCAGCAAGGCGGTTATAATGTCAGGCGTAGAGAACAGCCTGCGCTGACACACTGGGGACAGCGTTTTCTTGGTGGTCAGCAGCAGGAACCACGGAAGCAGTCGCCTCAGCAACGCCCGTGGGAACGCAGGAAGCGAGGACAGCAGCAGGCACCAAGACAATGGGGACTTGGTTTTACCGGAAGGTAGGTGAGATAGATGGCTTACGGAGGTAATCCTTACGATCCAGGGTTTGGATCAGAGTATGATTGGCCTGGGTATGGCGATCCTTATAACGACCCCAGTAATCCTTTTGACCCTTACGAGACAGGCGCACGGCCTACACCTGCGACTATTCCTCCGTGGAGCTTATACGAGGAAGAGCCTTCCGGTGGAGGCGGGGGTGGGGGTTACGTGCAGAATCCTTACATGCAGTCATGGGTAGACAGGATGTTTGCCCCCGGTGGTTTGTTTGCTCAATGGCAGAAGGGTGGTTATGGTTACGACCCTGAATGGATGCGCCAGCAGATGGTCGGCGGTGAAGACACTATCAACGAGTGGGCACAGCGCATGACGGATGCTGCGAATCTTGACCTTGTGGGCACGGGTAGGTTTTATAGTCCCGGCACACGGCAGGGGTACTACGGGGATATTGACGAAGCAAGGCTGCAGAGGTTAGGCGACTTGCGTACTGGTTTGGCACAGGCACAGATGCAGTCACAGCTTGGTGACAGGCAGGCGTTTCTACAGATGTTAATGAATGCTATTGCTCAGGAGCGACAGTACGAACTTGGTCTTGGCAATCTTGGTGTGGCGAGGGGTAGTTTAGGATTACAGAGGCAGGGATACTACGGAGATATTTTAAGAACGTTACTTGGCATGTATCAATAGGATAGGATAATGGCAGATATAGGGAGGTTTTTACGAGACTTTGCTATCGGGGCAACGCCCACTTCGGACTACTTTGCGAGGAAGAAGGCGTTTGAAGGGGAGTTGCAGTATGGCGAAAGGCAGCATGAGCGTGGTATGCGTGACATGCTCACTGGTCAGATGGTCAGCGGGTTGATGCTGCCAGAGGCTATGGCGCAGAGGAATATGCAGAGAGCGGTGTCTCTGGAAAACATCAGGGATGCTATCAACCGTGGCTTTGAAACGTTTAAAACAGAAGAGGGGGTAAGAGGAGCGAAGCTAATGTCTCCTGTCCAGCTTGAACATGAAAGGGAAAGCATTACTCAAAAGCTAGAGTCTGAAGGTGGTGGATGGGGCGTACCGACATATCCAATGGAAACGAGAAGGAAGTATGCAGACGCTTACGAAACAGCAAGCAAAAGGCCAACTGGGGGAGGATTTACAGCAGAAGATATGGTTGATCTTGAAACAAAGTCATGGAAGCTACTACATCTGACAACAAACTTATCTCCTACAAGCCAAGCTATTTTTAACAGGCTTACAAAGGCAAAAGATGACAGAAAATTTATGACTAATATGGCTTATCTATTCAAAGAAGGCAAACTGCCCCCTGAAGAAAAAGGCCCAATGAAAGACGTTGATGAAGCAATCAGGCTGACAGCAAAACTGCGTGTAAGAGATTTATTTGAGTATTCTAAAAAGGGACAGGAATTAGATCCTGAAATTGCTGATATTCTTGGAAAAATGAAAATACCAGAAGGAGAAATGCCAAAGGACAAAGACGGCAATATTATTGGGAGCCAGTATCAGACGGCCTACGAGATGTTGTTTAATAGAGATTTAACTGCCAATCCCGATATGTGGCAGACGGTAATGGTATTTAATATGCTTCCCGAATATATGCAGCTAGAAATAATGTCATTGATGACTCCCGAAGAAGAAACGGCATTCAAGAGTACCAGCGACCAGTTAAACCAGATACAACGACAAATGCAACAACAGGCAGGAGAAGAGTCTCCTCCTGCTATAAAATAACATGAATGGAAACTATCCATATGATATTAATAGATATAATATTATGTCGTCCTCTGCCTTTGACGCTCTTCGTGGAAAGAGGGAAGAGGAAAAACCACCCGCTCCCGACTTTGAAATAAGCTCTTCTACGCTTGGCAAACCCATTGATCCTTCTGACTTTTTAGTACAGTCCTACCAGATTGGCGAAGCAGAGAAAGCCTTTGAAGAGCGCATGTTCCCTCACGGCACGGACACTACGCTTGGTGAGAAGTTCCAGCACTGGCTTAAAGAAGGCTTCATAGGTAAAGCCTTGCGTGGCCCTGACCCTACGCCTGAAGATGAAGCCAAAGCAAGAAACGCATGGGAAGAACTTGTCAGGGAGTATGGAGAAGAGCAGGCAAGGGCGATAGGGGCGTTTAAGCCAGAGGTTTATCCTGTCAAGATGGGTTTTGGTCAGCCTCGTTATATGTACCCTGAGTATATGGAAGAGAAGAAAAAGCGTGAAGAGTTGAACATGCGGGTAGCTACTGAAGTAGCGCAGAGCGGAAACATCAGCAAGGGAGTGTACAGTGCCGCTATGATGTCGCAGGCGTTGGCACCATTTAGCGTGGCGGGTAAGTTGATGACTCCTGTGTCTAATTATGTGGCAAGTAAGTTTGCTCTGCCCATGAGGGCAGCAGGCATGGGCAAGGCGGCTCCTTACCTTGAGATGGTGCCGGAGATAGTCAGGGGGACGACACAGACGGCAGGCACATTTGCCCTTGCTGGTGCCATGATGGAGAACGTAGAGCCGGGGGCAACCTGGGAGAGTGTTATCAAGCGGGCGAAGGAAGATGCCGACCTTGGGGTTATTCTTCAGGGGGCTGGGAGTATTGCCCGTTATCCGAACTATGCTAATGCAAGATACTTGAGGCACATTTTTCCCTTTGCTTCCGAAGTGACAGCCTTTGCTGCATGGCCTAAAGTAAGTCATGGGGAGATGGTTGATCCTGCTGACTTTGTTACTTCCCTTGTGACGCTCCTTCCTTACAAAGCATCAGGCGTTACCAAAGAGTCTGTTCAGAGGATGGCAAAGGCAGAGATAGAGTCTTACTTCAACTATGGCGAGGGGGCGACAGAGACACAGTACAGACCTGCCAGACTAAGAAAAGAAAGCGAAGTGCCGAAGAAACAGCCGCAGCCGTGGGACTTGTCCTTTGAGCAGTTTCAGCAGCAGTTTGAAATTAAGCAGGGTAAGCAGGGGTACGGCGTTTACCGCAAGAAAGGGTCTAAACTCTATTGGGAAGTGCTGCGTGAAAGAACCGACATGGGCAGGGAGTATGAAGAAATAGTCAGGGATGCTGCTTCTGAGGGCAAGAAGGTAGCTTCGGATGCCCTTGAGCGTTTTCCTGATCTGCAGGGCAAGAAGGTAGAAAGGGCAGAGCCGTTCCCTGAAACACCTAT
>Ga0209536_100014836_pt1 | contig 11159 bp, 8 predicted proteins | sample DeeMarSeWOR28_12_FD_187461 | JGI IMG/M metagenome (GOLD analysis project Ga0209536, IMG submission 187461) | Marine sediment microbial communities from White Oak River estuary, North Carolina - WOR-2-8_12 (SPAdes) (version 2) | ecosystem: Environmental > Aquatic > Marine > Intertidal zone >... | reverse complement strand
CACCCTGACGGGCCGCATCGGGAAACTGTTTGGCCTCGGTAAGAAAGTCACCGACGAGATGCTGGCGGAATGGGAGACGCTGGTCTACGACAGCTGCACCCTTTGCGGACGCTGTTCCATGGTATGCCCAGTCGGCAACGACATCGCCGACATGATACGCAAAACCCGTGAAGGCATGGCCGCAGCCGGTCATGCGCCCGACGGACTCATAGGTGCTACCACGCGAGCGGTGACCATCGGCAGCCCGATGGGCGTAAAACTGCCTGCGCTGCAGGCCCAGATCGCGCATGTCGAGCAAGACACAGGCATGAGTATTCCGTTGGATGTCGAAGGTGCGGATTACATGCTGCTATTGTCATCCATGGAGATCATGAACTTCCCTGAGTTCATCGGGTCCGTGGCGAAAATTTTCAAACATGCCAGGGTCAGCTGGACGATTTCTTCGGAAGCCTTTGAAGCCACCAACAGCGGCATTCAGATCGGCGTATCTGATATCGCCGCCGAACTGGTCCAGCGTGTTGTCGATGCTGCAGTGAAACTCAAGGTCAAAAACGTCATCAGTCCCGAATGCGGCCATGCCTACATGGCCCTTCGCTGGGAGGGCCCGAATTTGATAGGCAAGTCCTACGATTTCAAGGTGGTGCATATTCTGGAATTGCTCGATGACCTGCGCAAGCAAGGCAGACTCAAGGTCAGTGGTCGTCTCAAAGAACGCCTGACTTACCACGACCCGTGCCAGATTTCACGCCGCGGCGGTGTCATCGACGAACCCAGAAACCTGATCGGTATGTTTGCCGACAACTTCGTCGAAATGCCGGACACCGGCAAGATGAACTGGTGCTGTGGCGCCGGCGGCGGTGTTAGCGCCAATGAACGCGCTGACGACATCCGCCTGCAGGTGTTCCAGCGCAAAAAAGACCAGCTCGATGCCATCCACGTCGATGGCCTGATCTCGGCTTGCTCCAACTGTCGCATCCAACTCGAAGACGGTCTCGAGGAATATCACATGGATATGCCGGTTTTCAGCCTGACAGAAACACTGGCCGAGAACTTGGCCAAAAGCGATTAGCAAGGAGGTTTCTTATGGCTCAAATTACCAGCGATAGCAGTTTCAAAGAAGCACTAGACTCGCTCGACTTCGCGCAACAACGTGTCGCCGCGGGACTGTTCGTAAATAACGGCCTGGACCTGTGTGATGATGAACGTATCACACGTATCGCCGATATTGCCGCAAACCCGGATACCTCAGACGACGAACTTGCCTCTGCCCTGAATACCGCACGCGCAGCGACGATCGACTGCCACGCGCGCTGTGGTTCCGAAGGTGACTGGCAAGCGCAGGCGGGATACTTCGTGGCTCGTGCAGCCACTGCGGCCTTAACGCCGGAATCGCAGTCAAAAGGCGGCGGCCCGGCCTGGCAGGCGGCCATGAGCAGCAGAATGGCGCGAACCAGTATACAGATCTATGCAGAAGACGTAGCAACAGATGATGGAAGCGAGTCGCAATACAAAATCCTGTCTGATTATCTGAATTCATAACGAGAGAATCACGAACATGTCCAATGAAAGAGTTGTAGTTGACCCGATTACCCGCATCGAAGGTCACCTTCGTATCGAAGCACAAATGAATGGTGACAAGATCGAGAGCGCCTATTCATCAGGAACGATGGTGCGTGGTATAGAAGTCATTCTGCAGGGCCGTGACCCCCGAGATGCATGGGCATTTGCGCAGCGTATCTGCGGCGTTTGCACATTGGTACACGGTCTGGCCTCGATCCGCTCGGTCGAGAATGCACTGGATTACAGGATTCCACCCAATGCAGAACTGATCCGCAACCTGATGAATGGGGCACAGTACATACATGACCATGTCATGCATTTCTATCATCTGCATGCACTCGACTGGGTCGATGTCGTCTCCGCATTGAGTGCCGACCCCAAAGCGACTTCAGAGCTGGCACAATCGCTGAGCAACTACCCCAAGTCTTCACCCGGCTACTTCTCGGATATGAAGAAGAAGCTGAAGGACTTTGTCGAAGCAGGACAACTGGGTATTTTTGCCAAGGCTTATTGGGGCCACCCGGCCTACAAACTGCCGCCTGAAGCCAACCTGATGGCCGTAGCGCACTATCTTGAGGCGCTTAGCTGGCAGCGCGACGTGGTCAAACTCCACACGATCTTCGGCGGCAAGAACCCGCACCCGAATTTCCTGGTTGGCGGAGTAGCCTCGCCGATCGATCTGAATTCCGACTCCGCAATAAACTCCAAGCGCCTGTCCCAGGTACAGGACGTCATCAATCAGATGAGAATGTTCGTGGATCAGGTTTATATTCCTGATCTGCTGGCAATAGCAGGCTTTTACAAGGACTGGGGTTCGCGCGGTGAAGGTCTCGGCAACTTTCTCACCTACGGTGACTTTCCGACCGCCGGCAAGGGCATGGGTGATACGGCATCCTATCTGGTGCCACCCGGTGCTATTCTGCACCGCGATATCACCACCATACATGAAGTTGACATGAACGACCCGAGCCAGATTCAGGAGTATGTCTCCCACTCATGGTATGACTACAACGGTGGCAAGAACCAGGGTCTGCACCCCTATGACGGCGAAACCAATCTTAATTACACCGGACCACAACCACCGTATCAGCATCTGGATGTTGATCAGTCGTATTCATGGTTAAAATCCCCGCGCTGGAAAGGCCATGCGATGGAAGTCGGACCGCTGTCACGCGTTTTAATGTTGTATGCGAGCGGCAATGAACAGGCCAAGGAGCTTGTTGAGCTGACACTGAATACACTTGACGTGCCGGTGACTGCATTGTTCTCGACACTGGGACGTACCGCTGCGCGTGGACTGGAAACCAAGATCTTCTGTGATACCATGCAAAGCTGGTACGACGATCTCATCGTCAACATCAAGGCGGGGGACACGAGAACATTCAACGAAACCCTGTGGGAACCATCATCATGGCCCAGTCAGGCACGTGGCGTCGGCTATATGGAAGCACCCAGAGGCGCCCTGGCCCACTGGATCGTGATTAAAAATCAAAAGATCGAGAACTATCAGGCCGTCGTTCCCAGTACATGGAATGCAGGGCCCCGGGATGCCAGTGGTCAACCTGGCGCCTATGAAGCCGCTCTGCAGGATAATCACACCTTGCACGACCCCGAACAGCCCGTTGAGATACTTCGCACCATTCACAGCTTCGATCCATGCATAGCCTGCGCCGTGCACCTGACCGATCCGGATGGTAAAGAACTGACAACGGTAAAAGTACGCTAACGGATACTGGAACTATTAAATGAACATTAATACAAGATTCAACAAACTCACTGCACTGACTCTGTTAACCAGCCTGGCCTCGCCCACCGTGCTCGCACATCCGGGACATGTTGCCGATCAATCGCTGCACAGCCTGCTGCATATCGAGCACGTTCTCGTACTCGCCACGGCCGCGGTCGTATCGCTTGCTGTATACGCATCGCGTAAGAAATGACATACGATGGTGGGCGGTGCCCACCTTACAAAGCCAGCATGGGCAAGAATTGACAACCAGGTTGGGCACTGCCCACCGTCGCCTCTGCCCTAATCCGCATTTCTCACCCCCTGTGGTGAGAAATGGGCGCTAACCATCCCTTCCATCAAGACGCGTCTTTAGCAGCATCGGCATGTAAACGGTCATGAACAGCAGAAACGCCGCGATCCACAGTAGCTGGGAAGCCACGATCCATAAATCATATTGATCCATGCCGAACAGCGGAAACAGCACCCTGACAACAGCACCGGAAACCATAAGTGCAAAACACCATGAGAGTATCGCCGGCGGCTCAAACACATTTCTTCCAGTATGCCCGAGAATAACCCGCGACATCATGCCGATGGTCATGATACCTATACCGCCATAAGCCAAAGCATGCACATACAAAGAAGGCAATATCGTGAACCATAGTTCAGCTGCCTTGAGAAGAAATCCGCTCACGATAAAAGCGTAAGCAACATACAGAACCCAGAGCAGGGGTTTGTTCCACAGTCCGTGCGTATACCATCCACCCATGCGGATGGCATGAACTACAAACAAAACGAAAGCGACCATTGACGCGGCAGTCTGATAGTCGGTAAATACGTCAATAATCCAGAGCAACAGCAACAGTACCAGACTCGTATTGTCGACCCACTTCCAGTTTCTGACCTTTACGCCAGCATCCGTACCTTTCTCGATAAAGAATGGAATGACGCGCCTGGCCATAACCAGTAATAAAGCAAGGATCATGTACAGCCCCGAATACAGCCCCCAACGTATGCCCTCTTCTACCAGACCCAATGCACCCAGATAAAACAAACCATTGCTGAGCGACATAAGAACCAGCTTGGAGATTATGCCCAACTGTGAATACTGCTTTGCTTTTAGCACTGGAAAAGCTGCGGCCACGACCAGCATCAGCATGAACAACATATCAAACACCGCCATGACAGCGAGCGGAAGATCAAGACCTGTCAACGGTAACACGCGAGCAACAAGCCACAATGTGAACATCAGCAACAGCCCTCGCCCCCTGATCGTCGGCTGTCCGGTCCAGTTCTTGATCGCTGTGAGCAGAAATCCGGCAATCACTGCGACACCATAGCCAAATAGCATTTCGTGCGCATGCCAGATTATCGGTGGCAGATTCATCAATGCAGGCGCTGCATCACTAACAAGTATCGCCATCCAGACAGAGATGGACAAGATGGCATAACCGCCAGCTCCGAGAAAAAACGGGCGAAAACCCAGCCGCAGCAAAGCTATGCCACGAGGACGGTGTGTTTCCTGAATATTCAGCATACCGTTATCTGCCCCAGCTCCAATTGCTAAACCTACAGTAAGCGGGGTGGGCACTACCCACCCTACGATAATTATTATACAGCGACATAAAAAAAGCCCGGACGAGCCGGGCTTCAGTTATTATTGTTATAGATTATTGTTAATGTTTGATAACAATATAGCTCAATTTTCAGATTTTGTTTATTTGCCAGCGATTTCTTCCAGTTTTTTCGCTGGTATGATCTGCCCGTCAAGACCGGCTTCTTTACCACTCTTGCCATAAGCTACCGACATCAGCGTGCTGTAGTAAGTCACCGGAATATTGAACTTGGTGCCGTACGTGGCATTGATCTTGTCCTGATAGACTTCTACGTTCATCTGGCAAACCGGACACGGTGTCACGATCATATCTGCACCGCCGTCATAAGCCGCTTCAATAATGTCCTTGATCAGGGCCTGTGATTTCTCGGGTTCGGAGAATGCCAGCGCACCACCGCAGCAGGATACTTTCTTGTCGTAGTTCTCGACGGGCTCGGCACCCATGGTTTCGATGAATTTGTCGAGGTACTTTGGATTTTCGAAGGACTCGCCTTCGATACCGAACGGGCGGTTGGTCTGGCAGCCGACATAACCGGCGATCTTGACGCCTTCCAGCGGTTTCGTAACATGTTTGCCCAGCTCATCGTAGCCGAAGTCCTCGATCAGCACTTCTACCATGTGACGTATCTTGTTTTCGTTTTTCAGCGTCAATCCGGCTTCTGACAAGGCCTGGTTGGTTTCGGCCATCAGGTCAGGATCCGTTTCCAGGCGCTCCTGGGTTTCCTTGGTTGCCAGCCAGCAGGCGGCACAGGTCGCAACAATGTCCTGTCCGGCATTGTGCTGTTCAGACAGCGCAATATTACGTGCCGACAAGGCCAGACGGGGCAACTCACCACCACCGCAGTAACCGATCGATGCCGAGCAGCAGTTCCAGTCAGGTATAGTGTTGAGCTTGATATCTAGCACATCACACATGGTTTGAACAGACTTCAGGTAGTTCGAAGATGACGCACCTTCCTGAGATGAACAACCCGGATAAAATGAATATTCTTTAGTAGCCATTATATTTATACCTGCCTCTAGTTATCGACGCGAGCCGCTTCGAGTTCCTGGGCTTTCTTGATCATTGCCTGGAAACCTTTCTTGTCCTTGACGGTGTGACCACCCAGGATTTCCATCGGATTCATGCGCTTGGTCTTGACCATGCCCATACCGATGCCAGCCATGCCCAGTGCAGTCTTGATACCCTCGACAAAACCGTTCATGAAATAAAGGCTGATGCCCAGCTTGAGTTCATTAACGCGGCCGTTCTTGGCGAGGTTGTCCCAGAACAGTTGGGAGAATTTGCGCGTCGGCTGGTTCTTCGGCTCAATGCCAAGACGGGTGGCGTAGTGGGCCAGACCGTGCATGATGTGTGTAATCGGCAGTTCACGCGGGCAGCGTACGATGCAGTTATAGCATGAAGTGCACATCCACATCGAGGTCGACTCCAGCACTTCATCGCGCTTGCCGGCGCGGATCATCATGAACAGTTCCTGCGGCGGATGATCCCAGTGCGGGCCCAGCGGGCATGAACCGGAACAGACACCACACTGCATGCACATCTTCACCCATTCGCCTTCTTCAACATTGGCTTCAACTTCCTTGAGGAAGTTATTGCGGTATTTCTCTACCATACCTGTATTCATATCACTCATGGTATATTCCTCAATCTGGCCTGTTAGAACTTGAATGGGCTCATGCCGATCTGTTCGATCGTCTCAGCCATTTCGTTAATGATTTGCGGCACCCGGTGAATATCGGTGATCGATATTTCAAATGTCTGCACGCGTTCTTTTTCAAGATTCAGCGACTCGAGAGTGTCACCCACCTTGGACATGCGTTCCTGGGCCATCAATGAACCTTTCACAAAATGACACTGATAGTTATCGCCGCTCGGGCAGCCCATCAGGATGATGCCGTCGAAGCCGCTGTTGAGTGAGTCTGTGATCCAGCTCAGGCTGGTCGAACCCAGACAACGCACCGGCACGATTCGGGTAAATGCACTGTACTCCAGCCTGTTCTGTGCCGCCATATCGAGCGCCGGATAGGCATCGTTTTCACAAGCCAGAACGAGGAAACGCGGTTTTTCGTCAAACTCATCCGGTATATCCACGGCCTTGATTTGCTGACCGACCGTATCGACCGAATAGTTCTCGAACGAGATCACACGTACCGGGCATGCACCCATGCAGGTACCACAGCGGCGGCAGCGTGATTCGTTGTAAATCGGGTAGCCCTTTTCGTCCTCGTTGATCGCACCGAACGGGCATTCCACAGTACAGCGCTTGCACTGGGTGCAGCCTTCCTTGCGGAAGGTCGGGAAACTCAGGTCACCGACACGCGGATGCGCGGCGCGGCCAAGACCGGCGTTTTCTGCTTCGGAAATCGCTCGCATCGCTGCACCGACGGCGTCTTCCATCGCCTGGTAGGAATCCATCGGACGGCGTGTCGGACCGGCGGTGTAGATACCGGTACGCTGTGTTTCATAAGGGAAGCAGATAAAGTGCGAATCGGCAAAACCGTTGGCCATGTGAGGCACGTCTTTACCCTGGCGATAGTCGAGATTGAGGATCGATTCGACGTCAACCCTGATCTCGACTTCTTCACCGGCCTTCTCCGACTCTTTGTCCTCGTTCTCCTGGTCGGTCAGTTCGGAACGGGTCGGCTGGCCGGAATTGGGTACCATACCGGTCGCCAGCACCACCATATCGACTTCGAGGTCGATATCTTCGTCCAGGATCAGGTCCTTGAACTTGACGGTCGGGCTGGCGCCGTCAACGACTTCAGAGGCGATGCCCTTGGTGAAGATCACGCCTTTCTGCTGACCGCTGCGGTAAAAATTTTCACCGCCTGCACCCGGGGTACGCATGTCGGTATAAAGTACAGTGGTATCGATCGCGGGATTCTGGTCCTTGAAGTACATCGCCTGCTTGATGCTGGCGCTGCAGCAGTAGCCGGAGCAGTGCTCGAGGTGGCCTTCTTTCTTGCTGCGCTGCCCGGCACACTGGATGAACAGCACACTGGAGACTTCCTTGCCATCCGACGGACGTTTGATAGCACCGCCGTTTGCTTCTTTGGCCAGTGCTTCGAGTTCCATCTGGGTGACGACATCTTTGTTCTTGCCATAGGCAAACTCGGGCAGCTTGTTGGCATCATAGGGTGTGAAGCCACTGGCCTGCACGATGGCGCCAAAATCCTTGGTCTTGGTGCTGCCGCTTTCAGCACTGATATCAGCAGCAAAACGGCCCGGTGCACCAGCAATTTTGGTCGTGGTCGAGTTCAGGTGAACGGTAATGTTGCTGTCCGCCTCGACTGCCGCGATCATTTCGTCGACGCCGTTATCTTCCGGGTCGGTATACGGTGCTTTGGTCGGGATCTTTTTATACAGCTGTGCCGTAGCACCGCCCAGCGCACCGCTCTTTTCGACGATGGTACAGGGGTAGCCCGCCTTGGAAGCTTCCAGCGCGGCCTTCATGCCGGCGACGCCGCCACCGACGATCAGGATATTCTTGTTGATGCCCTGCTCGCCGCTCTTTTCCGGGATCTTGCTGTACTTGGCTTCGGCGCAGGCCATGCGGATGTAGTCGTCCGCCATTTCCTGTGTCGTCTCCTGCATGTCATCGGTGTCGGGTCGCACCCAGATAACACCTTCACGCAGGTTGGCGCGATGTATCGAAACATTGTCAAAGTTAAAGGCATCGGTTTTGGCACGGCGAGAACAGGCCGCAATCACAACACGGTTGACGCCTTCGTTGTCGATGTCATCCTGAATCATTTTGACGCCGGCTTCGCTACAGAGAAAATCATGCTGCTGGCAAATCTGTGCCTTGCCGTCGCGTGTTGCAGTTGTTTCAAGCTGGCCCGCGTCCAGACGATCGCCCAGACCACAACCATTGCAAATATATGCGCCAATCTTCATTTCATCAGCCATGACTTAACCCTCCGCCTGAGCTACGCGATTAACGACCTGGATGGCACGTAATGCGGATGCTGTTGCACTTTGCACGGCACGGTTCACGTCCAGTGCATCGGATGAACAACCGGCAGCAAATACACCGCCGTTGGCCTCATCCTGTTCGATGTAGCCTTCATCATTCACTTTGAGTTCAATCGGGAACGTGTCCTTATCGACACTCGGTTCCATACCAATCGCCAGTACAACCAGGTCATGCTCATTGGCATAACGGTTATAGCCTTCGGTATCAACGCCATTCAGTACCGGGTTACCGTTTTCCTTGTTTTCGACAATACTGGCCACCTTGGACTTGATGAACTTGACGTTTGGATCGTCCTGCACACGTTGGTAGAAGTCATCGAAACGGTCGATGGCGCGGATGTCGATGTAATAGATCGATACGTCGGCTTCATCACCGAATTTCTCCGAGACGTAGGTGCTCTGTTTCAAAGAGGCCATGCAACAGATGCGTGAGCAGTGCCTGAGGTGGTTAACGTCACGTGAACCGGCACACTGGATGAAAGCGACATTCTTCGCTTCCTTGCCGTCAGATGGACGCACCAGCTTGCCGCCGGTCGGGCCAAACGGGTCCATCATGCGTTCGAACTCAACGCTGGTAATCACATTGTCGATACGATCATAACCGTAAGGCTGAATCTTATTGGCATCGTAGGGGCGCCAGCCTGTAGCCCAGACGACTGCACCCGCTTTCAGCTCGACAGTTTCTTCCTGCATATCCAGATCGATAGCGTCAAACTTGCAGGCATCCTTGGCTTTCTGCGCATCGTCGGTACCGATCATACGAGGATCGATCACATAACGCTGCGGTTGTGCCATGTTGTACGGCAGGTAGGCACCTTTATGCTTGTCCATGTTGTAGTTGAATTCATTCTCGAATTCGGCCTCGACTGCGTCTGCGCAAGCACCGCATGCGGTGCAGTTAGCATTCACATAACGCGGACTGATTTTGACTGTCGCTGTATAGTTGCCAGCTTCTCCCTGAAGATCAGTCACCTCCGACATGGTCAGCACGGTGATGTTCTTGTTCGCATTCATACGACGCTGATTAATCTCCAGACCGCAGGTTGGAAAGCACAGCTTAGGAAAGTATTTATAGAGCTGGGAAACCCGGCCGCCAACGAATGGCCTTTTTTCAATCAGGATTACCTGCTTGCCGACTTCAGCAGCTTCCAGCGCAGCCGTCATACCGCTGATGCCACCGCCGACAACCAGAATCGTCTGATTGGTTGCAACTATATCCGACATCTTTTTCCTCCAGAGGGACGTGTCAGTTTTGAAAACGCCAGCCTAATCAATTACATAGGCAGGCATATGAATTCTATGTAATGCGCCTGAAGATTCTAGCCCGTGCGCAGGGACGCATACTATACCCGTTTCAGGGTATTTTCTCCATAATCCAGGTAGTTGTGTATAAAGAGAATTTCTATGCGTAAATAGATTTTCATTATGCTTTAAGCGCCAATCCTGACGACACTTAAACATTTCCGCAAAGCACGCCAAACACGCAAGAGTGTCGTGCAATACCAATATCCATCGCGTGTTTGGCGTTTTTTTTTGCGGCTAGCGGATCATTGTAGTTGCACGCAGATCGCGACCTCCCTGTGATTTTCCCGTATCGGTCACGGACCTAGCCGGCATTTCTCAGCAGGGGGGGGTGAGAAATGCGGGCTAGAAATCACCCCAGCTGTGGCGTTTACGCCTCCAGTTAATGCGTGTAATCAACAGTCCGAACAGCAGGCTTCCCAGCGAAACAGCGGCCCCAAGTATGAACCAGTCCCTGGTACTTTCATCAGCCAGCAGCTCATTTTCTTCTGCTAACAGTGTGTTCGACGCCGTCAATTTGCTCAGCTGGGCCTGCAGCGTCTTGTTTTCGTTGGCCAGCGCAACCGGATTCGCAGAAATTCGCTTGAGTTTGTCCATACTGCTCTCCATGGATTTTATCTCGCGCTGGGACTGCTTGACCTGTGTATCCAGTTCGTTGTTCTGGCTTTCAAGCTCCCTGAGCTTCTGTGTCAAATCTTTTACCTGCGCTCTGGATGTTTCCAGTTTTTTATTAATTGCGTCAATTCGATCGCGCGCACTCGCCTCGTTCATCAGGTATTGTTTTTCCACCCAGCCGTCTTTGCCGCCGGGGCTGCTGACATGCACATAATTTCCATCATCACTGGTCTCCTTGACAGTTAATGGTGTACCGCTTTTCGGGAAATAGACAATTCGGTGCTTGTTCGACGCTCCTGTACGCATCGGAATCGAGAGTTCGTCACTGACATACAGTGTTTTTGACCACGCCTGTGAGG
>Ga0209536_100014834_pt1 | contig 11162 bp, 9 predicted proteins | sample DeeMarSeWOR28_12_FD_187461 | JGI IMG/M metagenome (GOLD analysis project Ga0209536, IMG submission 187461) | Marine sediment microbial communities from White Oak River estuary, North Carolina - WOR-2-8_12 (SPAdes) (version 2) | ecosystem: Environmental > Aquatic > Marine > Intertidal zone >... | reverse complement strand
TCCGGTCATTTCCAAAAGAGGAAACAGCGAACTTCGCTATGCTCTTTATCAAGCCGCACATATCGCATCGATTCATAACCCGGATTTTGTTGGCTATTTCACCCGAATGCTGCGCGGCAGAGAACGTGAGCGTGGAATAAAAACAAAAATGAAAGTTAAGTTGGCGGCGAAATTATTGAAAATAGCCTGGACTTTAATGAAAAAACAAGAGGTGTTTGATCCGGCTTATCTGTATCAAGGTATAGACTAAACAGTATCTCATCTTCGGCGAGAGAGCTCGCGCACGGACGTTGGGGCTTAAGACCTCGGGAGGGACAATACTGAGCCTCTCACTGAACTGTAAAATCTGGATTAGGGATGATGGGTAGCCGAAAGTAAGTCATACCGGATAAACGTAACGATCAGATGCAAGGTTCATTTGAGTGAGAGAATCGCCGAAATTTTATGTCCAATATATAAGGGGAAGTACGTCTTGAAAATCACCAACCTTGTATGTGATTGAATTTTATAAATTTTTAAAATCTACCGATTCTCTCTTGACAGGAGGATTATAGGATGTCCCCTTTTTTCCCTTGGTTTTGGATCCTCCTGTGCCTTCTTGAGTTTTGATCTTACCAGATTGGTTTACTGGCAGTGATAAAGCACGCGCTAGAGTCGCTGCTGCTGCCGGTGGAAGATTTCTGATCGTCAGGACTTGCCGAGGGATTATCTGCATCCCCCTCGTTCGGCTCTGTTGGTCCTATATATCCGGTACTCAGAGCTACATCGTCAAACCAGACCACATTATCTTTCGGATTATTGTGAATGTACACGCCTAACGTTATGCGTTTTAATTTGAGGTCGTTGGCTGTGCGCCAGTTGAATCCCTTTAAATGCATGTAAAGCTGACCGTCAATCCAGGCAGCCATTTCCCCATTGTCCTGCCCGGTATCATTTGATTTGATCATAATTTCCATGCAGTACCATCGATTTCTTGCGGGCGTGATCGGAGGGTTTGGGTAAAAACTGTTGCCCCAATAATGGATGTCCGGCTGGCCGTCGCCATTGTCATCATATATGTCCGGCTGCATTTCGTGCCAGTAGGTATAAAACTGCATTCTCCCCGGCGGGGGAAGACTTTCCCAGTCGTTCCAAGGTTCCAAGCCCGTCCCAAAGCGGTCATCTCCTTCGGGTTTGATCCCCGCCTTTCCCATTTCGGCCCACTTATTATCGCCTTGAACGGCATATAAACTGCTAAAATGCATGCCCCAGCCTTGATTAAAGTTGTCTGCAAATTTGCAGTAAAAGCGATAGTAGACTTTATCGTAGCCGGGATGGAACCAGTATTTAATACTCGAGGTGGAAGCGTCATCATCTTGATATCGTGCCAGGCACCTCAATACACGTTCACCGGTATGTGCCTTACTTGGGTCTCGAATAACTTCGGGAGGCCCCCAGGCGTCAAACCATTCATTAAAATTACCGTTTTCGAAACCTTCACTGAAGAATACGGTCCCTTTTTCCTCAAGTTCCGCCAATGCTTGCGGATCATTCAGTGTTTGTGTCGTCACCTCTTCAACAGCGCCCGCAGCACCATGGATTAGACTAATTATCAGCAAGCCGACCATAGCAGCGCAAACGCGTTTCAAAAGACTTGTATGTGGTTTATCGTTCATTAGCACTTGTTATAGATGGTCGTTTGAAAAGATGGCTTTTATGTTACGTTTCAATTTAACAGCTGCAATAAATATGCAAAAAATAGATGAATGTTAATCGTTTAATATTACATATGATTTGATTTTGATGCCGGATCACACAACTCAAACTGTATTATTTAGGTAACATCAGTGTCACCTTTTGACAAACCGAGTCTGTGGGCCAAAGGGGGACGTCTCCCTATTCTTTTCCAAGCAAAAAATTTTAGCAATTGTTATAAAAGCTTCTATCCCTTTTTGAAGTGAAATGTGATCATAAGATCAGTTGTCAGATCATGATCCGTGGTTATCATGATACCTGAACCCAAAAATACGAGATCTGACATTAAAGGGGGCGGTATGGATTTACAGTTAAAAAATAAATTATCACTGGTCAGCGGCAGCACGGCCGGTATCGGCTACGCCATTGCCGCGGCGCTTGCAGCGGAGGGAGCCAATGTTATCGTAAACGGCCGCTCGCAGGCGTCTGTGGATGATGCCATCAGCAAATTGTCTGCCGGGGCGGCGGGTGAACTGATCGGTTTTGCCGGGGATCTTACCCAGGCAACGGTTGCCGAACAACTGGTGCAGGCCCATCCCGGTGTAGAGATACTGATCAACAATCTGGGCATTTTTGAGCCTGTTGCCTTTGAAGATATATCAGACGATGACTGGCGGCGGTTTTATGAGGTCAATGTGCTCAGCGGTGTGCGCCTCAGCCGCCTATATCTGCCGCTAATGAAAAAGCGTAACTGGGGCCGGATTGTTTTCATTTCCAGCGAAAGTGGTGTTCAGATCCCTTCGGAGATGATTCACTACGGCATGACCAAAACCGCCCAGATTGCCATTGCGCGCGGTCTGGCCGAGCTGACCGCCGGGACCGGCATTACGGTCAACAGTGTGCTGCCGGGGCCGACAAAATCCCGTGGGGTCGGAGACTTTGTGGAGGAGCTGGCGCAGCAGGAAGGCAAGTCATTTGAGGAATTCGAGCAGGAATTCTTCGAGAAGGTGCGCCCGACCTCCCTGATCAAACGCTTCGCAACGCCGGAAGAGGTCGCCGCCCTGGTGGCTTATATTGCCAGCCCATTGGCGTCGGCCACAACCGGGGCTGCTTTGCGGGTGGATGGCGGAACCATCAAAAGTGCGTTTTGATGGCCAAAGCGGATTCCACTTAAATGATCTTGTGCGGTTTTATGAGTGATCATTCATGGAGCGGCTCAATCGGAAAAAACTATTGGAGGCCCCCATTTTGGGGTTTCATAATATTTGCATTCATTTTGACAGCGGTTGGCACAGTTCGATGGTAATATCTTCAGGCCCCTTAAAAAAGGCGATTTTCATGTTGGGTATTTCCGTGGGCGGCATGAAAAAAGAATACCCTTGCGCTGTGAGGTCCTTGAAGGCGTTTTCGACATCTTCCACCTCAAGGCCGATATGATCGAAGCCGTATGTCGATTGGGAGGCATCGCCAACCATTTGTTCATCTTCTCGGGCCACCCTCAGATTAATAGTGGTGCCGTCAAGGTCAAGTGAAGCGCCGTCGGCGGTGCCGAATTTTCGGCGATCGATCAGCTTGGCTGCCAGCACTTCGGTGAAAAAGCGAATCATCTCTTCAAGATTTTTACAGACAATATGAACATGATGAAAGCGATAAGACATAAGACACCTCCAAATTAAAAACCATCAACAGGTTGAATAACAACTCCCTCAAATAAGCATTGCAACAAAGTGTCATTTTATATAATTTTATCGAGGCGGTGATCAACCCCTTATTAGACTTGATACGTCTAGCATGGAAGATTAAATAACTGAGGGATTGAAGTACTATTCCGTCATGCCCGCGCCAAGCGGGCATCCAGATCGATCGCTAAAACGCATTCTGGATTCCCGCCTTCGCGGGAATCACAAGCTGAGATTTTGTTAGCGACAAATGCAACCTAAAACACACACGCCTGCGCCCAAAATATTGTCGCAGCGGCGTCGTCTGTTTTTCGGTCTCCTGATGGGCTCGCTGCTGATGCTCCTTCTCGTAGGGGCAGCCTCCATTCCCTTCTTTTTTGAATCGTCCTCCATTCTCTACAAATTCGGTCTTAATCGGGTGCTTCTGCTCACAGGGCAGGTAATGGGTCTGGTGGCAGGATGCCTTTTGCTGGTGCAAGTCTTTCTGGCTGCACGTTTTAAATGCCTTGACCGGATCTTTGGCCTGGCCCGGTTGTTCACATATCATCGTCTTAGCGGGTTAATCATAGGCGCTCTGGTAATTCTACATCCCATCGCGATATTTATTTCCGATGACAGGATCTTTATTCCACTGCAATGGCGCTACTGGCCGGAATTTGTCGGCTTGTTTCTGACGCTGTTGATTGCTCTCATTGTGGTTACCAGCCATTGGCGTGAGGGGCTGCGGCTGGCCTTTGAGCGCTGGTGGCCGATTCACCGCATCGCCGCCATTGTGGCATTGATTGCCTTAGGGCTGCATGTGCTGTCGGTCAATGATACCTTTGAGCAACGTCTGCCGCGATTGCTGGCGATTGCTGCCCTTGTCCTGTGCGGGCTGATCATGGTGTGGATCCGAAGCCGTTTTCTGCGAAGCCGGCGGAAACCCTTGCAGGTGTCAGCCATTGAACCGGTCGGAGCGGATGCGATTCGCCTGCAAATTGTTTCAAATGGCCGACAGTTGCCGGCTTATCTGCCGGGACAATTTGGTTTCCTCACATTGGCATCAGACCAGATTTCAAACGAAGAGCATCCCTTTACGATCGCCTCCAGCCCGGCACAACCCGATGCCCTTGAATTCATTGTGCGCACCACCGGAGACTGGACGGCGCAATTAAAACATCTTCAGCCCCGGGACCGCGTCTACATCGACGGTCCCTATGGGCTGTTCAGCCACCTGCGGTTTTCCGAAGCACAGGAGTTTATCATGATCGCCGGTGGCATCGGTATTACGCCGATGCTAAGCATGCTGCGCTATATGGCCGACAGCGGGGATCAGCGCAAACTAACGTTGCTCTGGAGCAATCAAACCCCTGATCATATTGTTTTGCCGGATGCGTTTGAAAAGCTGGCAGCGCAATTAAAAGGGCTGCGCATCCTGCATGTGATGACCCGCGCTTCCGAATACAGCGGTGAACGGAGGCGACTGGACCGGCCCAAGCTTAAAAGGCTGCTTTCCGATTGCAGCCGCTCCGCGGCTGTATTGGTCTGCGGCCCCGATCAAATGATGACAGATGTTTACCTCTGGTTAGTTTCATTGGGATTTCAGCGACGAATGATTTTCATAGAACGATTCAGTTTGTAAAGCTGCCGGATCGTTGACACCCTTATTCATATACTTATAGTCTTTCGATAACGGCTATCCGTGCATAAAAATAATGCGTAGCCGCAATGCCTATCTTATTCAAACACGCCATCCAACAATTTAAATTAGGAGAAAAACATGAAGAAGATTTTCTGTGCAATTATCACGGTCGTATCGATTATGTTTACTGCCAGTTTTACGTCAGCTGAACTCCAAAAATGGGACATCGATAAAGGCCATTCAAGCGTCTATTTCGATGTGCGTCACACCTATGCCACTGTCCGGGGGTATTTTGAGGATTACACCGGATCCGTGCAATTTGACGCCGACAACATGGAAATGGGTCGTATCAAGCTTGAGGTCAAAACCAAAAGCGTCAATACGGGCATCCCCAACCGGGACAATCATTTGCGCGCCGATGAATTTTTTGCCGTTAAAAAATATCCGACGATGACCTTCGAATCAACAGGCGTCAAACAAAAGCAAGGCAACGAATACATTGTTGAGGGCAATTTGACCGTCAAAGGCAAGACCCAAAAGGTGGCGGTGCCTTTTACCTATTTCGGCTCGCGGGAAAACCCGCTCAAGAAGGGGCAGCAGGTTGCCGGATTTGAAGCCCACTTTACCGTAAATCGGTTGGATTACGGGGTGGGGTCGGGAAAATACGTTGAGATGGGCACCATCGGCAACAAGGTCAATATTTTGGTGACCCTGGAGGTGGTCAGATAGACAGGGATGCGCCCCCAAGAATGATCGATATTAAAATCTAAAAAACTGCATCTTGTCCAGTTCAAGAACCACCCAGGTCAAAATGGCCAACCAGACAATGAATATCATAAATCGGTAAAGCTTTATCACCATATCAATTCCCATCAATCATCAAGCCGATTCTGTCGATGCATCCAGAAAATGCTGACCTCAGTTTTTCAAATGGGCAAATAGATGCACTCGCGGCATTATATTTAAATGGTTTGCTTCCGCCCGTCTTCCATAGACGACGGCTTGCGCTGTTTCCTCCTTCTCAGCCGGCTGATGCATCAGCGCATCCAACCGGCGGCGCAAAACAGCATAGGAAAAATGCCTTTTGGCGATTTTATAATTGTGATCCACCATTTCTGCCGCTCTCGCAGGCGATTGCAAAATGTCTCTGACCGCCTGCACGGTTTTAGCGGTCAGGTTTGTGTCCATGGTCACCAAGTCGAATCCTTTAGGCTCGATATCGCTCACAAAAGTGGCATAGCGGTTCACCAGCAAGGGCTTTTTGAAGTAAATAGCCTCTAAAAAGGCATTGCCAAAGCCCTCGCATAGGCTGGGGAAGGTCACAAAATCTGCGTGGGTGTAGACATTCCAGAGGCAATGCCCATTCAACTGCTGTTTGGCATGATGCCATGGACTTGAAATGGGTATTTGAGCGAGACGAAGATCGACACCGCTCTCAAGCGCGTAGTTTTTTATCCGGCTTGCGTATTCCAACCCCTCATCCCCCGCCTCGTGGGATATGAGCAATTTATAATGCGGTTTCTGCAACTGTTTGACGAGATCAATGGTATGCTCAATACCCTTACGCTGAATAATGCGAGTGGGCTGCAGAATTGTTTTATGGTTTGGCTTTAGTCCGAAGGCTGCCAGAAATGTTTTGTAGCCCCTGTTGTTTACGGGAGGCGGATTATCGAAATCGATTACATTCGGGATAATGGTTGCCGCAATGCCGCGACGGAGGGCGAGCTCATCCCTGGCAATCGAATTTATGACCACATGTTGGATGTTGGCGTGCTTGGGCGGAAAGAATTCGTGCAGATATTCTCTGAATGCAGATGTCTGTAACCGGTTTCTTTCCCAGTAAAAATCATGATGGTGCGCAATGGTGGGAATCTGCGTTTCTGCAATCAGCTCCGCTAAGGCCAGACCAAGCGGAATGTTTAAGGGAATGGCCAGCGCATTTTCAACGATTAAAAGGTCAATCTGAAAATGATCGATGAAACCCAGCAACCGGACTTTTATGATCTTTTTCAGATTGTCAATGGAGTCGATAGTGGAAGGTATGCTAAATGTTTTTCCGAAAATCTGTCGGTTGATCCACAGATTGTACGGATGTTTAAAATGGGCCTCAGGTACCAGATAGCTTTTGTCCGGGTCTCTATCCAACTCGCCGGCAAACCAAAAACAGGTGTAACCCGCGGCTTCTAATACATCCCCCCACTTACCGGCTTCCAAGGATACGCCGTCTAATCCCGCAAAACGTGTTGACACAAAACCGATGTTTTGGACCATTCCCAACTTCCTCCGACCGATCTATTGATGCCCTGCGCCGGATTAGCTGTGAAATATGCAACCGCAGCGCATACACGTGAAACGGGTGAATCCATCTTAATAAGGTCGTCAAATGTGAAACAATCGGCGGGATTGTTTGCATGACGATTTTGTATGGTGATGTAATTCCTCAGAAAAGAATTTATGGCCTTAAAAGATAACATACCCGTAACACCCCCTGGCATAAATCTTTGCAAATTTCATGCTAACCTTGTTCGGTGATGAAGAAAAAAATTATAAAACGATTTCAATTGCTTAGATTGGTACCGGTGCCGCGTGCCACCTCGAGACGGTAGTCATTTTCATTAAATTAGGTAATTCATGTAACAATTCCTCTGTCCTCTAATTGTCATATAAACCTTAAGTTAATCGTATACGGACCGATACTCTTGTTTGAGTATAGTCTCACGATGGTGCGACGTACTCACAGGATCGGGGTGGTTCGATGAACCCCCCCGAAAATGTTTTTAGATAGGTTTTGTACACTCTCCAGCCGATATGGAGATGGGTCCGTCCATGATTACCAACCCAGAAGCTCATGGTATCGGTCCAGGGGTGGCTTCTGAGGTGGGGGCCACCCCCAAACATTCCCTTGAATGGATTGGATGCTTATTTTCTTCAGTCCCCTAAAACCCATCCTATCAAATAAAAGCCTTGCGTGACCTACCAGGCAGCATCACAAGACATGGATTGACATCTGCGTTTATTGTGATTAATCAGAGACTGGAAAGTATGATGGATTGCCTTCGAATTGTCGCAAAAATGGAGGGGCCGAATGCCGCAACCAAAACATGCCATGGAGATTTTCAAGCTGCTCGACAAGTCCAACTGCCGGGAGTGCGGTGAAAAAACATGTTTGGCTTTTGCCGGAGCTGTTTTTCAAGGCAAACGCAAAATCGCGGAATGTCCCAAGCTGGATCGGGAAACCATCGAGCGCTTTTCCAGAACGGATGAAGAGGTTAATGCTGGTTTTGTAGAGGGAGCCGACTTTCTGGAGCAACTCAAAAAGGACATTGCCGCTGCCGATTTGGCTAAGGTAGCCCAGAGAGTGGGGGCTGAATTTGCGGATGGCAAACTGAGCCTTAAGGTGCTGGGTAAAAATTTCAGCGTTGACACAGACGGAAACCTCTACACCCAGATCCACGTCAACCCTTGGGTGGCAGTCCCTTTTCTCATCTATCTACTAGCCGGCAAAGGGCTGCCGGTGACCGGTAACTGGGTGTCTTTCCGGGAGCTGAAAGACGGCAAAGAGCGCTACGCGCTGTTTCAAAAACGCTGCGAAAAGGCCATGAAAAAGGTGGCCGACACCTACACGCATCTTTTTGATGACCTGGTCCACATTTTCAACGCCCGGCAGGTGGAAAAACAATTTGAATCCGACATTTCGGTGGTTTTGCATCCGCTGCCCAAGGTGCCCATGATGATCTGTTACTGGCAGCCTGAAGACGGGCTTGGGTCCAGCCTGAATGTTTTTTTTGACGAAACCGCCGATCAAAATCTCAATGTCGATGCAGTTTTCACCCTGGGGGTCGGGCTGGCGCAAATGTTTACCAAACTGTCTTTACGACACGGGTTCGACGAGGCCCGATCGCTAAAGTAAGCAACGGCTTAAACCGTAAACAATAGTGGCTGGTGTGCCAGCTGAAAAGCCCGCTGAAACCGATCAGCGGGCTTTTGATATCTAGTAAAACTGGAAATGTTTTTAGGTTTGTTCAACCGGCTTGAGCTGGCCGACTGGCTCGCTGGCGGCTCCATCGGGCGGTCCCGGCGGGCGGCCGGTATATCCGGCACTCCGGGTGGAAGAGATGCCAAAATCCGGATAGGCATTGCCGCCATGTTCCACCAGATCGAGTCCTTCCAATTCATCTTCAGGTGTGACCCTGAGGCCCACGGTCTTGTCGATCAGTTTGAACATCAGAAATGCAGTCGGAAATACCCACAGAAAGCAGGCTCCGATGCCTAAAAGCTGCACACCGATGATTTTCAGCGAGGTACCGCCGATATTAAAGATGCCGGCGGCCAGGGTGCCCCAGGCACCGCAAACCCCGTGAACCGATATGGCGCCCACTGGATCATCGACTTTGATTTTGTCCCAAAAAAGCACAGACAGCACCACAATGATCCCGGCCGCTGCACCGATTATGACCGCGCTCAGCGGCGTCACCGTGGCACAGGGACTGGTTATCGCCACCAGACCGGCCAAGGCACCGTTTAAACTCATGCCGACCTCCGGTTTACCGAATCGGATCCAGGAGGTAAACATGGCCAGAACGGCACCTGCTGCTGCGGCCAGGTTGGTGTTGACAAATATCAGTGCGATATCTTTGTTGGCTGCGGTGGTGGATCCGGGATTGAAACCGAACCAGCCCAACCACAGTATAAAGACGCCCAGCGCTGCCAGCGGCATGTTATGGCCCAGAATCGGTTTAATTTGGCCGTTTTTGGCATATTTGCCCAGACGGGGGCCGAGGACAAGGGTGCCGGCCAGCGCAGCCCAGCCTCCCACGGAGTGCACCACGGTGGATCCCGCAAAATCGATAAATCCGAGATTCTCCAGCCAGCCGTTGCCGTTGAAAAGGCTGCCCCAGGCCCAGCTGCCGAAAACCGGATAAATTAATGCGCTCAGCACAACGCTGTAGATCAGGTAAACGGAAAATTTGGTTCTTTCAGCCATTGAACCGGAAACGATGGTGGCGGCTGTGGCGCAAAATACAGCTTGAAACATCCAGAATGCCAGCACCCAGGGATCGCCGCCGACCTCATAATCGGACAGAAAAAAGCCCGAGGCACCAAACCAGCCGGTCGAAGAGGCACCGAACATAATCCCAAAACCAATGGCCCAAAATGCCAGCGAGCCCATTGAAAAATCCATCAGGTTTTTCATCAGGATGTTGACCGCATTTTTCGCCCGGGTAAATCCCGCTTCTACCATGGCAAAGCCGGCCTGCATGAAAAATACCAGCGCAGCGGCCACCAGGGTCCAGACATAATCGGCGTGGGTTTGCACAAGATCGATCAGGTTTTTGTTGGATTCTACGGTGGGTGATTCGTCTCCGGCCCAGCCACGGGCGATAGAAATGGCAAAGAACATAAGTATAAGATAACATTTTTTCATCACGATCTGATTCCTCCTTTAAGATAAGAAAAATAATTTAAATGGCATTGAGACCGGTTTCACCGGTTCGAATTCGAATGGCTTCTTCCAGCGATCGGATAAAGATTTTGCCGTCGCCGATTTGGCCGGTTTTGGCTTTATCTTTTATAATATCGATGACTTCAGCGGTTAGATCGTCGTTGACAACCACATCGATTTGAATTTTGGGTACAAAGTCCACTTGATATTCAGCACCGCGAAAAACCTCGCTGTGACCGCGTTGGCGTCCGAAGCCTTTGACTTCGCTGACGGTCATTCCATTGACGCCGATACCATTCAGCGCTTCCTTGACACTTTCGAGCTTAAATGGCTTGATAATGGCCTTAATTTCTTTCATGCAATTGCCTCCTTCGTTGGGGTTAGGTTACGGTGTTGTCGGATTTAAATTGGCTTTTCTACGGAGCAATCTTTATGCCATTGGTTGAAATTGAATTTGAAAATCTTTAAGTAATTGTAAAAATTAGTAATATGTAAATTGACCTTCAAGGGCCTGATATATAATTATTACATTAATGTATTATAATGTATAATATATTACATATTTGTTAAAATAGTCTGTGAAATTGCAAATATGTATATTTTGCCATATCGTTTGCGCATACGATGATAGTAAGCTTTTCAGAAGTTATAGCGGTTGTCATAAATATGTTCCGTTTGTCATATTCGTTAACAAGCAGCAGAGTAGTTTGTAACGGCTTGAAATTATTATAAACCGGACAACCGC
>Ga0209536_100014833_pt1 | contig 11162 bp, 7 predicted proteins | sample DeeMarSeWOR28_12_FD_187461 | JGI IMG/M metagenome (GOLD analysis project Ga0209536, IMG submission 187461) | Marine sediment microbial communities from White Oak River estuary, North Carolina - WOR-2-8_12 (SPAdes) (version 2) | ecosystem: Environmental > Aquatic > Marine > Intertidal zone >... | reverse complement strand
TAGATCATAATTTAGTGGAATATGTAATGTCGATAAATCATCAACTAATCTTAAAACATAATAAAAAGAAATACTTACTGAAAAAATTAGCGAGTTTTTTCCTTCCTAAAGAGATTTTAAAAAGAAAGAAAAAAGGATTTAGTGCTCCATTAGATACACTGGGATTTGTTAACAAAAATATTAGAGTATTTAATTGAAAACAAGGAAAAAAATCTTTCAATAAGGAATATACAATTCGAAGATATACTGAAAAGTTTATCAACTTTTTAGATTATGCGTATTCGATAGCAAAGAAATAATTAAGTTACAAATTTTATCAACTTGTCAATCTCAACCATCACCTTTTCAATTGGTAGCTCCAGCATACATTCATGTTTATATGGGCAGACAAGTTTTGTACAAATAATGCAATGAAGATCTGACTTAATTACATATGATGATTTATCGGAATATGGACGGTGGGCTTCAGGAGCAGTTGGACCAAAAATGCCTAACGTTGGTTTTCCAAGTGCAGCAGCCGTGTGCATCGGACCAGAATCATTCGCTATTATTAAATCACACTTTTCAATGAAGGCGGACAACTGTCCAAAATTTGTTTCCGGAATCATAATTGGTTTTGGATCAACTCCATCAAGAATTAATTGAGCATCTTTTTCATCACCGGGTCCCCAAAGAATTAGAAACTTAATGTTATAATTTTTATTTATCTCCTTACAAATTTCTATCCATTTTGAAGCATCACATCTTTTTGATTCCCAGCCGCCGGACGGAATGATACCAATTAATTTTCGTTCGTACTGATGATTTATACTTTCAAAAAATTTTTCTGCAAATTGCTTTTCTTCTTGTGTTGTTTGATAGAGAATATTTTTAGAAATAATCGGAACATCAACAGTCTTCAGTAAAACGAGGTTATCTTCTGCTGCATGCTTGCCCATTGTTCCATTTATGCCTTTATAATTATAAGCGTACTTCCTTCCACGTTTTTCAAATCCGACCCTGTATTTGGCTCCGGAAAAAAAAGTTATCTGGGCAGTTTTGGGATTCGACCAAAAATCAAACACCAAATCATATTTTTCTTTCCTCACTTTTTTGATAACAGAAAGAACAAAATCATTTTTATGGAAGGTCAATATTTTTGATACAAGCGGATTTTTCTCGACTGCTCGTTTAGCAAATTCTTCTGTGAGGTAATGAATTTCAGAGTGGGGAAATGATGCCTTTAAATTTTCAAGAACAATTGTAGACAGCAGAATGTCGCCAATACCCCTAGGCTTAATGCAAAGAACTTTTTTTATTTCATCCTTCGGAATCATCATAACGAATAATTTGTTAATGTGCGTCAAGCCAATTATCACCGATTCCTGTATCAACTACTATTGGAACATCAAGTGGTAAAGCTGTTTCCATTATTTCTTTTATTATTGGACGAAGTTCGTCAACTTCATCTTTGTGAGCATCGAAAACTAATTCATCGTGTACTTGAAGTACCATCTTCGTTTTAGTTTTTCGCTTTTCAAGTTCGTTGTGAATTTTTATCATTGCAAGTTTTATCATGTCTGCGGCAGTTCCCTGGATAGGCATATTTATCGCAACTCGTTCTTCAAACTGGCGCACGACTCTGTTGTTGCTATTTATATTCCTTAAAAATCTTCTTCGTCCGAGTAATGTTTCTGCAAAACCCTTTTCCTGTGCTTTCTTCACCGAATCATCCATATAATTTTTAACTTTTTTAAATGTATTAAAGTAAAGCTCAATTATTTCTTTTGCATGTGATTGTGGAATTCCCAATCTAGTTTTCAAACCAAAAGGACCGATGCCGTACAGTATTCCGAAATTAACTTCCTTTGCTTTTCTTCTCATATCTGCCGTCACTTCTGCTGGATCAACCATAAACACAAGTGCAGCAGTGCTTCGATGAATGTCTTCTCCACTTTTGAATGCTTTCATCAAACTGGGATCTTTACAGATAGCCGCAAGCAATCTTAATTCAATCTGGCTGTAATCTGCACTGAGTAGAACATAATTTTTATCTCTCGGAACAAATGCTTTTCTAATTTCTTTTCCCATCTCGGTACGGATAGGAATATTTTGTAGATTGGGATTTAAACTTGAGAGGCGGCCGGTGGCAGCAACAGTTTGATTAAAATCTGTGTGCACTCTGCCAGTTTTTGAATTAATAATATTTGGTAAAGCATCAGCGTAAGTTGATTTTAATTTAGTTGCCTGCCGGTAATCCAGGATCATATCAATAATTTCGTGCTCGCCCTTTAAATTTTCGAGTGCTCTTGCGTCGGTTGAGAATCCTGTTTTTGTTTTCCTTCCCGACTGAAGACCAAGTTTTTCAAAAAGAATAACTTGTAATTGTTTTGGCGAACTGATATTAAATTCTTCGCCAGCGGATTTATATATTTTTTTCGTGTATGAAGTAATTAATTTTTGTAAATCCTTGCTGAAACTTTCTAATGCTGATTTGTCAATTTTTACACCTTCGTATTCCATAGCTTCCAGCACAGGAACAAGAGGGAAGTCAACATCATATGCAACTTTTTCAAGCTTATCCTTTTTTATTTGCTTGCTTAAAATTTCATAAAGCTGGAATGTTATATCAGCGTCTTCTGCAGCATAATCTGATAGTTGTTCAACTTCAACATCAAACATTTTAGAAGGATCTTTTTTGTCACCAATCAGACTCGAAAGAGGTATCGGCTCGTAATTAAGATACTTTTCTGCTAAATCATCCATCCCGTGTTTCTGATCAGGATCAATGATGTAGCTGGCAATCATTGTATCGAAATAAAAATTATTTACATTTATCCCAAGGCTGCGCATCACCGAAATATCATACTTACCGTTCTGACAGACTTTTTTAATTTTTTTATTTTCAAAAACTGGCTTGAAAATTTCTATGAAGTCATCAACTGGGAGTCTTTTCTTTCCATCCGAAAACATTTTAGAACCAGGATCAATTGCTACAAAATATCCTTCGCCTGCTTTGGTAGAAAAAGATGCACCAACAACATTAAGCTCAAATGGGTTTAATGAATCAGTTTCTGTATCAAATACAATCAGCTCTTTTTTCATTAATTGTGCTGCCAGATTTTCTGCGTCTTTTTTTGAAGCAACCAGTTCGTATTTAGATTTGGATTTATCGAATTGCGATGAATTTGTAAACTCATCAGTTGTGATTTCTTTTTGCTCACCATTCTGCTCATAAACTTTTAAAAGTCTCGAATACAGACTCTTGAATTCAAGTTCGACAAATATTTCTCTCAATTTATCGAAGTCGGGTTTTTCAAATTTTGCTTTATTGAAATCAAAATCCATGGGAACTTTACAATTGATTGTTGCAAGTTCCTTTGAAAGAAACGCGTTGTCTTTATTTTCTTCCAGTTTTTTCTTCGTTCCTGCTTTTTCAACTTTATCGAGATTTTTATACAGATTTTCAATTGAACCAAATTCCTGAATTAAAGGAAGAGCAGTTTTTGGTCCAATTCCTTTTACACCCGGAATGTTATCCGAACTATCGCCAATCAAGGCAAGATAATCAATCATTTGCGTTGGTTCGAATCCATAGTCGTCTTTGACTTTTTTAACATCGTAAAAAATTACATCATCAGAACCACGACCAGGTTTTGCAATTATAGTTTTATCAGAAACTAACTGCATATAATCTTTGTCGGGTGTTACCGCGTAAGAAATCATTCCTTTTTTTTCAGCAAGTCTGACCGCTGTTCCAATAATGTCATCTGCTTCATATCCAGGTTTGATATAAAGAGGAATGTTCAACAGCTCAACAATTTCCTTGATCCTTCCGATCTGTGGAATCATATCATCGGGCATCGCTTCTCGTGTAGCTTTGTAATCTTTATACATGTCGTGTCGGAAAGTTTTTTCTTTGGAGTCGGATGCAACTGCAATGTAATCTGGTTTATGATCTTCAAGCACTTTTACAAATTGGTTCATAAAACCGAATACTGCCGAGGTTGGTTCGCCGCTTTTTGTTGTTAAAGGCCTGTTAATAAATGCAAAGTATGCTCTGTAAGCCATTGCCATCGCATCTACAATAACAAAAGTTTTATTTTTCATAAATATTATTTTAGTTGAGAATTGACCGATTGAAAATAACGAATAGATGATTAAGATTAAATTATAAAATGGAGGATTATTGTTGAAAATTAAAGTCGCTTAAGTTTTCAACAGACATAAAACTCTATTGGAATCTTAAGATGATCATCTAAAGTTTACATCAGGTAAGATGGAAATGTTTGATAGGAAATGCCTAACTAAGTAGAATCATTTTTAGTCCTTGAATATTTTACCTATCTTGGTGTGAAAATTTTATTTACAATTCAAACCCCGTTTAAAGTTTCCAATGAATTCAACGGTAAAAGCCACAAAGTGGCAAAACCTTATTGATAAATATCAGAATTCGTATACTCGCAAAAGTATCTGGCAATTAACAAATTCTTTTTTACCATATTTCATTATCTGGTATTTGATGTATCTGAGCCTGGATGTCAGTTACTGGATAACTCTTCTTTTATCATTACCGGCTGCAGGTTTTGTGGTTAGAATATTCATTATTCAGCACGATTGCGGGCATGGATCCTTTTTTAAATCCAGAAGAGCAAATGATTTTTGGGGACTTGTTTGCAGCATTTTCACTCTTACCCCATACTACTACTGGCGTAAGAAGCACGCAATTCATCATGCCAGTGCAGGTAAACTTGATAAAAGAGGAATTGGTGATATCTACACAATGACAGTTGATGAATTTTTACAGCAGTCAAAGTGGGGAAGATTCAAATATCGACTTTACCGAAATCCGGTTTTCTTATTTATTGTTGTTCCGATAATACTTTTTGTAATCCTTTACAGACTTCCATTTCCATTTCAAAAAAAATTAGATAAAGATCATCTGAGTGTTTATTTGACAAGTGTATTTTTACTGCTTCTGGCAACAACTATGATTCTGATTTTTGGATGGCAATCATTTTTACTTGTTCAGATTCCAATTAGTTTTATTGCGTCATCAACCGGTACCTGGTTATTTTATATTCAACATCAATTTGAAGATACTTACTGGACATCAGAAAATTCCTGGGATTATTCACTTGCAGCCCTCCAGGGAAGTTCGTACTACAAATTACCAAAAGTGCTTCAATGGTTCACGGGAAATATTGGTTTCCATCATATCCATCATCTAAGTCCAAAAATTCCCAACTATCATCTTGAAAAATGTCATAAAGAAAATCCGGCCTTCCAGGAAGGACCTGTACTGACATTGAAATTAAGTATGAAGAGTATTTTCTTAAGATTATGGGATGACAAAGAAAAAAAGTTAATAAGTTTTCGCCATTTTAAAAACCACATCTTACAACCTACCGATAATCTTTCCAGCGAATAATTAACACTAGATTATTATTCTTTAATCTAAAGTCTGACTAGCATCTAAGAAATTTCCTTAAGTTAAAGTGTATCTCTAATAATTTTTTTTAAAATGAATCCTATCTGGGAAACAACATTCAAAGTACGTGCTTTTGATGTAGACGCAAATGATCAATTGAAGGTGAGTACAATACTTGACTACTTTCAAGATGCAGCTTCTAATGATGCCGAAAGATTGAAATTTGGTTATACTGATTTTGGTCCGAAAGGGTTGTTGTGGGTTTTATCGTGGGCAAAATTTGAATTTATAGATTATCCAAAATTTGCTGATGAAGTTAAAATTCAATCTTGGGGAAAAAAGCAATATAAACTTTATTCAATGAGAGACTATCTGTTGCTTGATTCAGAAGAGAAAATAATTTGTAGAGGCACTTCTGGTTGGCTTTTACTGGACTCGAAAAGTCTGCGACCAAAAATTTTAACACAACTTTTTCCCGAAATAAAAATGCACGATTCCAAGGAGGCTTTAACAGATCTTCCTCAAAAAATGAATGCGCCAGATAATCTTGAAAAAATTTATACATCTGAATTTCGTTATTCTGATATCGATTTGAACCAGCATGCAAATAATGCTAAGTATATTGAAATGATGCTCGATTGTTTTGAACTTCAATTTTACAGAGAACATCAAGTTAAAAAACTTACAACTTCATTTAATGCTGAATCAAAGTTTGGTGATAAGATCGATCTTTATGGCGGCAACGTTTCGGATAGTGATTTAATGAAATATATCGAAGCAAGAAACACTGTTTCCGGAAAATTAGTTTTTCAAGCAATTGTTGAATGGAGCTGAATTTGGATTACGGTTGGTTATCTGTCGTCCCTCCGCTTTTTGCAATCCTGTTAGCAATTAAAACACGTCAGGTATTTCTTTCACTTTTTTTAGGTATCGTAATCGGATGGATCATCATTGCACAGGGAAATGTTCTGAGCGGATTTGAACTCTCAATACAATCAGTAATTGATGTCTTTAAAGATGCAGGCAATACACGTGTTATTATTTTTTGTGCACTTGTTGGTGCTCTAATTTCATTGACGCAGGCAAACGGAGGTGTCCAGGGATTTGTCGATATAATTCAGAAAAGGAATATTGTAACCAGCAGAAGGCGGGCAAGTGTTTTTTCATTTCTGGTCGGTTGTGTAGTTTTTGTTGAATCATCTATTTCGTGTCTTGTTACCGGTACAATTTTCCATCCGATATTTGAGAAGTTCAAAATTTCCAGGGAGAAACTTGCCTATATCTGCGATACTACTTCTTCTCCAATTTGTATTCTCATTCCTTTAAATGCCTGGGGTGCTTATGTGGTTTCTCTTCTTGATAAAGAATCGGCTTTTGCTGGAATGGGTGACCCTGTTTCACTTTTTCTCAGTACTATTCCTCTAAATTTTTATGCGATACTTTCTGTGCTCTTTGCAGGCTTTATTGCATTCAGCTATAAAGATTTTGGTACAATGAAAAAAGCAGAAATAAGATCATTTGAATCTGGAAAAACCATTGCCGATGGCGCAGTTCCGATGATTACTGAAGAAATTGCTTCTCTCAAACCAAAAAAGGGAATTAAGCATAAGTCATTGAATATGATTATTCCCATTGGCGTGATGATTATGATGATGCCGATAAGTTTACTAATTACAGGCAACGGAAATATTTCAGCAGGTTCCGGTTCAACTTCTGTTCTTTGGTCGATATTAACATCAATTGTTGTTGCTGGTGTAATTTCAATTCTTCAGAGAATTTTAACTATAAAGGAAGTGATGGACTATACTTTAAAAGGTATATCAGGATTAGTTCCTCTAGCTATCCTTATGATTCTTGCATTTTCAATCGGAGAAACCTGCAGAACACTAGGAACAGGAATTTACGTTGCATCTTTATCTAGAGAGATATTGAATCCAACTTTCATTGCTCCTATTTTGTTTATCACTTCTGCATTTATTTCATTTTCAACGGGAACCAGTTGGGGAACTTTTGCAATAATGATTCCTATTGCTGTTCCAACAGCACTCTATGCAGATGCATCTTTGTCTTTATCAATTGCAGCAGTGTTAAGTGGAAGTGTTTTTGGAGATCATTGCTCACCAATATCAGATACAACAATTGTATCCTCAATGGCTTCAGCCTGTGATCATATTGACCATGTAAGAACCCAACTGCCTTATGCTGTTACCATAGCGATAGTTTCAGCATTCCTGTTTTGGTTTGCCGGAATAATTTAGTGCTATTTTGAGCGTACAAGTGGTTCATTTTAGTCAATTGTTTTTGTGCTGGATTTAAGATAATTATACATAAATGAAAATAATTTTTCTTTTAAAACAATTATTTCAGAACGGATTAAAAGTACTTTTCATTGTTATTAATTTGATGAATTATACCTTAATCATTTCTATCTGCACCTCTAATTTCAATATTGAGGATAACCCGTCATCACATTTTATTGACCAGGCAATTAATAATTCGCCTGAAACAAGTTCTACTAAAATTGATGTTAAAGTTCTGGCTGGATCATTTACAAATAGATTTTATTCGACCGAATTTAGCCTCAAGAAACCAGGTAATCACACCAAAATATTTACAATAATTTCTGAGTGCATTTCTGAATTCAACTCGAGGAACTCTTCTTTCTTTATAACAGAATCAACGACCAGTACGTAAATACTTTTTAAATTTTAGATACTTTATTCAATTAACGAAAAATTTAAAATTTGAAAGGAAAATTTTTCATGGAAAATCCTGAAAAAACTGATAAGACTACGTCATTTCTATTCTATTTTTTTATCGGTCAAGTGGTGCTTGGTATGTTCGCGATTTTGGTGTATCTCGCAATCCAGTTCTTTAAATGATAAAAGTTATCAACAATAAACTTTATGAATAAAAATAATATGACCCACGAAAGAGAACGGTGGGGCAGTCGTTTGGGCTTAATTCTGGCTGTTGCCGGAAATGCTGTTGGACTTGGTAACTTTCTAAGATTTCCGGTTCAGGCAGCACAAAATGGTGGGGGATCATTTATGGTCCCTTACTTTATCTTTTTCCTTCTACTTGGAATACCTCTGATGTGGATTGAATGGGGTATTGGTCGATACGGCGGAAAGTTTAATCACGGCAGTACTCCAGGTATGTTCGATGTGCTGTGGAAAAGTCCAATTGCAAAATATATTGGAGCGCTCGGATTAATCATCTCAATGATTATAATGATTTACTACACGTATATTGAATCCTGGACTTTAGCATTCAGTTTTTTTTCTATCAATCAAACATACTTTGGCCAAACAAGTCACGATGCAATGCGCGGATTTCTTTATAGCTTTCAAGGAAAAGAATCGAGTTCAATATTTTCGTCTGTACTTCCTGCTTATGGTTTTATGCTTCTCACTTTTGGATTAAACTTTTGGATATTGTATAAAGGCATTTCAAAAGGAATAGAAAGATTGGCGAAGATAGCCATTCCTCTATTATTCATTTTTGGAATTATATTAGCAATCAGAGTAATGCTATTGGGTACACCGAATGCATCTCATCCTGAAAATAATGTGGCAAATGGTTTTAGCTTTATCTGGAATTTAAATTTCGACCGGTTGAATGAACCTAGAATTTGGTTAGCGGCTGCTGGACAAATATTTTTTACTTTGTCGGTTGGAATGGGGTCAATCCATGCTTATGCAAGTTATTTAAAACCAAAAGATGATATTGTGCTTTCAGGTTTATCAACTGGAATGTTAAATGAATTTGCTGAAGTTGGATTAGGTGGTTCAATAGCAATTCCGGCAGCGGCAGCTTTTTTCGGAATAACATTAACAACTCAAATTGCATCTGCAGGTGCGTTTGATTTAGGATTCGTGTCTATGCCATTGATTTTTGAACAGATTCCACTCGGATACATTTTCGGTACGCTCTGGTTTCTGCTGTTATTTTTAGCCGGGATAACATCATCAGTCGCAATGGGTCAACCGTTCATTGCTTTTTTGGAAGATGAATTTGGTTACTCAAGAAAAAAGGCAACTTCTATTCTTGCAATTATTGTTTTAGTTGCCATTCAATTTGTAATATTCTTTATTGGGCAAGGCTTTCTAGATGAAATGGATTACTGGGCTGGAACCTTCGGTCTTGTTGTTTTTGCTTTGCTTGAAACAATTTTATTTATCTGGATTTTCGGATCTAAAAAAGCCTGGGATGAAATGAACGAAGGTGGCGACATTCAAATACCTAGAATTTTCTTTTTTGTAATGAAATACGTTACTCCTGTAATTTTACTTTGCATAATGATCTGGTGGGCTGTTCAGGATGCAATACCAACTTTTTTATTAGCTAACGTAGATTCAGAAAAAGTACCTTACATCTGGGGTGCAAGACTACTATTGTTGGTTATCTCACTTGGAATTTTATTTATGATTAGAAAAGCCTGGATGAAAAAAGATTTTGTTAAAAAATAGTCTGAATAAATTATTAGTTTTATTAGAGAGATAATTGTAATAGATATAGTTTATGGAAAAAAATGACATTACAACTTCTACAAAGGAAGTTGTAAGAGCAATGGGGATAGTTTTTGGCGATATAGGCACAAGCCCGATTTATACTTTAACTATTATTTTCTTTCTCGTTCCTGCAACTCGTGATAATGTAATTGGAGTCCTTTCACTAATATTCTGGTCGCTTATAATAATTGTAACCATTCAGTACGCCTGGCTTGGAATGTCATTGAGTATAAAAGGTGAAGGTGGAATAATAGTATTAAAGGAAGCACTTGTAACTACGTTAAAGAAAGGTAAAAAAATCGGTATAGCATCTGCACTTGGATATCTCGGAATAGCACTGCTTTTCGGCGATGGAATAATTACACCCGCCATAAGCATACTGTCAGCTGTGGAAGGTCTTGAATTAATTCCGGCATTCAGTAATATCACGCTGGTTGCTATTGTGGTTATTACTTGCATCATTACAATTATCTTATTCTCTGTACAAGCCAGTGGAGTCGATAGAATTGCAAAATCATTTGGACCAATAATGGTATTATGGTTCATCAGTCTGTTTATTTCCGGTGTATATTATTTGGTTAACGATCCATCAGTATTAGTTGCGATAAATCCTTACTATGGCATTCATTTCCTTCTCACACATGGTTTAGTTTCATTTTTAATTCTCAGTGACGTAATTCTTTGCGCAACTGGTGGAGAAGCTTTATATGCGGATATGGGACATATTGGTGGGAAGTCGATTAAACAGGCTTGGATTTTTGTATTCATAGCGCTTGTTGTAAATTATTTTGGGCAGGGGGCATTCCTAATTAAAACAGGGTCCGGATTCCAGATACTATTTTCTTCAGTAAATTATTTGTCTCATTTGATCTATTATCCTTTTTTGATACTCGCACTACTTGTCTTTTTTGTATTTAGTCCACAACAAGGCGCCGCTTACTATAGTAGTCTATTGGGTAGTAGCATTTATGGATTGGGCGGTCTTTATGGCTCTGGATTATATGGTTTAAGTGGCCTTTATGGCCTTGGATTATATGGCCTTAGCGGCCTTTATGGTTTAGGATTATATAGCTTGGGGGGAATTAATAGCTTTGCCTTAGATTTTCTTGGAACCGGTTTTCTCTTAAATCAACTCGGCCTTCTTGGCTCCTCCACGACGCCAACCGCGACCACTCAGGCACTTTTACCCCTTGTTCCCCTTTCTCCAGCAGGTTTATCACCGCTTGCTTCATTACCAT
>Ga0209536_100014832_pt1 | contig 11162 bp, 13 predicted proteins | sample DeeMarSeWOR28_12_FD_187461 | JGI IMG/M metagenome (GOLD analysis project Ga0209536, IMG submission 187461) | Marine sediment microbial communities from White Oak River estuary, North Carolina - WOR-2-8_12 (SPAdes) (version 2) | ecosystem: Environmental > Aquatic > Marine > Intertidal zone >... | reverse complement strand
CTGGCGGACCAGAAGGCTTTGTCCGAATATGTTTTTGCGCCCGGTGGCAGCCCATAGATCACACATTTCACCGATGCCCGATGATGGCGTAATTGGGTAAATAGCAGCGACGTCACTCATGGCGTAAGCGACATGAGCCGCTGCCGAGTTTCCATCTAGTGTTTTCATTTTATTTGCCATGGAACGACTCCTTGCCTGCATCTAAAAATGGCCTCGAGGCAAAACCCTTCAAGCCGTAAAGGGCGATCAACGCGCAGACTATTCCGATTACCCGGCTTCAATTACTCTACTCTATAAATGTCTCTCATGTTATTGCGGTAATCCACCCAATAAAGAAAGGTGGCTTTTTTCGCAATGATCTCTCTCATCTTATGAAACTTGTCGCGGTCAATACCATACATCCGAAGGTAAACTCTGAGATATCCTTCAGGCGCATTATTGTAATTGGTCAGAGCACTCATCATGCGACCCCCGAAAGCACGAATAATATCTGTAATATCCTTAATCGCTCCGGGCTGATCTTTTACAAGCAGCGCAAGATCAATCCCCTTATCCGCTGCACCGGTATGCGTGACAAGCACCCTGAAAAGATCACCTTTGGTGATGATTCCTAAAAGTTCGCCTTGATCAGCGGTTACGGGCACACCGGATATATTATGTTTCAGCAAAATCTCAGCCACTTCGCTGATTGTGCAATTCCAACGCACCGTAACGGGATTCCGGGTCATCACATCCCCAACCTTTAAGGTTTCAGAAGGAAATGAAGTCCTCTTCAAATCCCGCTCTGTTACAATCCCGACAAGCTTTCCGTCCTCTATTACCGGTAATCTTTTGATATTATTTTCATTTAAAAGAATCAGGGCCTTAATTGCAGTGTTATTCGGCCCGACAGTAATCGTGTCTTTGGCCATCCACTTTTTGACAAGCATTTTTTTCACCTAAAATTTGATTTACAAAAAACGCTGTGGTTCATTAAATAGAGGTCTTTTCTAGAACCCATCTTCGATCAGTTTGTTCAGATCCGTATCGTTTAGCTTCCATCATCGACAAAAGTGATATCTGTTTCTCCTTCGGGCAGTGGAATAATCAATACCGGTTTGCGCGTTCGACGAAGGACCCTTTTGGCAACGCTGCCGATAAAGGTATTTTCCAGAAAGCCCTTGCTGTGGGTTCCCATAACAATCGCGTCGCAATTCAGTTCGTTTGCCTTATTTAGAATTTCTTCAGCCGGATATCCCTCGCAAATTTCAATGCGCTGCACGCGATTTGTCCCTTTGGGATCGCCCGCCAGTTCTTTTTCGCAAAATGCTTTGAGCCGGTTTTTAACTCGATCCAGCGCAATGCTGACCCGTTTATCAAAAATCTCTTTGGCCTGTTCGTCGCCCATAACCAGACCCATTTCGAGATGCACGGCCGAGGGTACGGATTCTATGACATGCAGGATGATGATCCTGGCGTCATGCTTGAGCGCCGCATTGACGGCATAACGAAAAGCATATTCCGCATTTGGCGAAAGGTCGGTGGCATAAAGTATTCTGTTAATCTTTGGCATCATTGCTCCTCTCCTCTGGAATCTTTGTTGTTTTCTCTATTTTGAGCTTCGGCTCGCGATTCAGCGTGATGGTTTCGCGTCCGGCAAGCGGGAGATGGTATGCGCTTTTCTGGTGAAGCGATTCTGCGGGGCAGGCCTCCACGCAAATTCCGCAAAAAACACAGGCAAACAGATCATAGGTCCACCGGCCGGCTTTTTTATCCACCAAGATGCACTGCGAAGGGCATTTGATTGCACAAATCCCGCAAAAAGTGCATTTGGCAACCTCATTGAAAAGCGCGCCGCGAACATTTTCAAATGCCGGCCGGATCACCTTCGGATAGCGCCGGGTGGCTTTTTTATGAAGCAGGTTATGAATGATATTCGGTGTCATTTTGAACATGGTCCCAACTCCCTTTACCTTTCGGTGCAGCTGATGCACGGATCAATGGATAACACGACCACCGGCACATCCGATAACCACATGCCGGGTAGCATGCCCAACAAGGCGGGTATATTGGCAAACGTCGGTGTTCGTATCCTTAGCCGATCCAGGTTTTTCGTACCGTTGGCCTTGATATAATAAATCAACTCCCCCCGGGGCTGCTCGATCCGCGAGAAAGTCTCTCCTTCGGGTCTTCCCTTGACCTTGATTCGGATTTCTCCCTCGGTTATTTTGGAAATCGCCTGCCGGATGAGGCGGATACTCTGGATGACTTCGTGAAAGCGAACCCTGCTGCGGGCATAGCAGTCGCCGTCGGTTTCCACCACCGGCTCAAAGTCAAGCTGGTCGAGCGCGGAGTACCCCAGCATCCGCATGTCTTGAGCAATTCCGCTGGCCCGTGCCGTCGGTCCGACAGCGCCTAATTCAAAAGCTTTTTCCCTGGGTAATACCCCTTTTCCGATGGTTCGTTTTTGAACCGTATAGTCCGAAAGCAACGTGGTTTCCAGGCGCAAAATCTCATCCTCAGCCCAGGCAAGATTGGAAAGCATCCATTTCATCTGTTCAGCACTCAAATCCCTGCGCACCCCGCCGACCACGTTTACCGAAACAATAACCCGGTTTCCCGTGGTGGCTTCATTGATGTCCAGAACCTTTTCGCGAATTTTCCAAAATTGCATAAACAGACTCTCGAAGCCGAAGCTGTCGGCAAACAGCCCCAGCCATAAAAGATGACTGTGGATCCGGTGCAATTCCGACCAGATGACACGCAACAGTTTAGAGCGCGGCGGAACCTCAATGCGCATCAAATCCTCGATTCCCTGACAGAAGCACATGGCATGCATCATCGAGCAAATTCCGCAGACCCGTTCGACCACCTGGATCATCTGCTGGAAATCCCGAAGGTGGACAAGGTTTTCCAACCCCCGATGCACAAAGCCCAGCGCGGGAACGACTTCCGTGATAACTTCGTCTTCCACCACCAGTTTCAGATGCAGCGGTTCCGGAAAAACCGGATGTTGCGGACCGAACGGTATGACGGTTTTCAGCATGCGCTTTTCTCCGATCGCTTTATGTTTCAACCGGTCCAGGATTCGCTGTCTTTTCGGCTGCTGGCGTCTGTACCGCCGTGTCGGTGCAAAACGGCGTCCTCTTTACTTCTTCTTCCAGATAAAGTGTCCGTTTGTAATCGACGACCAGCCCCTTGAATGTAATGCCGAAGAGATCCTGGATTTCATTTTCGACCAAGAAGGCGGCAAAATAGACCGGTGAGATACTCGGTATCGGCTTATCCTTTAACGCGCTCAGCCGTAAATGTTTTAAGGCCAGGTCCCTATCGAAATGATAGAGTATGCTGACGCTGTTGCCATCTGTCTCTGCACAGGACAGGGTCACAAAGCGATAGCCTTCGACCTTTATCCTGGCAACTTCCCCAACCAATGCATCACAACTGACGGAGCTCACTTCTGCTTTCACAGCTCTTTTCTGCTCCTCTCTTGCGGCTGAATTTTTTCAGACCCAGTATCACACCGTCGATAATGGCCTCGGGTTTAGCCGGACAGCCCGGCACGTAAACATCGACCGGTATCACCTTATTTACCCCGCCGACAACATTGTAAGCCTCGCGAAAGATTCCGCCTGACAGGGCACAGGACCCGATAGCGATGACCCGTCTGGGATGCGGCATCTGATCGAATAAATTTACAAGCACTTTCTTGTTGCGATGATTGACCGTGCCGGTGACCAGCAGAATATCAGCGTGCATCGGGTTGCCGACATTGATCATGCCGAAGCGCTCGACGTCGTAAATCGGCGTCAAGCAGGCCAGCACTTCAATGTCACAGCCATTGCAACTGCTGCAATCATAGTGCAGCAACCAAGGCGATTTGACTCGCGCCTTTTGAATGAGTGTTTTAAGCATGCCCCTTTCCTTGGAGGTGAATTCAAAACCCCTTCTAACTAACGTAAAGCCAGACCAGATTCACAAGGGACAATGTCAGTCCCATAGACCAGACATAACCCAGCATCCAGCGCCAGTTCAGGCGTGCCGAAACGTTGTCGATTAAGATTTCAATGAAATAGGTTATGAAAACAATGGCGATCATACCCATCCAGTTCGTTGCCCAGAACAGTGAGCAAAGGCCCAGAAGCAGCACCACCTCATACCAGTGCCCGATCTCAACCAGCGCCAAACAAGGACCGGCGTAGTCCGTGAGTAAGCCTTTAACGAGCTCCTGGTGCGCGTGATGGGAAGTGGACAAATCAAAGGGCGATTTGCGAAGCTTGACCGTCAGCACGAAGCCCAGAACCAGAAACAGGAACGGAAGCTTCATGAGCAGCGGTTGATGCCAGCTGTAAACAGCCTCAATTTTGAAGCTACCGGTTTCGAGAAAAATTCCTACCGTCACGAGAATCAAGAGGGGCTCGTAGGATAGCATCTGTAAGAGCTCACGATGCGCACCTATCTGGCTGAAAGGCGATGTCGATGAAAGGGCGCCGACCACTAAAAAGACCGCACCGACCGCCTGGACGAACACAATCAACAGGAGATCCGACCGCAAGAAAAAAAGGACCAGGGCGATGGAAGTCGCCGCCACATAGCAGTAGGCGCAAAATGCCTGCCAGACGTTGACCACCGTTTTTTCTTTACTCCAGAGTTTGATCACATCATAAAAAGGCTGCCACAGCGGCGGACCGATTCTCGACTGGAGGCGTGCAGTCAATATACGGTCCAGACCGCTGACCAGCCCTCCCAGCAAAGGCCCGCAGGCAAGGCCGATCAAGATGAAAACGACGGTCTCGATCATAACGCACCTCCCACCATAAGGGTAAGCAATATCCCTGCACCGAGATTTATCCAGGTGGTCAGTTTCTTCTCACCGAAAATGGAAGAGAGATAATAGTTTTTGGCCTCGGCTTTTACCGGCTGATTCATGGGGCCTGTAAAGGTTCCGGGTTCTGCGGTTTGCACGCCACTGAGGTAGGGTTTGACCACTCTGGCTCGGGTTGCTCGCTTTACGGCTAAAACGGCGACGACAAAACCCAGGACGGCAACCAGCGACAACGGAAAGACGGCAAAGGCCCCGTAAGGGTTCTCCAAAATGCCGTAATGAGCGCTATAGGGGGGCACAGCAGCACCGCTGGCAGGGACGATCATCCGTGCATACAGCCAGGGTGCCGCCGTGCTCAACAGCCCGGCTCCCGCACACAGCAGACCCAGAGCTGCCCATGTGAGAACCGGCTGGCGCTCAGGCCTGAACTTGCCTGCGAAAGGATCGCTCATCAGGGTGCCGGCCCAACGCGCCCAGTACATCACCGTCAGCGCGCTGCCCAAAGTGATCACCATAATCAGGTACAGGTTGCTGGCGGCGGCCTCCATGGCCATCCACTTGCTCAAGAGCAACCCGAATGGCGGCATAATCATCATAATGACGCCCATAACCGTCATCAAGGCCGTTAGCGGCATATCGGCATACAGACCCCGCATGTCTTCGATGTCGCGACTGGCAATGCGCTGCTCGACTGCACCCACACACAGAAATAGCAACGCCTTAATGACGGCATGGAAAACGATCAGAAGTATTCCGGCGATAATGGATTCAGGGGTATTCAATCCGGCGCAGGCGAAAATCAAGCCCAGGTTGCTGATGGTCGAATAGGCCAGAACCTTTTTGCCATTGCTCTGCCCGACCGCCAGGGCCGCAGCACACAGAAATGTGAAGGCGCCAAAGAGGGCAATGCTCTGGCTCAAAAAGGTGCCGTTTATTGCCGGTGCCAATCGCAAAACCAGATAGACGCCGACTTTGACCATGGTGCTCGAGTGCAATAGCGCCGATACCGGTGTGGGCGCAACCATCGCGCCCAGCAGCCAGCTCTGGAAGGGAAATTGGGCAGACTTTGTAAAAGCAGCAAAACAAAGCAGGGACAGCGATAACAGATAGAGACTGCCGCCCATTTCTCCGGAAACCATGATACGCTGCAGCTCCAGCGTGCCGGAATCCGTATAGAGGATGATCATACCGATAATGAAGGCAGCGCCGCCCAGACTGTTCATCCATAATGCCCGCACCGCATTGTTCACCGCTGTCCGGGTACCGTCGTGCGCAATCAACAAAAACGAGCAAAGGGTCGTCAGTTCAAAGAAAAAGTAAAAAAAGGTCATATCGTTGGAAAGCACCAAACCATTCATGGCCCCTAAAAACAGCATCATTACAGCGAAAAACCGATGTTGCCCGGATCTTTTCAAGCGGAGATGTTCTTCGTGATTTTTCATGTAGGGGATGGCCTGAAGGCAAATCAACGATCCCACAATGGCAACAATCAGAAGCAAAACAAGGGTAAGATGGTCACAATAGAGAGTCGAGGCGTCTGCTTTGTCTTGAATCAGGAAAAACTCAAGGTAAACCAAAGAAACGATTTGCAAAAGAGACAGGGTCTGTATGACGATATGGCGGTGTTTGAATCCGAAATACAGAATAATCAGCAACAGCAAAAAATCCATAACCTGAACAACGGTGTGGGTGCTAACGCCCCAAAAAGGCTGCGGCGACAAACTTAAAGGCGTCCGCGGAATCAGCATAAAGGCGCTGAAAACCAGCACCCCGCCTGTGAATAAAACAATGAGGGATCGAATTTGCCCGACGCGAATGAAATAACAGGCAATGGCTGCCAGAAAGGGTAAAACAATCAGTGCGGTGGTAAGCTGTCCTGTGCTAAGCATCTCTTTAATATATCCCCTGGAATGATTCTTAATTCTTGCCTTAAAAACCGGGTGTTTTGCACCCGGTGGCAAGTTCAACGCAAAAAGTACTGGTGTCTTTTTTTGTCTTTTCAGCCTTTGGCCGAAAATCCAATCCACCTGCTTCGCAGGGGGTCGTTGGCTCGTATTTAATGATTTCGAAAGACGGTGCGTTTCATTTGCCGTGTTCCGGTGTTTTGTCGATCAACTGACAAGCCACAGCGCCGGCCGATATGCAAAATCCAAAATCTTGCGGCTGACGCGCCCCATGCTGAACTCATCGACAGAGCTAAATCCCCGTCTGCCCAGGACAATAGTGCCACAATCACCATCGGCCGCTGCTTTTACGAGGGCAGCTGCCCTGCTCTGCTGATAGGTCATTATTTCACTGGATATATGGTCTTCGGAATGCCCGGCTTTGATCAGCCGTTTCCTGGCGTCGATGATAAAGGGTAACACCTTTCTTTGATTATTGTCGATCCAGTCTGCTTCATGTTTTGAATCAAAAAGCTTGGGTGGGTTAAGCTCATGCAGCATCAGCGGCCGGATCACATGACACAATATTATTTCGCAGGTGCCGGCCGCCAGTGAATCACCGACGAAATTAACGGCCCTCATCGATCCGCCGGACCCATCAATCGCCATAAGAATTTTCGGTGATTCAGGGTATTCGCCGACAACGATAATCGGAATGTGGCTGGTCACCTCGACCAGCTTGGAAGCCACGCTTCCCATGGGAATATCATCGACGCTGCTGGCCCCCTTGCGCCCGACGACAAGCAGGTCATAATCGCTGCCCGATTCACGGTGAATATCTCTGGCAATGCCGTAGTTCAGGTTTTGTACTTTCACTTCAACCGCTTTGGGCTCAAAACCGGCGTCGATGAGGGTGGAACGCCCTTTTTCCATAAAGACCTGGATTGTTTCCTCCTGGTGCGCCTTCCATATCTCAAGGGGAATCTTTCCCAGGATGGTCGATCGAACCATATTCATATCTTTGAATACTTCCGGAACATCAGATCCAACATGCAACAGAACAATTTTTGCCTTTTTATGAAACACCCGACCGGCATAGCGAATCGCCGTCATAGATGGTTCAGACCCGTCGACAGCCAGCAAAATTTTTAAGTGATATTGCATCGGCGAACCTCAAGTGGACTTTTTGGGAATTGAATGTCTTCTGCCATCTGGATATAGCAGCTATTATGCCAGAGGTGTCTGTTGAAGTCTTATGATTTAAATTCAAATTGTTATAACAAATCCCGGTTCGCTGGACGGTGCTGTCAATCCACCGTTTTAGAAAAAATTCGAATTTCTTTTCTCAAATATTCGAAAACAGGTGCTGCAGATTTCGGAGCAGGCGCGATCGCCTGAGGGTGCTAGGTGCCGGTAAGTCTGGCATGCGGGGACAAAGGGCTGAGGGTATCGACGGGTTCCACGACCTTGTAATGGATCCTGTTTTTGCCGTTCATCTTGGCATTGTACATTTGCCCATCGGCGGCAATGATCAGCTGTTCGACGCTGTCCGGCGGGCTTTCAAAGGTGACCGCACCGATGCTGAAGGTGACCGGCCAATTTTTGTCTTGCATTAGATGTAAGAGTTTTTCCCTGAGCTTTCTGGCAACCAGGGCAACAGATTGCGGACCGGTCTCTGCCAGCAGGATAACGAACTCGTCGCCCCCGAACCGTCCGATGATGTCAATTGCACGGATATTGCTTTTGATCATTTTGGCGGCGCAACACAAAAGCGCATCGCCAATGTGATGACCGAATCGGTCGTTTATCTGTTTAAAATTGTCAATGTCGACATATAAAAGCGAAAGCGGTTTCTGGTAGCGCCGGGCCTTGTTTAATTCCATTTCCGCCAGATCGTAAAACGCACGTCGATTGGGAACTGCGGTCAGTGGATCGGTTCGGCCGAGCGCTTTATGTTCATCCATGGTTTTTTTTAATTTGGTGAGCATCCCGGTAATGATAAGGAAGACGGTTAGCCGAAAGGTCTCGTTTAAAAAGGGAATCAAAGTGCTTGAAAACGCCGGCAGCATATTCAAATCGGCAATCAACCAGGAAGCCGCGCTTGCCAGCGATACCGCAACGCCGGCCCACCGGCCGGCATACCAGGTTGCCAGCGCAATCGGTAATATATAGAAAAGCGATAAGGCAAATTCCGGTCCGGTAAGAAAACGAATCACACCGATAAAAACGGCCGCCAGCAGACAGGAAATCGCCAGCAGATATTTTCGATACTGCTTGCGGGTAACGGGTGCTACCACATCTATTCGTCCTTTACACGTTCGCCGATCGAAACCCCTTAGGCGCGGACTTCCAAATTTTCTTGAAATGACAGCGGTCTGAGATCTTTTAGAATTGGGTGCTGCCAAGATTCGTTGCGAAATTTTGATTTTGCACCGGTTTTCAGCAGCGGACGCCCCAGCAGTCTTTCATACAGATTCACAAACTGCATTCCGGCCGACCGAACCTCTGTTGCCGCATTGCAGTCGACTGCCAGTTTTTCAGACAGTACTTTTCCCAGTGGCGCTTCAGGAAACCGGATAAAGCTTTCGGCGATTTTTAGCAGTACGGCCGGGCTCGCAATGCTGACATGGCGGGCGGCCAAAACCCCGCTTAAAAGAAAATCAATGGCATTGGTTTCCCGGATTTGTTCGTAGTTGCCCGGAAAGTGATCGAAAAACAGCTGCTGCCAGAAAAAAGCGGCGTCAATTCCGCTGTCCTCAACATCGGACAGGAAGCATTTGGCGGTCTCACAGTTTTGTAAGCTGAAAATACAGGGAATCCCCAAATTTCGGGCTACCGCCGGAATCAAACCGCACATCCAGTCGTGGCAGTGAATCAGATCGGGTTTCAGCGCCGGCAGAATTTGATGGATGACTTCGCGCTGAAAGGCCAGAGAAATTTTTATGTTTTCCCTTGGTGTATTGGCCTCAGGATGCCCGGCGTAAAAAAAGGCTCTGTCCTCCGTCAGGTGAACGTTGTCTGTTGGCATCCGGCACCCTTTTATCCGGGGGTTGTTTCGCAAAATTGATGTAAAAGCACGGCGATAATCCGGCTGCACAATATGAACATCAACCCCTCGTGCATGCAAATCTCCGGCCCAATCGGACAGGAATCCGGCAAATCCGACCGGTTTACAGTTCAGATAATCGAAATGTTCCCGGGAGCGATCCGGAACCAGGCTGATTTCCGGTGTGACCAGGAGAATTCGAGGCCGGGCAGTGTCATCGCCCATGATTCAATCTCCTTTGGGGGTTTGCTCTTATATTTGTTAGAACGACGCGGCGGTTTGGAGACGGCTGCTAAAAGTCATCTCAAAAATAGGATTTTGGTTCAAAATCGAGGCGGGGCCGAGTTTTAAACCGCAGGCATACTGTTTGTATGTCGAGGATTTAAAACGAGGCACCAACAAAGAGATTGAGCCAAAAGACATTTTTGAGACGGCTTCTAATAATCGGGCAGATAATATTTGACCCCGACACCATAATAGACAGCACCTTCAGAGATGAATTCTTCGCACCATTTTACTTCACCCAGAGCCAGCGATCTGAACCCTTCTTTGATCTGGCCGGCATCATCCGCAGCGAGGTTTTTTTGGACGCGGATTAAGACACTCATTCCCGGCGGCAGTGCTGTGCTGGATTCAAAATAGAGGCCGCTCTGGCTGTAGTTCATCATTCGACCCCAAATTGACTGCTCGCTGTTAAAATGCGCACATGAGATCGAAAAACAGCAGTGGTGACGATCATAAACTCTTCTCGATACGGTCTTCGTCATGGTCGTCATTTCATTTGCCTTTCATGCCGCAGCAGCTTGCAGCCGCCCGATATGGGCTCATTGCCTCCTGTATTTTGCCCTTGCAATGAGATTGCTCAATGAGGCTTCAATGGTTTCGGAGTTAAAGGGTTTGGCAATGAAGGCGTCAACGCCGATGTTTTTGGCCTCGGACACCAACTCGGCTGTTTTATACGCGGTTATCAGCATGGTTAGCGCACCCGAGCACGTCTGCCGGACAATTTTTAAAAAAGCCAGCCCATCGATACCCGGCAATTTATAATCGCAAATGACAATGTCATAATCCTGTTGATGAATCATTTGCAGCGCTTCTTCAGCAGTTTCAAGCGCGGTTATCCGGCATCCTTCCGTCTCGAAAAATACACGCATCGCGTCTCTGATCCACTCATCATCATCGATCAACAAAATATTCATGTTTTTGAGTCTGCTGAACACGTTCATTTCAACGCTTCGCTCCAGACTGACATGCGAAAAATTTAGAACCCATCTCAAAAATAGGATTTTGGTTCAAGATTCCCGCTTCGCCACGCGAAAAGCGTGGCTTCGCCGGGACAGGCGCGGCGGGGCCGAGTTTAAAACCGCAGGTCCACCTGAGGCGGATCGAGGATTTGAAACGAGGCACCCATCCCGCCGAAAAAGGCGGC
>Ga0209536_100014831_pt1 | contig 11163 bp, 6 predicted proteins | sample DeeMarSeWOR28_12_FD_187461 | JGI IMG/M metagenome (GOLD analysis project Ga0209536, IMG submission 187461) | Marine sediment microbial communities from White Oak River estuary, North Carolina - WOR-2-8_12 (SPAdes) (version 2) | ecosystem: Environmental > Aquatic > Marine > Intertidal zone >... | reverse complement strand
ATCAGGACCGCCGCCGCATCCCGGGGATAGCCGCAGGCATAGCTATCTTCAACCGCATTGATGATGGGGGCATCCATCATTTCGAGGGTGGTCGGCAAAATACCGGCTGAAATAATATCCGACACCGATTGCGCGGCATCGCCAATATCGTCATAAATAACGAGTAAGGTAATAATTTTTTCGGGCAGCGGCAGAATACGCACCGTTACTTCGGTTACGATTCCCATGGTGCCCTCGCTTCCGACCAGAGCACCGCGCAGATCATATCCCGGCGGGTCGTAGGCACACCCGCCGACGCGAACGATCTCGCCATTAGATAGAACAACATCCAATCCCAGGATATGGTTGGTGGTCACACCATATTTTAAACAGCGGGGGCCGCCGGAATTTTCACCCACATTGCCGCCCAGGGTGGCCACTTTCTGGCTGGCGGGATCGGGCGCATAGAAAAATCCCAGCGGTGCCAGCGCATTTTGAAGCTCTAAATTGGTTACACCGGGCTGGACCACAGCGCAGCGTTTTTGAGGTGCAATGTCGATGATCCGATTAAAACGTGACATACAGATGACCACACCACCTGATACCAAAACCGTACCCCCTGAAAGATTGGTGCCAAAACCGCGCGGTACGAAAGGGATACCGGCCTGACGGATCACGTTGACAACCCGGGCCACTTCACCCGTATCTCCTGGAAAAACAACGACACCCGGTTGTCCTTTGGCCAGCGAAGCATCGTAGGAATACAATTCGGTCTCCGCCTGCGACACGGAAACCTGGGTTTCGCCGACGATTTGTCGAAGCTTGGATATCAATTCAGCATTCAGCATTTATTTACCTAAAGCATTCATTCTTTGCATTTTTCGTGGCTAGATCATCAGCTTTTCTCAACCACAAAGGCACAAAGTTCACAAAGGGTTTAACAATTTTTTATATTTTATGCTTTGTGTCCTTCGTGTCTTCGTGGTTATAAAAATTTTTTGTATTTACCACGAAGAACACGAAGCCCGCCAAGTTTAAGTAGCGCAGGGTTCTAATTTAATCTTCATCAGGCATTCAGCAGTGACATAGCGGCTTCAGAGCCGGCTGCCAGGTCGGTTTTACAACCCTGGATGGCCAATGCCCGGCTGATGGCCGACAGGAAAAACAAGACATTTTCAGCCGAAGAAGAATAGCCCATCAACCCCACACGCCAGACCTGGCCGGCCAACGCCCCCAGCCCGGCTCCGATCTCCAGATTGAATGTCTGCAGCAAATAGCTGCGCACTTTGGCCTCATCTACCCCCTCGGGTACGCATATTGTATTGAGGGTTGGCAGGCGATATTCGGGCTTAACCAGCATTTCCAGTCCCATCGCCTCTACACCGGCAACCAGCGCCTGATGATTTTTTAGATGCCGCTCAAAACGATTCTGAAGGCCTTCTTCTTCGATGAGCAACAACGCCTCCAAAAGCGCATAATTCAGGGTGCTTGAGCTGGTGTGATGATAAATCCGCGGGGTGGAGCCCCAGTATTGGTCCAGCAAGGTGATATCAAGATACCAGCTGCGGATGGGATGTTTGCGGTTTCTGGCGGCCTCGATCGCCCGGTCGCTAAACGTAACCGGCGCCAGGCCGGGTGGTGCGCCGATGCATTTCTGGGAGCAGCTGTAAGCTGCATCCAGCCCCCATTCGTCAGCTTTGATTTCAATGCCGCCCAGAGAAGTCACAGCGTCGAGCAAGAGCATAGCGCCATTTTCCTTTGCCAGCCGCACAATATCATCCATAGGCTGGCATACGCCGGTAGAGGTTTCGGCATGAACGAGTGCAATGACTTTATACCCTTTGTTCTGAAAGGCTTCTTCGACCCGTTGCGGATCCGTCGGCTGGCCCCATTCACCTTCAATGACCGTTACTTCGGCCTCCTGACGCTCGGCCATTTGCCGTAGCCGATCACCAAAATAGCCGTGCACGCAGACCAAAACCGGATCTCCGGGTTCCATCAGGTTCGTAACACAAGCCTCCATTCCCGAGGTGCCGGTACCCGGGGTTGCATGGGTCAACCTGTTTTGGGTCTGAAACACGTGGCGCAGCCGGTCACCGATGCGGTCCAATATTTTAAAATAGGCCGGATCCATATGACCGATGACCGGTGCTGTCAGCGCCCGGTATACCCGGGGATGAATATCCAGCGGGCCGGGTCCCATTAACTTTCTCAGCGGCACTTCCATTGAGTTTGATGCCATAAGACCACTCCTTGTGTTTGAATTCTATGCAAAGGTATCGAAATTAGCGGAAATGATTTAAATGACTAAAATTTAATTCAATTTGTATCGGCAAATTGTGTTGATCGGGGATAGACAAAGCGAGTATAAAAAGATGTGGCTGCAGTGTCAACAAAGAGTGACCATCTTTTATCATGACCCTTTGCCCGATGCGCCCTGCGCTGTGCGTTATTGCAGAAAGCACAGCCGATTGGAAAGAGGACCGTTTCTGAGTCGCAACCCGTTTAGGGATTTACAGCGGTTGTAAAATGGGTTACACAGCTAAAAACACAATTTGATTTGCATGACAGGTTTGATTGCAATGGAAATCTTAGAGAACATACCGCTAAAAATTAGCCCGCAGAAAGTTGGAAAAATTCTGCGCCTGGAACACGGCAGAGAATCTCAACTCGTTGAAGGTCTCATTGATCAGGCCGTAACCTGCAGCGAGCCTAAAGCGGCGTATAAGCTGTGTTACATCGATGAAAAATCAGAAGATGCGGTTGTGGTCGAAGGCCATCAATTGAAAAGCAAGGTATTGCGCAAGAACTTGGATGCCGTTGAGCGGCTCTTCCCGTATGTGGTGACCCTTGGCCCCGGGCTGGAAGAAGCGATCAATGGGATAGACGATCCACTCGAAAAATATTATCTGGATGTTATCGGCAATGTTGCTTTAAACGCAGCTCGCAAATATCTCCAAGATCAGCTGTGTAAAAAATTTGCCCTTAAAAAAATTGCGTTTATGAGTCCCGGATCTTTGCAGGAATGGCCCATTGAGGCGCAAAGCAACCTGTTTAAGCTTCTGACAGATGTGGAAGGCGCCATTGGCGTCCGTCTGACCCCATCTTTTTTAATGATTCCTAAAAAGTCGGTGTCCGGAATTTATTTTCAGACCGAAGTGTCATTTTTCAATTGTCAATTATGCCAGCGTGGCAAATGCCCGGGAAGGAAAGCACGCTATGATGAAAATCTGGCACGCGAATACGGGATTATCGAACCCTAATTGAGCGAGAACTGCTCAAATAAGTGTTATTGGTTATTTGTTAATCGTTGCTAGAATCCGATGACAAACTCATCATATATTCCAATAATGGTTGAAATATAAAATTAGATATCATTCCTTTCAAACTAATAACAAATAACGAATAACAGATAACAACTTAGCCGGAAGGCTGTGGCAGCTTTAAACGCCTTAAGCGCTCTTTGGCAAAATCATATTCCAGCCACATATCCAGAAAAGAACCCAGTGCTTCTCGATAGTGTTTAATCGCTTTCTGTTTGTCTCCGCCCCCTTCAGCCCAGAACCCAACGGCCGTGTGGGCGGTCAGCAGGTTTTCAGGGCTTTCACCCGCCTGTTCCAGCAGTGATCTTTCGGTTTGATTGCCCAACAAATAGTCGCTGATACTCAGGTACCAGGGATCCATGGTTCGAGCGGCGAATGCTTCCAGACTTGATCGGGCCTCATCCGCCTGACCCTGTATGTTTGATATCCCGGCCTGTAAAATTCCCAAACTCATTCGATCTGCATTTTGACGCCCGCCGCTATCTAAAAAAGTGCTGATATACTCCAGTGCTTTTTTCCAGTCTCCATCCGCGGCGCTGTAAAAGGCCAAGGCAACGAAAACCTTGCGATTGTCTGGATATATCTCGGATATCTTGGCAAGCACTTCCCGCTTTTCTTTGATGGCAACGGTCTCATCAATAAATGTGGCCATCAACACTGGCAACTCGGCTTTTAGCTGTGTGTCTTTCTCCAACTTTTCCTTAACGCTTTTATTAAAGGCCTCAATATCTTGGTTGTAAGCTTTCCACTGCGCTTTGGTCTTCAGTGCATTTCGCCGGCGTTTCTGCAGTTGTTCCAGTTTGGCGCGTACAACGAAATATTCCCAGGCATCTGTGTCAGCCGTCAGCACTGCTTTTCTGAGCAGCTTTTCAGCGCCTTCCCAATCCTGTCGCTCAATCCGTATGAGGCTGACCGCATAACACAGCCAGCTTTTTTCGGCATCTGTGTGCCAGCTATCTAAGGCTGAAACTTCATCGATTAAATCCTCCAGGACCCGCACCAGATGTCCTTGAAACTCAGCGGGAGAACGCCAGTCTAAAGCCAGTAATTGTTCGCGATAAGGGCTGTGCGCACCTTCACCCGCAAGCCAGTCTATTAAAAATTGCATCAGGCGGGCTTGCGGATTTTCGGGATCCATGGAAAGGGTTTTGGAAAAAAGGTTGGCAGCGCCCTTGTTGTCCCCGGTGCAATAATGAATCATCCCGGCCGCCATGATCATCTCCGGCTGCGGATTGCCCTTAAGCTCTTCATCAGCCAAAGCCTGGGCTTCAGCCCACAGGCCTTCAGAGGCTTTTTTCTTGATCTCTTCCAGTGATTTCTCAATTGAAAAATCTAACTCGCCATTCCACTTGGCCTGGCCGGCCTTTAATTCTTCCAGAAACATTGCCGCATTGGTAATGGGTAACACCATGCCCAAATCCCAGCGGGGGGTTGCGGTCTGCATCAACCCTTGGGCAATGTCCATGGCAACGCCGGCAGCAATACCAATCACCTTGCCACGCACATCGATGATGGGTCCTCCACTATTACCGCTATAAAGCGACGTATCGACCTGGATCACATTTTCAAATGATCGGCGCACATTACCACCGGTTACACTGGCATTGACCGCTTCATCCTGAGTTCGGCTGCCCAGAGGAAAACCGATGGTGATGAGTCGCGAGAGTTTAGGAACATTTTTAGAATCCAGTTTCAGCTCCAGCGGCAACGGTTCAAGCCCTTCTGGTACCTGGTCAATTTTAATAACGGCAAAATCATCTTTCAGCGGTGAAGTGATCACCTGACGGGTTTGGACCGGTGGTTTGGGCACGCCGGCAATAGATAGGCGCGGTTCGGATTCGGTGCTAAAAGCATTTTCAATAAAATACACATCGGATAAATCCGGGCTTTCAATTAGGCGGGAGACGCGGTTAAAGGCCCGTGCGCCTTCAAACCACAAAAATATCCGGTACCTTAATTCCGGTGTCTTATCCACTTGGGAAAAATGCTGAACTGTCGCCAGAAGCGTAGAGTCCTCCAGCCAGGGGCAAACCACGTGCCGACTGGTCAGCATATAGCCATCGCTGTCCACCAGAAAGGCCGTACCCTCGGCCAGATTGCGGTACATTTGCTCATTTTCGATCTCCAACCAGTACTCCACCAGTAAGAAAGCAACCGACGGCGAGTATTGATTGGCATAATTCTCCAGGCGGTTTTCATAACCCGCCCTGCGCTGGCTGAGCTGATACCAGGCCATAAAACCGGCCAACGATAGAATAATGATTAAAACCGCCAGAATGCTGATCCGATTCTGAAGCCCTTTTATCGTCAGCCTACGGGCAGCTGCCGCCGGGGGCGGCACAGGTTCGGGCTCCTCTTCAATGGGCTTTTCTTTAATTCTTGCCAGTGATACCGCCACCTCGGCCATGGACCGGGGCCGTATATCCGGATCATCGGCCAGCATGACTTTTAGCAGGACCTTAGCTGCTTCCGGCAGATTGAGCTCATCGACTTTGGCCAAGTAATCACTGGTGTCCAGGTCTGCGGACAGCAACTCTACGAAAATTTTTCCCAGCGACCAGATATCGCTCCTGAAATCAAGGGGGCGATGATTGATGATGTCCGGGTGGACATTCAACAATTTCTTGAGCATGGGACCCGGCCGGTCAAGCTTGGGATCAAAAAACCGGGAAAGTTTATAATCGATTTTAACCTGCAGCCTGCCGTTTTCAGCCTTGACCAGCATGATGTCGTTTAAAATAAGATGGGGTATGAAATAGCCTTCCTGGTGAAGCACGGTGAGGATAGAGGCCATCTGGAAAAACAAGTCCAAGGCCACTTGACGATCCTGCAGTCGCCCGGATGTCAACAAAGATCCCCAGCTTTCGGTGTCGATCCATTCGCTGATCCTATACCAGAGCCCGTCGGTTGATTGGCGAATGGCGTAATGGCGCACAAAGCCTTTATCGGGCAGTCTTTTGAGACGCTCCAGCTCCTGGGTGAGCCTGGCGGCCACTGTTTCGTCAACACCCGATTGGGGGGTAAACAGGCGAATCATGACCATCTCGCCGGTTCGTTCCCGGATGGCCCGGCACAGAAAACTGGAATGGCCTTCATGCAGAATATCGACAATCCGGTAATCGTCGATGTATTTGCGGCCCTCGCCGATTTCGTTGCCGCAGGCCGGGCAAAGCGTAATTTCTTCGGCGACCGGCTGGTCACATTGGGGGCAAAGTCTCATTAATTTTCATGTAAAATTGAAGTTATGTTATCTAGAAAAAAATTAAGGGTTATTTATACGTAAGTAAATGGTCAGACTTAAATAAAAACGCCTGCAAAAAATTCTACTTTCATTTTAAAGCAGGAGTCAAGCTCCAGGATGGATAGCCTTCGGAGCTGAATATATGAAGGCAAAATTTCAAACGGAAGCGTTTCGTTTCGGGCAAAGGTTCCCTAATGAAATATTTCGAAACTTTTCAATATATTATATCTAAATCCGCATCCAATGTCAAATAATGGGCGTAGGGATGCAATAAACGTTAAAACATTATTTGAAAAAAGTCTTGAGAATACCTTTCAAGGAGAAAATCTCTTGCGGACTTTGGGTTTCAGCAATGACACCGGCAAGGATCTCTTGCGCATATTTGCTTGAACCGAATCGGTCTAAAATGAAATCGTTTAACCAGGGCCTGGCGAGCCATTTTTCAGCCATCCGATACCCTTTATAGAGTGTAACAAATTTGGATTCGATTTGTTGACTGTATTGTGACAGCATACTCAGATCGTCAGCGTCCAAGGCCTTGCTGATGACTTCGGCAGCCAGTTGACCGGATTCCATGGCTTTACCGATCCCTTCGCCCAGAAACGGCAATGTTGTTCCAATGGTTTCACCCACAGCCACAACCGGGCCGTTGACAAACGGGTAGGCGCCTTCAAAATCATATCGCAAAGCAGCGGCTCGCAATTCTGTCATTCTATCGCTCTGCTGCATCAATTCCCTGGCAAGCGGAAAAGAATCGATGAAATATTTAAAATCGTTCTTAAGATTGATGTTGCGCTTAGGTATGGGACGCGGCGTTAAAAGGCCGAAACCGACGTTATATTCGCAATCTCGCATCGGAAATATCCAGCCATAGCCGTAAACATTGATTCTGTCACTCATTACATACGAAATGACCAATCGATCAAGAACTAGAGACGAGCGGACATAACATCGCAGGGCAACCCCGCTGGGTTTTTTTCTGGCCGGCCAGTTCATTTTATGCATGAGCCAAATATTCACACCGGTTGCCACAATACCGATACGGGCCTGAATCGGCCGGCCATATCCATGGATGGTGAAAGATACCAGACCATCCGGTTCAACTGCCATCTGTTTCACTTCACCGAGAGCAAAGACGGCACCGGATTCAACGGCCTTCTGGGCAACAATCATGTCCAGTTGACTGCGCTTTATGGTCAGATACTCGCCGGGTATTTCAACTTTGTTATGGGACGGACTGGATACGACACTGATTCTGATCTGATGACCGGCTGCACGAACGATCTCGCCAACACCGATAGCGTCAAGACAATGCAAAGCATCGGGCAGCAGACCGTCGCCGCACACTTTTTCGCGTGGAAACTTTTTACGATCTAACAGCAAAACCCGGTGATGGCGTGCAGCAAGATGGGTAGCCGCAATCGCGCCGGCCGGACCGGCACCGACGATGACCACATCCCAAAGCCGATCGGGTATTGAACTGGCTTCGGGTTGCCTAATTTCTTTTGGGTCTAATTCAGGCATTTTGAGCGGCTGAAAACTGCTGTTTGGGACGAGATTGCAGATCGGACTGAATATAAAACAATGGGCAGGTCTGTGTAAACACATTATTCAGTTTCTTGACAGGCTGTCACTGTCGCTTTATCCTTGATCCTGAATCTTGACATGTATGCTTTGCACTGAGGAGCCATTAATGAAAATCATCATTGAGCCGTTTAAAATTAAAAGCGTTGAGCCCCTGCGCTTCACAAGTCGCACTGAAAGAGAAGCCATTCTAAAGGAAGCCGGGTACAATCTGTTTAGCATCCCGGCCGATGATGTGCTCATCGATCTGCTGACCGACAGCGGCACAGCAGCCATGAGCGCCCACCAGTGGGGCGGCATGATCGAAGGTGATGAGGCCTATGCCGGATCCAAAAGCTTTTCCCGCCTGGAGCAGACCGTCAGAGATCTCACTGGTTTTCGCCATATCATTCCCACCCACCAGGGCCGCGCAGCTGAAAGAATCCTGTTCAATATTGTCGGCGGACAGGGCAAAATCGTCCCCAACAATACCCATTTCGACACCACCCGCGCCAATGCTGAAATCAGCGGGGCCAAAGCCGTGGACCTGCCCATCCCCGATGGCCTCAATCCAACCCTGAAGGCTGATTTTAAGGGCAATATGGACCTCGATGCCCTGGAAGCCTTGCTGCGCAAAGAGGGCCCGGAGCGCATTCCACTGGTGATGCTGACCGTCACCAACAACGCCAATGCCGGCCAACCGGTTTCGATGAAAAACATCCGTCAAACCGCCGAACTTTGCCGGGCACATGGGATCCCGTTTTTCTTAGACGCCTGTCGCTTTGCTGAAAATGCCTATTTCATCAAGATCAGGGAACCCGGTTCCGATAAGAAAACCATCAGAGAAATTGCCCGTGAAATGTTCTCCTACGCCGACGGATGCACCATGAGCGGCAAAAAAGACGGGTTGGTCAATATGGGCGGCTTTCTAGCGGTCAATGATGATGAACTTGCCCATCGCGCACGCAATATTCTGATCGTCACCGAGGGCTTTCCCACCTATGGCGGGTTGGCCGGCCATGATCTGGAAGCCTTTGCCCGGGGACTGGAGGAAGTGTTGCAAGAAGACTATTTAAAATATCGCATCCGATCGGTGGCGTATCTGGGCCAACAAATCGAGCAGTTGGGTGCGCCCATTTTTCAGCCCCCCGGTGGTCATGCCATTTATATTGACGCCAAAGCCTTTTTGCCGCATATCCCCCCTGAGCAATATCCGGGTCAGGCTTTGGCCTGCGAGCTCTATCTTGCCGGTGGTATTCGCACCTGTGAAATTGGCAGTGTGATGTTCGGCAAAACCGATCCCAAAAGCGGTGCCTTTGAGCCGGCCAAGCTGGAAATGGTCAGGCTGGCGATTCCTAGACGGGTTTATACCCAGAGCCACATGGATTATGTGGTGGAGTGTGTAAAATCCGTTTTGCGCAAACGGGATGAGATCAAGGGAATGCGCATCACCTATGAACCGCCGGTGCTCAGGCATTTCACTGCAACTTTCCAACCGCTTTGAAACTTCTCTTTAAGACAGGATTAACAGCATTTTTCAATTAACCGCAGACGCACACAGACAAACGCAGACACTATCTTTTCCTTGCTCGACTTGAGCAAGGAAAAACTGCATGCCCTTCGGGCAAACAGTTTTACTATCCTTTATGAATTATATGGCAGGCAAAATACTCTATAATTATGACTAATGTTTAATTAACTGGATTTTTTTATTGCGAAGCAATTGACGGATTTTGTCCGGTCAGGTCGACCGGACAAAAAAAGTAAAGTCTGCGATCGTCTGCGTTAGTCTGCGGTTTAAATAAATCACATTTGTGTTCAGTTAATAGATAGCCTTTTAGGTTTCGGGTGTTGGCCTCTCGGCTACTGATTAATACCTTCTGGCCAGCAGCAAGCAGCGAGAAGCCAGGAGCAGAAGTCTCTATTTATTCTGAAATTCGGCGGCGATGCAAACGGTCTGGAAGTGTATATCGACGGTGTCTTTGATGTTAGGGGCATAGCCGCCGGCCATGGTAACGGCCACCGGCAACCCAACTTTACGGCAGTGATGAAACACCATACGGTCACGCTGCCCAAGCCCTCCTTTGCTCACAGCAAGTCTTCCGAAACGATCTTCGCTATATGGATCAGCGCCGGCCAGGTAGATGACCGCATCGGCCCGCGCCTGTTTCAGCGCCGCCTGTAGACCTTTCTCCAGCGCATCCAGATATACCCGATCGGCAGCGCCATCATCTAAGGCGATGTCCAGGTCACTCTTTTCTTTGTGATAGGGGAAGTTGTTTTTACCGTGAATTGAAAAGGTAAAAGTCGTCGGATCATTCTGCAAGAGCGCTGCCGTGCCATCGCCCTGGTGCACATCACAGTCCACGATCAGCACCCGCGTGATAGGGGTTTCTATCTGAAGGGCGCGCACCGCAATGACGCTATCATTGAAGATACAGTAGCCTTGTCCCTGATTTTTGAAGGCATGGTGGGTGCCGCCGCCTAAATGAACGGCAACGCCATCATCAAGGGCCGCAACGCAGGCTTCAACGGTTGCTCCGGCAGAGCGTCTGGCCCGCTCAACCAATTCAGGCGACCAGGGCAACCCGATCATGCGCGTTCACGACGAACGAAACATCGTCGAGGATCGTCTGAATGTTATACGATTTTGATACCTTGTTGACGACAAACATGGTGTCGCTTCTCCTTTCCCGATAGTCCAGTGGAAAAACGAAAATCTGCAAGGAACCGATTGTTCCCAGCAGACTGGTGGATGCACTACGCGGAATGCGGAACGATCCCGGAAAGGGAAGCGAGAGGCGGCATTGACAGCGCGCAGTGCGCTATGCGATTCGAGTGGTCATTTCTACCTGTATTGTTCCTTGCTATGGACGCGGGTGTCAGTCGCGACCTGATGATACATCAACTGCCAAAGATTATATCGCAAACCTGACAGCCATCCAACTAGAAATTCCGGAAAAACAGGGAAAGCCCTAATACCAAGACAGCACATCGTTCAGCGAATAAGGCTCATCAAAAAATTGGAGCAACGACATCCACAGGGCCGGATGCGGC
>Ga0209536_100014830_pt1 | contig 11163 bp, 10 predicted proteins | sample DeeMarSeWOR28_12_FD_187461 | JGI IMG/M metagenome (GOLD analysis project Ga0209536, IMG submission 187461) | Marine sediment microbial communities from White Oak River estuary, North Carolina - WOR-2-8_12 (SPAdes) (version 2) | ecosystem: Environmental > Aquatic > Marine > Intertidal zone >... | reverse complement strand
TTGGGCGATATCGCCGGGTCCCAGAATAACCGTATCCATGCCTAGGCTGTTCAAATAAGGACCTTCGGTACAAAAAGCCACAGCTTCCGACCCATGTCCGGTCAGCTTTTCTAAGGTTTCGACTAGCTGGGAATCGGCAGGCGTATGCAGAGGCGCGGTGCCGTCACACAACGATTCACGGGAAAATTTCAACGCCGAGTGACTTCCTAAGTCGGCCAAGCGTTTGTCCAACTCCTGACGCAGCAAATTCATGTGCATGCCAGGTAACATGCGCAGATCAAAATGCACTTGGCTGTGGGCGCAAATGCGGTTGGGATTATCCCCGCCGGCGACCAGGCCGAGATTGAGGGTGGGCACCGGTACTTCAAAACGCCGGTCCACGTTTTTGCGTTGCAACTCGTCCCGCCAGTTCAAAAGCAATCCCAACACTTGGTGCAAACCTTCCAAAGCATTGGCACCCAGGGCGGGATTACTGGAGTGGCCTGCGTGGCCATGTATATGCACGGCCTCCATAATGATGCCTTTATGCAAATGTACGGGCTTCATACCGGTAGGTTCGCCGATCACCGCATAGCGGGCTTTAGGGCGGCCCAAGTCCACCAACGCTTTGGCGCCGTCCATGGAGCTTTCTTCGTCGGCTGTTGCCAACAGGATCAGGGGTTGTTGGAAATCCTTGGCTTCAAAACTGCACGCTGCTTCAATGGCTAAAGCGAAAAAATTTTTCATATCCGCAATGCCCAAACCGTAAAATCGATTCTCCGCTTCGGTCAGTTTAAACGGATCGAATTTCCATTGTTGGTGATCAAAAGGAACCGTATCGGTATGTCCTGCCAGAACCAATCCACCCGGCCCTTGTCCTAAGGTGGCGATTAAGTTGGCTTTATGCGGTTGATGAGGCAGGGGTAATATTTCCACCGCATAACCTAGCCCTTCCAACCAATAGGCCAACAGGTCGATCACGTTGCGGTTGCTTTGGTCGAATTCCGGGCTCACACTGCTAATGGATGGCGCGGCAATTAGTTTGCCGAGCATTTCGGTCAGGGATGGATGGGTTAAACTCATGTGCCGATTGTGATCTGCTTTGGTTGCCCAAACAAGAGGGTTGCGTGCTTATTTTAGCAATGGAATATTTGCAACTATACTATAGTACAAAAGCAAGCTGCGTGATAAAGTGCGCCGTTCGTAACCACCGCGCGTTAATCTTTCCTGTTGCTCTAGGTACTTAAGTTTCGCAGCTCATATTGCTGTGGCGCCGGATTTAACCACTTGCAAAAATATTTTGTTCGTGATTTTCGTGTTAAATTTTTTTACTGACAAGGTAGTGACCAAATACAAAGCAATGCCATGATTCGAGCCGCTACGCTCAATGATTTAGATGAACTGGTGCGGTTGGAGGAAACCTGTTTCGACACCGATAAAATGTCACGGCGAAGCTTCCGCCATATGTTGACCCGCGGCCGCGGTATAACCCTGGTGTACGAGAACGAAAACGCCAAGCCGACTAAAAACGCCAATCCGTTGTGTGGATATGTGATGGTATTATTTCATGCGGGTACTTCGCTGGCTCGGTTGTATTCCATTGCCGTGGATCCGCAATGCCGCGGTCAGGGCGTTGGCCGCAGGCTGGTGGAAGAGGCTGAAAAGATTTCCATCGAAAACGATTGTATATTAATGCGCTTGGAAGTACGGCGGGATAACACCGCTTCACTTAACTTGTTTATGTCCCTGGGGTACCGCCAGTTCGGCTTGTATCCCGATTATTACGAGGATCATATGGAAGCCCTGCGCTTTGAAAAAACGCTGGGGCCCCAACTAAAGCCTGCCCTCAAACCGATTCCCTACTACGAGCAGACTTTGGAATTCACCTGCGGGCCGGCAACATTGATGATGGCCATGCACGCCTTAGATCCTGAGCAACCGTTGGACCGGCGCGAGGAAATCCGCTTGTGGCGCGAAGCCACCACCGTATACATGACTTCCGGTCATGGTGGGTGCGGTCCCTATGGATTGGCGTTGGCAGCTTACCACCGGGGCTATGACGTGGAGATATTTGTGAATGAAGAGGCTGTGCTGTTCATTAACTCGGTGCGAAGCGAAGACAAAAAAGAGGTTATGCGCATCGTCGAAGAGGATTTTCTCGAGCAGCTGGCACAATTACCTGTGAAATATTTTCAAAGAAGAATTACACTAACGGAATTGCGGGAAGCGTTTGACGATGGCGGCGTGCCCATAGTACTTATCAGTTCATACCGTATCTATCACGAAAAATTCCCGCACTGGATTGTAATTACCGGTTTTGATGATAAATTTGTGTACGTGCACGACCCCTATGTGGACTACGAAAAAGGAAAGACTTCATTGGACACCACCAATATGCCCATACTGCAAAAAGACTTTGAACACATGTCGCGCTATGGCAAGAGCGGCCAGCGCGCGGCCCTGATTCTGCGCAAACGTTCGCGCAAAAAGGCCGCTAAGCGATGATCCAATTATTAATTGTTGTAGAGAGTTTCAAAGATATAGGCACCAGCGCGGTGGGTTGTCCGGTTGTGCATGTGGATGATTATTTGACCGGGCAGAAATATTTTACCAGCCGCAACGTACAAGTGATCAATCTGTGCCGCAGTTACAAATATCTGAGTATTGGCTACTACACCTCCTTGCTGGGTGAAGCGCGCAAACACCGGGTGATTCCCTCAGTGCGCAGCATGTTGGACATCAGCTCGCGTGCCTTGTACAGCACCGATACCGACGCTTTGAGTGACGTGGTGCAAAAAGCCTTGGGCAAGCACTTTTCCGATGCGGCGGACGAGACTTGCAAGGTAGAGATTTTCTTCGGAAGATGCAGCGTGACCGCGCTCAATGATCTGGCGCGGCAACTTTTTGAAGCGTTTCCTTTGCCGCTGATGCAAGCGGTTTTCAAACGCCAGGATGGACGCTGGCAGTTACAAGCGCTTAAAGCCGTGTCAATTAACAAGTTGTCTGAAGACAGTCGAAATGTCTTTAATGAGGCGCTAAACGCCTATCTTAAGCGGCGCTGGCGGCTGCCCAAGCAAAAATCCACTACCCGTTACGATCTAGCTATTCTGCACAATCCCGAAGACCCGCAATCCCCCTCCAACAAGCGCGCCCTGGAAAAATTCATTAAAGCCGGGAAAAAACTTAAAGTAGAAGTGGAGTTGGTCAATCGCAACGATTATTCCCGTTTGGCGGAATACGACGCGCTGTTTATCCGCGACACCACGCGCATTAACCACTATACCTATCGATTTTCTAAAAAAGCTGAATCCGAAGGCATGGTAGTGATCGATGATCCGCAGTCGATATTGCGGTGCACCAACAAAGTGTATCTGGCGGAGCTGTTGCGCGGCAATCGTATCCCAACGCCGCGCACGGCCATATTGGGCAAACAGGATTTGGAGGCGGCCAAGCATCAATTGGGATTTCCAATGGTGTTGAAAGTCCCGGAAGGGGCATTTTCCCAAGGCGTGTTTAAGGCGCAAAATGAAGAGGAGTTTTTCACCATCACCAATCGCCTGTTCAAAACCTCCGAATTGATATTGGCACAGGAGTTTTTGTATACCCCGTACGACTGGCGCGTTGGTGTCTTAAACGGCGAACCTTTGTTCGCGTCGCAGTATTTTATGACCAAAGAGCACTGGCAAATCCTTAAATACGATGAAAGCGGTAAGTACGAAGAGGGCGGATTTAAAACCTGGGATGTGGCCGAAGCGCCGCAACATGTTGTGGAAATCGCCGTGAAAGCAGCCAATCTCATCGGTAACGGATTGTACGGTGTAGATCTAAAAGCCGACGACAAAGGCGTATACGTTATCGAAGTCAACGACAATCCCAATTTGGATGCCGGGGTGGAAGACGCCGTTCTCAAGGACGCGCTGTATGACCGGGTCATCGCCGAATTCGTGCGCCGATTAGATACCATAAAAGCCCGGTAAGAAAATATTGAGATTGGCAAATCTTTGTCTGAAGATCGTGTACCCATACGGTCACCGTCCATAAAAAGTTGTGCCAAATTCAACACTCGCTTCAACAAATTAGATATTCCTATTTAGGCATTTAAAAAATTGCCGACATCACATTTATCCACTCTCCTACACGGTTTTTCCCTTAAGTAAGTCATTTATTAGCCGTTAATTTAGAACCGGAGAGACAACAATCTTTCCTGTTTTCAATTTATTAAACCGTAACTATCTTAAGGGATATAGGGCGCCGGCGATGGATTCTGCGAATCAAGTCAGAACACCCCCGAAAAGTATACCAGCCATAGGTTCGATGGTTGGTGTTAGCGTGCTTGCGGCGCTTGTGCCGTTTCTTACCCACAACGCTTGGCTTGTTTTAGGCGTAATTGCCTGTATTGCTTTAGGCTGGGTTATTGTGTTTGTTCGAATGGAGAAACGCTGGCGCGAATACGCAAGTACCACGGACCATAGCGCGGAACACGCCCCCAGCGCCGCATCGCAACAACACCAGGACGACCTGCTCGGTAGTATCCAGAACCAGCTCCATAAACTCCAGCATGAAAACCAGCAAATCCGCACGATTCTGAGCGACGCCATATCGGGTCTTGCCGAGAGTTTTAAAGGTATCAATGAGCAAGCCCGCTCGCAAAAACAACTGGTATTGTCAGTGACCACCAATATGTCCGCTCATAGTGATAAAGAAGAGTTAAACATAGCGCAAATCATGAGCGAAACGGAAAACGTGCTGAAATTTTTCATCGATACGGTGGTGGAAACCAGCAAGGAAAGCATGCGACTGGTTTATAAGTTGGACGAAATGGGCAAGAAAAACCAAGCCGTAATCGGCTTGCTTAAAGACATAAAAGAAATCTCCGACCAGACTAACTTGTTGGCGCTAAACGCCGCCATAGAAGCGGCCCGCGCAGGTGAACATGGCAGAGGATTTGCGGTTGTCGCCGATGAAGTCAGGGCCCTATCCAATAAATCGGAGAAATTCAGTGACGAAATCAACACCGTCGTGCGAGGCACTATGACCGGAATCTCCGAGGCTCGCCTGATTATCAATGACATGGCGTCCAAAGACATGAAAGTCATGATGAACTCCAAGAAAAAAGTCAATGATATGACCGCCATCATCAGCGGGGTACACAAGTTTACTGCAGAAAAACTTTCCGAAGTGGATGCCATCACCGATGACTTAAATGACAAAGTGGCTGTTGCGGTGATGTCTTTACAATTCGACGACATGATTACCCAAATCAGCGGGCACATCGAGCGGCGCATTGACGCCATCGGCAACTTGCTAAGTATGCTAAACGAATTTTCGCGTTTGGATAACCAAGATCTACGCCAGCGGATTGATGCTATATGTGGGGCTGTTGAGCACAGGTCCGTGGAACAGCAAACCATCGCTGAGGGTGGGATCGATCTATTTTGACAACTGCAGGAAACAACCAGATGCCTATCAATACTCAAATAAACAGCAATGCCAATGAAGTGTTAATTACCGTATCCGGAATATTCAATTTCGACTTGCACGAAGAATTCGGTAAAGCTTTGGAAGCGGCGAAATCAAGACATAACGCAAAGTTCACTGTCGATCTCGGCGCAGTAGAAGACATCGATAGCTCGGCACTGGGTATGTTGCTGCTGTTAAGAGATGCGGCCGGCGGTGATCGAGCCAATATAGAGATCCGCCGATGCCGGCCGGAAATAGCGGAAGAATTACGCATGGCCAATTTTCATAAGTTGTTTGCGCTTGCATAGTTAACACTACATAGGTGATTCTCAATGAAGATCATGATTGTCGACGATGATGTCACCAATCAAAAAGTATTATCTATAATTCTGGATTCCATCGATACTCAAACCGTCTACGCCAATAATGGCCGCGAAGCTGTGCAAATGTTTGCAGAAGTGCAGCCGGACATTGTATTGATGGATATTGTTATGCCGGAAATGAACGGTTACGAAGCCTGCAGACAAATTAAAATCATGTGTGGAGAGAGGTTTGTGCCGGTGATATTCATTACCGGGATTACCGATACCGAAGCGGTGGTGGAAGCGATTGGCGCGGGCGGCGATGATTTTGTCACCAAGCCCTACAATACAGTGGCAATCAAGGCGAAAATTGACGCGATGGAACGCATTCGCCTTGTGCACGAGCAAATGTGTAAGCAGCAGCGGGAGCTGGAGAAGTTTCACAATCAACAGCAACACGAACTTAAATTGGCAAAATATGTATTCTCTTCCGTTGTAGACAAAAACGCCGGTGAAATTCCCGGTTTGCGGGCATGGCTGGAGCCGGCGTCGTTGTTCAATGGGGATATTCTATTATATGCCGTTACTCCCGCTGGTGGGCTTCATGTGATGCTGGGTGATTTTACCGGGCATGGGTTATCGGCGGCGCTTGGCGCCATGCCGGTGTCCGATATTTTCTACGGCATGACTAAAAAAGGCTTTTCCATTGGTGATATTGTTGAGGAGCTCAATAAAAAACTCTACGCCAGTTTCCCACCGGATATGTTTTGTGCCGCTTGTTTGCTGGAGATTGATGCTGAATATACTTCTATTTCCGTATGGAACGGCGCCATGCCTGATATCTCGGTCGTGAATACCGATGGTAAGATCAAGAGCACTATCGGTTCATCGTATCAGGCGTTGGGGATTTTACCCAGAGATCAATTCCAGAGGTCGGTAGAAATCATTCAAGTGGAAGAGGGTGATAGAGTCTATCTATACTCCGACGGTTTGGTGCGTGCCAGTGACGACCACGGCATTAAACTTGGCAAACAAAAGATCACTGAAATATTGACCAACTCTTCAAATGCGGATAGCTTTCAATCAGTAAAACAAGCTGTTACGGCGCATATGGGAAATGCAAAGCCATGTGATGATATCTCGTTTGCAGAAATCACTATCTCTCCCAATTTAAAATGGGAAGCGGATAAAGATAATAAAGTGGTAAAAACCCAGCAGCCCACCGCATGGAAAATTGATACTCAATTGGATATCAAAACCATAAAAGATGTTAATCCAGTGCCCTTGCTGCTAAACATGATTATGCAGGTGCAGCAGACCTCCGGGCATAGAGAAAGGATGTTTACCATTTTGAGTGAATTAGTCAGCAATGCGGTGGATCACGGCATTCTTGAGTTGGATTCCAAAATGAAGCGAAGTCCGGATGGTTTCATGCAATACTACCAAACCAGAACCGAACGGTTGGCAAACCGCGACGGCTGGATAAAAATCAGTATTGATCATGTTCCCGAAGAGCAAGGTGCGGTGTTGAAAATACGCGTAGAAGACAGCGGTAGGGGATTCGTTTACGATAAGATGAATCTGGAATTGGCCGATTGCAGCGGCTACAGCGGCAGAGGAATACCGTTGCTAAAACAACTATGCGACGAAATCGAATATAGCGATAATGGCAATAGCGTGACGGCGGTGTATCGTTGGAAATAACGCGTCGTGTCCTTCGTTCAGCAACAGTTTTGAAGGGCTAATGGCTGGCCAAGTTACTCGGTGCAAATCGGCTGGGGGCGGTATTGTAGATTTCGTACAGTTGGCTTTCCTCCACTTCAATTCGCTTACTTAATACCCCACCGATTTGCTCAACCTGATTTTTAAAATCAGATAAATTCGTGGCGTTAATTCCATTGCTTCTCCAGTGATGGGCGAATTGTCGAACACTCTTACCGATCTCGTTCATTTCCCGACGGAATCGCATGATGACATCGTGATTGTCGGGATCCGAGCGAAAAGAGTAGTCCAGGAAAACATATAGTTTCGTATATTCAGTCAAAGCATGGGCATTAAACAACGCCAAAAACATTGCCAGCAGGCCTTGTAACTTTTCATAATTTCGTTGCTCGATGTTTTTTAAAATATCGAGGTATACTTCCACCAGTTGCACATGATCGCGTTTTAGTTTGGTCACTAATCCATAATCGAAAATAATTTGGGTGCCGGGCGCGTAGATTGTGGGCAGGTTTTGCTTTTTACTGAAGGATAAGGAGGAACCACTTTTATGCGTTACCGCGTCAATTAATTTTCTGAGACCGAGCATCTCGTCCCCCGCTGAAATCACAATAGTTTGTTAAATATAATCGATTCTATGAAGTTCTTGTTGAGATGGATCAACTTATAACAAGATATTTTGTACGGTAAATGCCCTAAATCTTAAATTCAGCAAATTGATTTATTTGTATAAAATACATACTCAAAAATGATGATGTAAAGTAGAGTAGCAAACGCTGCGGAAAAGAATTTATCACCAAAATGAGTGAAGAGCGAATTAAGTGTTCATGTTGCGGGAAAATGGTGCCTGCTGTTGATATTGAGCTTTATTTCCGACGGCCGGATGAAATCGCTGTTTTGTCCGAAGCTGAACTGGAAGCGCGCTGTCAACACAACGACGACATTTGCATTCTTGATAGTGCAAGGTTTTTCGTAAGGTGCACAATACCTTTACCCGTGCATGAGTGTGCAGAACCGTACGCCATAGGTGCTTGGGCTGAAATTAGCGAACCGGATTTTCAGAAAGTTATGGATCTATGGGACGATGAGAACCAACGGAACCAGCCCCCCATCGACGCGGTGTTAGCGAATAATGTTCCCTTAACTTCCGGCTCATTCGGTTGCAAGTTAGCGGTTAAATTGACGGGTCCCTCAACGCGTCCTCACATAATCATCGCAGATGAAAAGTGCTCTTTATTCCATGAGCAATCAAACGGAATTAGCATACACAGAGCCAGTGAATATTCGGACCTACTGCGCAGCGACTCCAACGATAATGCGACCCTAGAGCTGGTTGAAGAACAGGAATTGGAGGTAAGTCAATGTTCGTGCTGTAAAAGGGAAATACGTACTTTTTGCGGTTATATCACAGATCCCGGTGATGGGAATGTTCGTGCGGACTATTGGCTTAGGATTCCACAAGGTCATAAGGGATTATTTACGGTGGCCGTGGCCATTAAGGACGGAGGGAAACCCCGGGTTGCGGTATTATTGGGGGAGGCAACGAGTGAAGGATTCACCTATTGGATACAGGATAGGAAGGATTCGCCGTGGGAGCATTTCGGGGAGTATGGCGCAGTGCTTGATAGGGAAGAGGTCTTGAATGATAGCGCAAAAGACCTATATTTCATAATGGTCGATAAGATTGCAGCCAGTGACTCCCGGCTTATCAAACACACGGCACCTTATCTGAATGCGGAATAGGGCCACGGTGCAGGTTAAGGATACTAACGCCATGCATAATAGGTTTAGCCACATAAATAAAACTTGGGCATACATTGTCGTTACCGCAAGCTTCTTATCGCTAGGGTATACGGCCACGGTGGCGGCACAGAATTTATCTTGGCGCGTAGGGCTAGACGTAGGCGCAGCGTGGCAAAGCCGCAATGATGTGCAAATTCCGGGCGATACGGGCACGCGTTTTTCACTCGATGACCTAGTGGGCTCCGGGCCAATACCATTCTATCGCTTGGAGTTATCCTACGACCTCAAACCTCGCCATAGTTTACGTTTCCTTCTTGCGCCGTTTGAATATACAGAAACTGGTACGCTGGACAAGAATGTATTTTTCGTCAACCAATCATTCGATGCGGGCAAATCCACCGAAGCCACTTACCGCTTTAACTCCTACCGAGCAACCTATCGTTACCTGTTTCATGATGGAACACAGTGGCAATGGCACGTGGGTTTTACCGCTAAAATCAGAGACGCGGAAATCGCCTTGAAACAAGCGGGTAAATCCGCCAGCGATTCGAATGTGGGATTTGTTCCTTTGCTCCACCTCTACGGTGAATACCAATTGGGACCGCGGTGGCATTTCGTTGTTGATTTTGATGGCCTGATTGGTCCACAAGGGCGAGCTATCGATCTCGGGCTCCTGGCACGCTATGACATAGATAAGCGTTGGTATGTCGGGGGCGGTTATAGAACCTTAGAGGGTGGTGCCGACAACGACAAGGTCTATAATTTCGCTTGGTTTAATTATTTGTCTATGTCAGCAGGTTATCGGTTTTGAGCTTATCAACATGCCACTTTGATATTGAGTGCTGAACATGGAGGCAACTTTGAATAATTCCTTTCATCAAACAGCTACAACATGAAAAGTCTACTAATAGTAGCTCATGGCAGCCGCCGCGAAGCTTCCAATGAAGAAGTTGTTGATTTAGCGGGTCGGGTGGCTCAGCAGCCAGGTCACGATTTTGACCATGTGGCGGCGGCCTTTCTAGAAATTGCTGAGCCATCCATACCCGATAGTCTGGAGCACTGCGTTCAAAAAGGTGCAAGCGAAGTAGTGATCTTCCCTTATTTTCTGGCAGCAGGCCGACACGTGGTTGACGATATCCCCAACGAAGCAGCAAAAGTTGCCAGTAAATATCCCAACGTTAAGTTCATCATTGCCGGGCATTTGGGAATGTCAGCGGAAATCCCGCAACTCATTATCAGCAGCGTTGAAAGCCAAGGGGAATGAAAGCGTCATCTGTTTGCGTTCAAACCGAGCTGAGTATTGCTGCCGGCAGGCAATACGGTCAAGGCCAACGACGTCACGCCACTGGTCGTCATCAACCAGCTCGCGCCGGTGTACGTCAGGTTCGCGCTGCCGGAGCAGCATCTAGCGCAGGTGCGCGCCTTCAACAGCCAGGCCGGACTGGAGGTGCGCGCAACGCCCCAGGGGGCACCCGATCTCGTGGTGAGCGGAAAGCTCACCTTCATCGACAATGCCGTGGATCCGCAGACCGGCACCATCAATCTGCGCGCCACCTTCGCCAACCGCGACCAGCAGCTCTGGCCCGGACAGTTCGTCAGCGTCAGCCTGCGCCTAAAGGAGCAGGCTGACGCCGTGGTGATCCCGCCCGAGGCGGTGCAGAACGGGCCGAAGGGGCAGTACGTGTTCGTAGTCAAGCCCGATATGACTGCCGAGGTGCGCAGCATCGCCGTAGACCGCACCGAAGGCCAGGACACCGTCGTCGCGAAGGGCCTCGCGGCCGGCGAGACGGTCATCACCAGCGGACAGCTGCGCGTCACACCTGGCGGCAAGGTGGCACCGAAGTCCGGCTGAACTCATGAACCTCTCGGAGACCTTCGTCCGCCGTCCGGTGATGACCATTCTGGTCATGATCGGCATTCTCATGTTCGGCGTGATGGCCTACCGGCAGCTGCCGGTCGC
>Ga0209536_100014827_pt1 | contig 11164 bp, 9 predicted proteins | sample DeeMarSeWOR28_12_FD_187461 | JGI IMG/M metagenome (GOLD analysis project Ga0209536, IMG submission 187461) | Marine sediment microbial communities from White Oak River estuary, North Carolina - WOR-2-8_12 (SPAdes) (version 2) | ecosystem: Environmental > Aquatic > Marine > Intertidal zone >... | reverse complement strand
TAACGTATGAAAAACTGCTTGAAACATTTTGGATGATACATGACCCAACACAAAAAAACAGACAAGGACCAGATATCGGGACCCAATACAGATCTGCAATTTTTTATCATAACGAAGAGCAAAAAAGAATAGCTGAAGAATCAAAGAAACAAAAGGAGAAAGATCTCAGTGTTAAAATTCAAACTGAGATAACACCTGCAACTGAATTCTATCCTGCAGAGGAATACCACCAAAAATACTTAATGAAACAAGATGGCAAAAGTCGTAGCTCCAATATGTTAATATAATAATTTTTAAATTCGTAATCCCATGGAATTTGATTGGGAACTATTATTAGAGATTCATAAAGACATGCCAAGGCAAGGAGCCGGGCGAGACAAATACACGCAGAAAGCCTTTGAGATAATCCCAAAAATCGACAAGCCGAGGATACTGGATATCGGCTGCGGACCCGGGATGCAGACCATTAAACTTGCAAAGCTCTCTGGCGGAGAAGTAATAGGGATCGATATCGTAGAGCAATACCTTGTTCAATTACGACAACTTATAGAAAAAGAAAACCTCCAAGACAGGGTAAAAGCAGTAAACCAATCGATGACCGACATCAAATATCCTGAAGAGTCTTTTGACATAATATGGGCTGAGGGATCAATTTTCATAATGGGCTTTGAAAAAGGGATTACAGAATGGAAGAGATACATCAAATCAGATGGTTACCTTGCAGTCCATGAAATGGCCTGGATAAAAGATAACCCTCCAAAAGAAATATGCGATTATTGGGAAAGAGTTTACCCACAGATCGCAACAATAGAGGACAATCTGAAGATCATAGAAAAATGCGGATACAAGATACTTGGTCACTTCGCATTGCCAGAGGATGCATGGTGGGAGCTATACTACAACCCATTAGAAAAGCGTTTGGAAAAACTAAAGGTCAAATTCAAGGACAACCCCAAAGGATTGGAAATGGTTGAAGAAGCAGAACTAGAAATCGAGATGTTCCGCAAATACAGTGCGTGGTACGGCTCTGTGTTCTATGTAATGCAAAAACAGATTTAGATCATTGCTCCATAATTTTATATATAAACTTTCTTTTGCATATAAGATAGGAGAGATGTAAAGTGAAAAAAATACTAATTTTGTTCATCATTTTATTGATGATTACCGCAGTATTAAGCGGATGTACTGACACCGAAGATGATGACGAGACTGATGAGATCGATGAAACTGATGACAAGGATGATAAAGAGGACGACGGGAAAGCAGACGAAAACATGTATTCCTGGTCTACAATGGACCAAGGACCATACGGGGATCAGGTTTCATATGCTACCAGTATAGATCTTTTAAACTGGGTTGACTCGCAAGAGATATTAGCAGAACATGCCTCTGTTCCAGGTGCCATATACAAGGATGAAGTGATTTATGTCTATTTTGTAGATGTATCAGTTGACGGAATTGCTGAGCGAATCGGTTTAATTACATCTAGTAACAATGGCCAGAACTGGTCTGAAAAACAATATATCGAAATCGAGGATGTTGGCGAAAAGGTTCCAGTTGATCCTGCACCATTTCTCTTAGATGACGGTAGGATTAGATTGTATTATTTTGATATTAATGAAGATAGACTTTCCATGGATCCTGAAACCGAAAACAAGATTTATTCCGCGATTTCATCAGATGGGGTAAATTTTGTTGAAGAAGGCGTATGTTTTAAAAAACAAGGAGTATACGATCCCGATGTAATCGAGGTTGATGATGTTTGGCGATTATATGTTGGGGATCTAGCAGGAAATCGTGTAATCTCTGCTACTTCTTCAGATGGTTTAAGCTTTACTGAAGAGGGTGTTGCCTACACAGGTGGCGCAGTTCCAGATGTCTTTTACAAGGAGGGCACATATTATCTGTATACAGCAGGAATTGATGTCTCCACTTCAACAGATGGCGCTAGTTTTACTAGCACATCTTACAGATTTGAATCTGAAATAAACATGTTAACTGCAGATCCTTCAGTTATAGAGCTTAACGATGGCACATATATGATGCTTTATAAGACAAATATATAAATTGAGAAAGACACTAAACGTTCTTTAAATAGAAGCCTATACCTCGAATTAATGATAGATAACAAAAAAACGGTCACACCGGATATACTGTTTGCAGATACAGCTCGTTTTAAAGCACCAAATTTAGCAGGCGTTATAATAACAAAAAGTAAGAGCCGGAAAAACAAACCAACCTTACACCTTTCAAATATTAAACAAGATGAAAATTATTACATCGTCCCTATAAACAAGGAGACTATCGACAAATCTTTGAAAAATAATTCTTCATCATTTTTTGTCGTTGAAAATGCATATCAGCTCTTTCAGCAACCAAAAAAATTTGTTGATTTCATAGTAGAGCTGAGAGAAAAAACGGGTTATCAAAAAACGATATACACACCAAGTATAGGAGACCCAACCAACCTTGCATTACTAGCATATATGGGAATCGATTATTTTGATTCGATTTCTGCAATTCTAGCTGCAAGAAACGATACGTTCTTATTCACAAACGGAAGATACAACAAGAACGAACTACGTGAGCTTCCATGCAGCTGCCCATCTTGCAATAAATTCAAAAATAAAACTGCAGACATGAGATTCAAAGATATACTGGATCACAACTATTATACAATGTCAAACGAGATGAAACATGTAAGGAACGCCATTGCTAATGGTGATTTACGTGGACTTGTTGAAACACGAGTAAAGGCAGATCCAAATCTAACAGCGATCCTTAAGAATCTTGATGCAAACCATTACGAGTTTTTAGAGAATAGAACATCAATAACAAGTAAAAGCAAGCTTTTAGCGACAACGAAAGAATCGCTTTACAGGCCAGAAATAAAAAGATTCCAAAATAGAGTAATTGAGAGATATGAAAAACCGGAATCAACCAAGATACTGCTTTTACTTCCCTGCTCTGCAAAGAAGCCTTACTCATTTTCAAAGTCTCACAAGTTTTTCAAGGAAAGATTAAACGCTTCAGGAAACCCGTTTGTTGTACATGAATTGATAATAACATCACCAATGGGAATTGTCCCAAGGGAACTGGAGCTAGTTCACCCTGCTTCCATGTATGACATACCAGTCACTGGCGTATGGGATGAAGACGAGAAAAAGATGATAAGAAAACTGCTCAAAGAGTATCTGAAGAACAATAAGTACGACAAGATAATCGCTCATCTTCCAAAAGCATTAATGGAATTCACTGAAGACATTTTAGAAAAACCAGAGATAACATGCATAGACAGCCCAACATCGAATAAATCGTTGGATAAGCTTTCACAAGTGCTAAAGAAAAATGTCAGCAAATATGAAAGGGTAAAACCTCTGGAGAGATCTATCGAGGATGTACAATGTTTAGCATCATACCAGTTTGGCAAAAAGATAGCTGAGAAACTATTGAAAGATTGCACGATACGTGGAAAATATCCATACCAAAAAATCATTTATAAAAATACACAGCTAGGAATGATAACAAAGGAAAGAGGACTAATATCACTTACAATAGAGGGTGCAGAGACACTTGCGGAATCAAAGAAATACTGGGTCAGGATATACGATGATTTCACATTGAAGGGATCAGTTTTTGCCCCGGGCGTAAAAGACGCTGATAAGGATATAAGAATTGGTGACGAAGTAATTGTAAAAAGAAAGGATAAGTTATGCGCTGTTGGTGTAGCACAGATGAACGGAGTTGGGATGAAAACATCATCTCATGGAGAAGCCGTTAACGTCAGGCATAGGGCTTAGAGGCGTTCCAAAGGCTCCTTTTTACCGCAGAACGGACACCAGAAAACATTGACATTCTCATTTAGCTCTGTACCCTCCGCCCAGACTGTAACACCCTCGCCACAAACATTGCATTTGAAATTTGCTTTGTCGGATTTTTTTTCAGGGATTTCCTCTTCCACTTGCGCAGGATATGGGGGGATGACACCTATTGCACCGCAGTCAGGGCATGTCATCTTAACATATTTCGTATTATTGCCTTTTGATTTCTTAACAGCGAAGATGCCGCTGCATGTAGGGCATTTGAAATGATATAGCCCCCCTTTCAGTCTTTTTTCAAAATCCTCCACAGTGGGAACTGTGGTCTCTTTTTTTTGTAATCTCAAATAGAAGATTACAATAATTATCACAAAAACAAGAGCATACGCAGCGAGTGCCCTTGTCATCCATTCCTTGCCATATAATATATCATATATAGAGAAAACCAATACACACAGCCCTAACACTATGGTTACAATAAATGGTCCTGATGAGTCTCTAAACCAGCTCATTTTGATCTCCTCCTATAACCATAAATCGACAATAACAATATGAGCAGGAACAAAACAATGGACCCAGCTATATACCAAGCATTATCTTTCAATCTAGCACCAACATTTTCACCAAAGATATTCTTTTTAGGATTGGTATTGTATTGATATTCCTCCAAATTTGTCAGACCATCATCGTCATCATCGCCATTTGCATCATTTGGATCCTTAGGGTCCAGCTTGTACCTTTTCTCCCATTCGTCAGACATACCATCATTATCAGTATCACCCAAATCATTGGTTATCCAGAATGCATCATAATCAGTGGTAACAATGTTCCCAGCATCATCCTCAACCTCGATATGAAAAGTATATCTACCGGCCTTGGTATAGAAGTTGCTGTAAACATATTTGCCATCTGAGGTCCACGACAAAGTCTTTATGTTGGTCTGGGCGTCAGGCGAAAAAATAAACGCTCTTACGGTTCGGATATCCATATTATCAGTGGCTACACATATGATGTCAACAAAGCCGTCTACCAACTGGACCGTTGGCGAAGCTTCATAGTACATAATAACCGGAGAGGTTTCATCCTCATATATAGTAAAATTACCATGTCCAGAAGCTTTATTTGAATGAACGGATAGATCTGCCACCTTTATCTCAAACTTGTAAGTTCCTGTCCAAAGCGTGTTCTTAAAAGTATATTCAAATTTATCTCCAGTAGTTCTAAACATGTTTTTTTCGTTGTATGAATAATTCAAAGGAGTTGTAACTATAATTTTAACAGATTCTAGGCCTGTATCATCTGTTATATTGGCTGTTATTGTAACAGGTTTGCCCTGCTCCTGGAGGTGAGGATCAGCGCTGATGTTTTTTATCACAGGATTGTTCTTCTCAAATGATTTAATCTTTAAAGTCTGAACTGCCAGCAGCCGGTTATTTTCCTTATCCGTATCCCTCTTTGTATCACTCACAATAATCTTTGCACCAACAAGCCATTCTCCAGCTACAGCAGAATTCCAGTACAAGCTAACGGTTTTACTTGCATTATTGTTGAGGCTGAACAATTTAGAGTCTATTTCATTGGTATACCTCATAATGCCCTGTGTTACTCTTTCTAGATAAAGTACAACCTCGTAATCCGCGGCGTTACCCTCGCCTATGTTGGACACACCAACATCTATCTTTACTCGACTAAACTCTGTCATTTGTTCTGATGGTAAAATTATGGTATCAACTTTCAGATCAGGCCAATTGTACACCGTTATTTTCTCGGTCTTTTCATTATTGGATTCATTCTCCTCAGCGATAAGATCAATTGGATCTAACGTTATAGTTACATTGAAATCACTGGATCTATTTGCCTTCCAACTAAAACTAAATAAGTTGTCTTTATCTTTGATGATAGTTGTTTCAAGGAGCTGAGTGAAAACAGTCAGACTGTTCCCAATGTCAAATATCTCTATAGAAACATCAACATCTTCCACGGTGGCATTATGCGCAGTAAGATGGGCAGTAATGTTGACTGTATCATTTTTGTAGATCTTTGGGGAGGTGGGGGCCCAGTCTGTAGTAAACGTGATATCCGTAACCTCAACATCTGGTTTACCAACAAAAAGCGTATGCTCAGTAACGGTTGTATAGTCCGCCCAATCTCTGCTTGTAACTCTGATAGTCCAGCCCCCCTCTTCATCAAGGACGAAATCCTCATATTCCCAGAGGACAGCATCTCCGATGTCATCCAGATATAAAGTAAAACTATGGCTTTCGTCATCATTCGTGAAAACAAAAGCTGTGACGCTTTCCGCTTTGGCAGATGTTGAAACAGTTATATCCACAGATGAAGAAATAAGGGCATAGCTGTTATCTATCGGCCCAGTGATTTCCGCCCACCATCCCTCAACAAACTCAAGAACACCTAGCGTGATATTGCCAGATTCAACCATATGCTCCGTCTCAGTTAGCTCAGTTCTATCACCGACATTACTCGAAACATCAAAGTAAACGCAGTAGTATTTTTCTTTTGAGGACCCTGCAACCTTCCAGAGTAGATTACCGGTTGCATCATTCACTTGGTCAAAGCCTATACTTTCATTGAACTTGTATTCCTCAATCTCACCAACAATCTTACCCTTCGTAGTGTATTCAATAATCCTGATCGTGTCATTCTCAAATGTTTGAGAGAAAACATCTAAATCATCCAGAATTTCAGTGAAATTTAAAGACAAAGAAATATTGCCATTCCCATTTGCTACCAAAAAGTATCTATAATGCCAGCTTTCATTCCACCATTCTAGTTGATAAACTCCCACGACCACAGACTTTTCTTCAAAATCATGGGTTTTACCCTCATAACTCAAATCCACAGAAATAGTCTGATTCCCAAGGCTGGACGGAGTCCAGTTAAATGAAAAAATAAAAGTGTTATCCCTAAGTAAACTATCTTTTGTCATTACCAGTTCAACTTTACCATCTTTGCTTGAGTTAAGCTGGGCATAAATTGTTTCAGTTGAATCTTTACCATGGTTTTTTACCGTAGATAAAATCGTCGTAGTTTGATTTATGACCAAATCGCTTAGAGGAGTAATACTTATAATTTCCAAATCTGTATTTCCCTCTAAAACAGTAATGTAAGTATCCCAAACATTGTTATTCTCATTGCTTTCCAGTACGATTTCTTCATGATCAACTTCTATACTCAGAAGATGGGCGCCGATATCACTAAAAGCTGGCGTCCAACTAAGATTAATAAAAATAGATGACCCCTTGAGTAAACCATTCAATGTACTATTTGAAGCAACAATTGTGCCATCAAGTTTTAATGCAAGTCCTATCTTTGTTCCAGAGAGTATGTTTTTTTCACCCTGATTTTTTATCTTAACTATGAATCCTAAATTTTCTCCTTCTACGATGTCATCAGGCATGTCTATCGAATATATCACAAGATCCGGTCGATCTTCAGCATCTGCGCTGGTTGAAACGTTTGTAAAGCTAAGAAATAAAAGAACTATTATGAAAATGACACAAATCTTTTTATTTTTACTTTTAACTAATTTCAACATATAATCTCCTCCTTTGAAATTATCCCTCGACTAGGCTCCAAAATTTATATCTAAAATGTTGTATTTGTATCTTTCTATTTATTATTAAAAAAATTTATTTGAGAATAATAAAATTCATTGTAATCATAAACTATAAATCAGCCTCGTTGTTACCAACAAAATTGGAAAGATAATATGAAACCAGAAATCCACGAATCAACCTTCGTCGATGAGACTGCGGTAGTAATTGGAAATGTTAAAATTGGGAAAAACTGTGGAGTATTTCCTTGCGCGGTCATTCGTGGAGATGAAAATTCTATAGAAATTGGCGAAGGATCTAATATCCAAGATTGCTGTATCTTACATGTAGATGCAGATCATAAACTAACAATTGGGAAGAATGTATCAATAGGCCATGGGGCAATGGTACACGGTGCAACCATAGAAGACGAGTCCCTCATTGGTATTAACGCTACTGTTTTAAACGGTGCTAAAATTGGAAGAGGATCAGTCGTTGGGGCTAACGCACTTGTAACTGCAGACATGATTGTTCCTGAGAATAGCCTTGTGATAGGCATTCCTGGGAAAATCGTAAAGCAAGATGAAAAACTAAAAGAGCAAACGATACTAAATGCAAAGGAATATCAACGACTGAGAAAAGAGCATAAAGAAGGGAAACATAAACGTTTCGTATACAAAGAATAGTTAGGCGATTTCTATCTATTTTTTAATTTTGAGCGAGTATATTCAAGCAATCCGCCAGCATCCCTGATGGCAATTATTTCGGGTGGGAGTTTTGGAAATGAAAACGGTTTACCAGCCACAATTATTTTTCCAGCATCAACATCCAGCTCAATATCATCCCCATCAGAGTATGCCTTTACAGCTTCAGGGCATTCGATGAGAATTAACCCTTGATTGATAGATGCTCGATAAAAGATTCTAGCAAAGCTTTCTGCTACAACAGCCCATATCCCGACCGCTTTTAATCCCACAACAGGCTGTTCACGTGAACTGCCGCATCCAAAATTCTTACCAGCAAGAATGATGTCACCTTCCTTGACATCTTTTGAAAAAGATGGATCCAAGTCCTCTAGAAGATGAGGTTTGATTTCCTCAGCTGTGCTACAAGTATAAACATATTTTCCAGGGAATAACATGTCTGTATCAATGTTATCACCATATCTCCATACCTTCATTCTCAAACCACCTCTCCAGGATCAGTCACTTTTCCATTCAATGCAGAAGCAGCAACCGTTGCAGGGCTTGCAAGATAGATCTCTGCATCCTTACAGCCCATACGACCTTTGAAATTACGATTGGAGGTACTCAAACATTTTTCTCCTGGTGCGAGTGCACCTTGATGAGCACCAAGACATGGTCCGCAGCCAGGCGGAAGTAATGTCCCACCTGATTCAATAAGTGTCCCGATAATTCCTTCCTTCAACGCTTTTTGAAGTATATCCTTTGAAGCAGGCAGTATCAATAATCTAACATTGGGGCTGATCGTCTTTCCTTTCAATATGTCGGCAGCAACCTTCAAATCCGAAAGCCGACCGTTGGTACATGTGCCAATCAAACACTGTTGAACTTCTAAACCTGATAGCTCTGAAACTGGCTTAACATTGTCAACAGTATGAGGACATGCAACCATAGGAACAATCTCAGATAAACTGTATTCTAATTCCTGCGAATAAGAAGCATCGCTGTCAGGAAAAACAGAATCATAGGACGAGCTAGACACCCCAATTGAACCAAGATAATTCTTTGTAACATCATCTACCAAAAATACCGCGTTTTTTGCACCCATTTCAACACCCATATTGGCAATAGTAAATCTATCATCGACAGAGAATTGACTTACGTCTCCATGAAATTCTACAGAGCAATAATTCGCACCAGATGCAGAGATGTCACCGATGATATGCAATATCACATCCTTTGCATAAACACCAGGTTTTAGCTTCCCGTTCAAATTCATTTTGATGCTGCTGGGAACCTTCAACCAAGTTTCACCAGTAAGAATAAGCGATGCGGCTTCAGTTCTATCGATACCTGAAGAAAAAGCACCAATTGCGCCGTATGAGCATGTATGCGAATCACTTCCGAGAAGTAACTTACCAGGAAGTGCAAGCCCCTTTTCAACGACAAGCTGATGACATACTCCAACTCCAACATCAAAAAAGTTTTCGATTTTGAATTTCTTGACAAACTCACGGGTTAGCTTATGATTAGTCGCAGTTTTTTCAGAGACAGCAGGGATCACATGGTCAAGAGCAATGATGGAGAGCGATTTGGAAAATATGCCATATTCATCTAGCTCAGGACCAATCTTCTGGATAATAGCTGCTGTGTTGTCATGAGTCAAAAGATGATCAGGGCGAACTGTCACTATCTGACTAGGAACTACCTCTTTCTGCCCTGCATATTTTGCTAACAGTTTTTCTGCGAAAGTCATACCCATTTTAACCTACCACCTGATTTTAGAATTTGGAAATAGAATCAATTAATCCTCTTTAAATGTATTTAGGGAGAATAAGCCAATAATAAGAAAAGTATAAGTTATAGAATCTGTATATTAATTTTCTAAGGTGAAGATGGAGAGATGAAACGCAACATATTTTTCAAGAGCAATAGTGCAGTCGCAGGAGTGATAGAGGCGCTTCTGCTGATAGGTCTTGTTGCGGTAATAATCTCAATGATACAGATTTACTATATACCTGTCATAATGGACCAGAAAGAAGCAGACCATATGGATGAAGTGATAAACCAATTTACACAATTGAAATCTGTGATAGAGATTCAGGCAATGATGGGCGCCTTGGGAACCGGTGAGGCTATTACATACACACCTATGACCTCCACAATCACCATGGGCAGTAAAGAACTTCCATATTTTGTATCAGCACGGTCATATGGCCAAATTACTCTTATTGATGAGGATGATGCTGGAGATTATAAAATAAATATCCAACCTGCACCAGCAGATTTTCCAACAGGAATTCCTCTTACATCAATTGAATATGATGCTCAGAACGCTTATTTTGTTGATCAAAAGTATGTACTCGAAGGAGGAGGAATAATACTTCAACAACACAACGGAGAGGTCATGAGAGTCCATCCAGGTATTGCCATTGAGAATCACAGTGGCGCAGGCTATATAAAAATAAGTTATTTTATACCTGTTTATACTGGGGTCGCTGGGAAAAAATCAGTAGGCGGTTATCAAGATGGTTATGTCCATACCAACTATACCATAGACTATTCACATTCAGGATCTGCGACCTTTATCCATATTTACACAGATTATCCAGATGCTTGGGAGGATGCCCTTGTAAATGAATCCAGGGGGGTATTATATGAGTACATTGAAAATGGATATGTTGATGTTCAGGTAAATGAGGGCACTACTCCAAACAGAGTAGAGATAACTCCAGACAGTAAGAGTATCAACGTGGATTTAACAATAGCAAAACTCAAAGTTGAGATCGGGTATGGTTACGTAGTCGAGTAATAACCTAAAACAATCATCTTAATGGAAAACATAAAAAAGGTTTTTTATTTACTAAGGCATATATCCTACAAGTAGATAGAGGATAGAATAATAAGTATAGTTTTGATTTAGATGTCACCCGATGAAATAAAAACGATTACAATGGAAGATAACAATTCAACAACAAATGAAGCTAAGGATACTGCAAAAAATAAAAAAGAAAATGTATTAAAAACAGAAGTTAGCGGATTTGATGAGTTGTTTTCAGAAGGAGGAATACTCAAAGGCAACTCGGTATTAATAGCAAGCGGACCTGGA
>Ga0209536_100014825_pt1 | contig 11165 bp, 11 predicted proteins | sample DeeMarSeWOR28_12_FD_187461 | JGI IMG/M metagenome (GOLD analysis project Ga0209536, IMG submission 187461) | Marine sediment microbial communities from White Oak River estuary, North Carolina - WOR-2-8_12 (SPAdes) (version 2) | ecosystem: Environmental > Aquatic > Marine > Intertidal zone >... | reverse complement strand
CCGTTATCAGCGCGCTCGCCGTGGTGATAGTACTTTTGTTCTTCACCTCATACATCTACCACCTGCCGCAGGCGGTGCTCGCCGTCATCGTGATGATGGCGGTTTTCGGCCTGATCCGCGTGGCTCCCCTGGTGCATGCCTGGAAAGTCGACCGCGTCGGCGCGTCGATCGGCGTATTGACCTTCGTGGTCACGCTGCTGATGGCGCCGGCGATCGCCGACGGCATCCTGTTCGGTGTTGTTCTCACCGTGCTGCACTACCTGATCCGTACCATGAAGCCACGCGCCGAGATCGTCAGCCGCAAGGCCGACGGCAGTCTGGGCGGCATTCGCGCTCACAGTCTCAGGCCGATCAGCGAGCACTTTTTGCCGGTGCGCTTTGACGGATCGCTGACTTTCGTCAACGTCGCCTACTTCGAGGACATGATTCTCGAGGCACATGCTGATTACCCGCAGGCCCAAACCATCCTGGTGGTCGGCAGCGGCATCAACGAGGTCGACGCGTCGGGCGAGGAGAAGGTCCGCGAGGTCGCGCGCAGGCTGCATGATGTCGGTGTCAGCCTGACATTCAGCGGTCTGAAACACCAGGTCATGCGCGTGTTCGAAAGAAGCGGCCTGGTGGACGAACTGGGCCGCGATGCCTTCTTTACGGACAAGGAAACCGCGCTGTGCAAACTGACCGAACGCTACCACGGCGCGGCCAACACGCCCGCGCATTGCTTCGAAGGCGGCGCGCGCCACCGCTGACGTGCGTAGAGCTGCGGTTTCGCTGGCGCCAGTATGCGATCATGCACACTACGACAAAAAATGAACGCGCAGCCAGTGTACCGGGATCGGCAGGAGGGGTGGTCTTGATGCGATTGCCCCGGGGGCGCATCCCCGCACGGCTGGCGCAGGTGAAACCTGGTCTGACTACCCGGGCAGGATGCGAATCTGGACTTTCGGCTTTAGCGGGTGATGTTGTTAACCTTGCCAGCAGCCCCGGGCATTGGTAGCCGAGGTTGTCAGATGAGCACCCAGTGGTGCATTTCGTGGCAGATTTGTGCCCCATCTTCAGGTAATACGACCAGGTGAGTCCATGGCAGTGATCGGCAGGCGCTGCAAGTCGTTGCAGAATGTAGCCACCCGGGTTCTGCCAGTCTGCTCGACAGGCATTCAGGGCTTCTTAAAATATCCCGTGTTGGCAGCTCGATTCTGTCCCCGGTAAAGATTAATCAAGCGGTTGCCGGTTTTTTCAGCATGAGTGCTGCGCTCTTCCAGAAACGGTTTGCGTAGTGATGCGTGGGATCAGCGGCCTGCAAAGGCTCCATGTTTTGTGAAATAAAGAAACCGTTGGAACCCTGTTGTGCCTTGACCAGCAAGCCGTCGAATCCCTGTTTGCAGACTGCCTTTTCAGCAGCAAGGAAAAGTTGACTGCCGATTGCCTGCCGGTGATATGCAGGCTCGACATAAATGCCATGCAAAGACAGTGCCTTGTGTCCGGCGGGGATATCTCTGGAGTCTGCCTGTTCCCAGGCTGCGACGCCAATGATGTTGTGCTTGTAATCTTCGGCAAGCACGATTTCCAGGTGATCGAGGTCTACCACGTCATAGCGGTAGCTTGGCAGGGATAAACGTTTTACGCGTTCGGGTAGATCCCACGTCATAACGGCCGCTTCTATGACGCGGTTGATGGCCTGAAGGTCTGCCTGGCCAGCCGGGCGTAAAAGTGTTTTCGATGCGGCCATTCGGTGTATTGCCTGTCGTGGTAACGGCTGGCAGGGCAGGATGATACGTTCTGCCTGCGCTACCTGGCCAGCTGCTGCCACCGTGGTTCGCCACACGGCTTTGTATCCAGGGTTCATGCCCTATCTGGTACCCCGGGCAAGATTGGCACGTTTTCCAGCGTGTTGAACCGGGTAACGCCGGGCTGCAGCTTGCACAGGCGGCGTACACCTTCACCGCCTGCCCAAATCTCCACAACTTTCGCTGTCAGTTAGCGCAATTCGTGCACATGCGGGCTAATGCTGTGCTGCTGGCAGGAACCACTGCTTGAATAAAGTCTCGTTCTATCAGTCACATACCTGGCATGACTGGGTGTCGATCAAGATTTGTACAAAAATATCCTAGACAAGACGTACAATTTATGTATAGTTATTCCCATGGGCTTGTACAAGGCTCATACACAATCAACCGATCAGGAGTAACGACATGAGCAACTACGAAATGCAGATCCGCGCTACAGAGCAGTACTACGATGATGCTATCCATGCTGCTGAGCAGGAGAACATCGAAATCCTCTCATCTGTAGTGCCGGGCAGCAGATTGCACCAGGTCATACACAATCCCGTCGACAGTGGAATCGATGAGGGCTGAGAGAGTCAGGGTGTTTATCTTCCGCGCCGACAATCGTGTCTGCTGTGATGCGCACAGTGCCGACAGCGCATCCGAAACCGGAGGGGCCTGCAAGGCCTCTCCGGTTCAGTGGCCAGTAATCACGTCTCTGTCGCGGTAGGTAATCATGCCGGGCCAGACTGACGAGCAAAGGAGAGGAGACTATGAAACATTCGCATGCTGAAAGAACTGGTGCCAGTCCAGGGGTCTCAGGTCGAAACATTCAGCGGCTGAAAAATGCCATTGCGCGCCGCAAGCTGCAGGAGATGCAGGATGAAAAAATCCTGCGGTCCTGGTTGGCCGAGGTGTGGGAGCAGTCTACCTGGTCTGATGAATACGATCGTAACAGTCGCTTGCATTAATCAACAGCGAGGAAACTATCATGTCTGAATCAAGCATTGACCGGCAAAAAAGACAGTTGTTGAAGATCACGGTGATGGGCGTTGCTGCAGTCCCGCTTGGTGGGCTGGTCGTTCAGGGTAGTGCACGGGCTGGAGATGCGCAGCACCTCAGTGAAGACGACCCGACAGCTCAGGCACTGAACTACGTGCATGACGCCAGTAGTGCCCCTGCTGACAAGCGCAGGGAGGGTACATTGTGCAAGAATTGCAACCTGATACAGAGTCAGGAAGGGGAATGGCGTCCATGCTCCATATTCCCCGGCAAGTTGGTGAATGAAAATGGCTGGTGTGCCGCATGGGTTGGCAGGATCTGACAGGTATTTCTGCCTGTCATAAGTTAGATCTGTTAAACGAACCCGGCCAGAGAGCCGGGTTCTTTGCGAAAGTCACTCCGAGGTGGTCAGGATAAAGTGACAATCAGGCTGTAATTGACTATCCAGTGACCAGCCCGGATACACGGGTAAGCTTGCACGTCTTAACCTGCACCTGGATTCAGTTAGTCTGGAAGTAACATCAGGCCCGGCCCGTCACCACGCTCAGCCTGTCGGGGAAGCGCATGCAGGAACATCCGGCAGGTTAACTGGAACAGGCTCGGGTAATACGAAAGTTGCCAGTGCTTCGCGCATTTCAATTAGCCGGTTCTCCAATGTTGTGCGCTGTGCAGTGCTCAGGGAGGTGGCTAGCTTGTCCATGAGCTGGATGAATTCCTGGCGGGCAACCTGCCAGTCTTCCCGGGTTTCAGTTGTTATCCCGTCCCGATATACCCACCAGCTGTAAAGGTAGGCACGCAGCTCTTCAGCGTCTGCGCCATTGCTGAGTATGGTCAGCAGAGTTCCAGTTTGTTGTGCTCGATAATCCAGCCAGGATGGGCTCAGGTCAGGGATGCGCGACAGGGTATTGTTGATAAGCTGGTGCTGGCTATCATTCAGTTTTCCCGTCCAGTTTTCTATCCGCTCCGTTATCCGTTGCTGGCGTGCGACTTTCCTGCGCTGCGGGTCCGGGTTGAGGTAAAGCTCGATGTCATCCTGCTGACGTTCTCTCATGTATTCTTCGAGATGCCTGATCTGGGCCGCGCCGAGTTCGGCAAGCAAGGGTGTTGCGAGCTCGACGGCAAGGCGCGCATGGCGCTGATAAAGGAGCAGGGCGCTATCGAGCAGGCATGCAGTGCCGGCTGACTCAGCGGTTTTCCTGGTGCTGCGTTCAGCCAGGTTCAGCCAGGCAATAACAAGAGGAAGTTCCTGTTCGCGATGGTGTCGCAGTGTGCTTTGTACAACCGGTTGCCAGTGATCGCGCTGAACAGCGTTGGTCTTCAATGCCTTCCAGGCATAGTACTCCAGCAGCCAGTCGGCGTTGCGGTAAGCGAACTCTGTCCGGCTGCAGGCAGAGCAGAGCAGGAGCAGTATTGCAATGGTGATAGCACGCAGCATTGGTGAATCGTAAATTGTTAATATTGATGTGACATTCACGGTTGCAACGGGTTCATTGCAGATTCTGTTGATCGAGTCAGGTTTCGGGCTGGGGCTGGACTTCAGTCCAGCCCCAACAGGGTGAGCAGTTCCTTCATGCTGGATATTTCTGCGTGGCAAACGATGCCAGGGTCGGACTGCAGCCCCTGGCGGTTCATCCAGATGGCAGCCACCCCGGCGTTTTTGGCGCCGGCAATGTCGTTGCCCGGTTCGTCACCAACGTGAGCCAGCTCCGCTGCATCCACCTGTGCACGCCGGCAGGCCTCCTGGAACATGCGGGGATGCGGTTTTGCCTTGCCAACGGAAGCGGCAGACAGGGAAAAATCGAACAGGTGACCCAGCCCCAGTCGTTGTACGTCGGCATTGCCGTTGGTGAGCGAGCCCAGACAATAGCCGGCATCTCGCAACCTTTGAATCGCAGGCACTACGTCGTTGTACAGTGTGATTCGATGACGCGCCTCGAGAAAGACAGCAAAGGCCGGCTCAACCAGCCTGTGGTCATAACCTGCAGACTCGGCTGCTAGGCGCAGCGAGGTTTTGCGCAGTTCTGTGACATCATTGCGCAGTTCCGTGTTTTTCTGCAGAAGATCCTGGCGTAACCTCCACATATCCTCCAGGCTGTAACGCAGCCCGATGCGAGGATAGTGCATGCACAGCCAGTCATGCAGGGTCTGTTCGGCCGCCATGAGTACGGGGCGGTTGTCCCAGAGGGTGTCATCCAGATCGAAGGTGAGGGCACGGATATGTTTCACTGTGACTGTTGCGTGCGCTAATGTGTCTATCCTGGCCTGGCGCAGGAACTATAAGCGTATGTTATGTCCCAACTCCGCGCATGGCACATTCCTGTTGATGCGTGTCCGGGGCCAAGAATAACCTATGCAGACAGGACTGTCTGCTGAACCTCAAGGTCGGTAGTGGCTCTTGAAGAGCCTGCGCTGGATTACAGGTGAAAATAGCTGCGCAGTTTTGAGAATAGCCCCTTGCCAGCATTGCTGTTTGCGGAAGTCCAGCGGGTCAGGGCGAGGCTGATATTGTCACCACTGCTTCCGCCGCGTTCCCTGGCCATGGCAACAAGACGGGCCGCAGCGTCTTCCTCCGGTGGCAGATTTTGCAGGGTCGAAACGGCTTCCTCAGGCTTGATGTATTCCCAGAAACCATCGCTGCAGAGCATGAAGATGTCGTCAGTCTCGATTTCGGAAGCACCGAATTCGGGTTGTGGTGTCTTATCGCCGCCAAGCCGCATGTAGAGCTGGTTTTGCAGTGTGCTGGTTGCAACATCATCCTCGTTCAGTCGCCCTTGCTCTACCATCAATTGCGCCACGGAGTGGTCGCGAGTCCGGTTAAGCAGCTTGCCGTTGCGGAAGTGATACAGGCGGCTGTCACCGACATGGGCCCAGTAGGCCTCGGGTCCGTTTACGTATAACAGGATACAGGTACTCCCCGGTGAGCGTTCCTGGTTGCCGCCGAGTTCATTGATCGCCTGGTGTGATTCCAGGCAGAGTGATTTCAGAAACGCCCGGGGGTCCGAGAGCGTGTCTTTTTCCAGGCGATGCCTGGCCGTTTCAATGACGGTGCGTGCGGCCAGGGCGCCGTCCCGATGCCCACCCATGCCATCCGCAACAATGAGCAGGTGCGAATCACTGCCATTCACGCTCAGCTTGTCCAGGCAATCCTGCTGTTCTGCGCGACCGCCAATATCCGAAGCCATACTAAACTGCCATGACATGACCCATCATCCCCTGTCCTGTTTTTCCCGTTGCTGCCGCGTTGTCGCGTCTGGCGGGATCATTTGAGTGCGTCGTTTGCGGCAAGCTCAAGCAGTCGCTTGTTCTGCGGATCGATCTTCATGCCCGTTACCAGGTATTCCCTGGCCTTGCCATATTCGCGCAGTCCCAGCGCCCATTCCACCAGGTCAGCATGGATCTCGGCTATTTCCGCAATACCCTGCAACGCCTGTTCATTGCCGGGAGACTCGGCCAGCACCAGCTGGTAATAATAGTAGGCATTGTCTTGGGCGGGTTTGGTGTAGCGCAGTTTCTTGAGGGCCTGACTCGCCCGCTCCAGGTACTCGGCATGCCTGGCAGGTGCAACGTCATGTGCTGGAATGGTGTTCATGTGTACAGGCACTACGGGATCTGCACTGGCCAGCAATTGTTGCGCCTTGAGCGTGATCGTCGGGGTTGCCTGCAGCGAAACCAGTGCTATCAGCAGTAATATCACCATCGCACCCGCCACGCGTATTCCACTCGAATCATTACCTGTCATCTGCCGGAATGCGTTACCCAGGCGTGACGTGCTATAGGTTCGAGTCTCGTCAGCAAAACCTGCAGAACTCCTTTTCCGTGCAGACTGGCACCCGGATTGTCTGAATGATCTGATATAGAGCAGCATCTCTTCTGCCGTGGAAAACCGGTCATCCGGGTTTTTTGCAATCATCCGGTCAACCAGTTCCTGGTACTGTTCCAGCTCTTCAGGTAACGAGGGTACCGGCTCGGAGAGGTGCGAGATGATGATCTGGATATCGGAATCACCCTGAAACGGCTTTTTCCCCGTCAGCATCTCGTAGAGGATGATACCCAGTGAATAGATGTCCGCCCGTCCATCAACCGGCTTGCTTTCGGCCTGCTCGGGACTGATGTAGTACGGGCTTCCCAGTGCAATGCCATCCTTGGTCAGCCGGGAGTCAGTTGCTTCCTGCTTGGCAACACCGAAGTCGGTGAGTATCGGTGTGCCGTCTTCGTGAAACAGGATATTCGCCGGCTTGATGTCGCGATGGATGATGTCTTTCTTGTGCAGGAAGTCCAGGCAACCGCCAATGACTTCCACCAGCTCAAGCGCGGCGGCCGGCTTCATGCCTTCCAGTATCTTGTCTTCCAGGTTGCCGCCCTCGACATACTCCATGGAAAGATAATGCCGTTCACCAATGACCCCGATATCATAGATGGTGATGATGTTATGGTGATTCAGTGATGCAATGATCCGGCCTTCATTGACAAACCTGGCCGACTGGTAGACATCTGTGAATTTCTTGAGAAGCTTCAGGACGACGGGTCGTTCCAGTGATTCCTGCACGGCCAGGTAGACGGAGGCCATGCCGCCCTCCGCGATGGGCCGGATGATCTTGTAGCCTGGAATCTTCAGGGTCATTACTTGTCTTCGGCTTCGGTCTGCTTGTAGAACATCAGGCTGATACCGCGTACTGACAGGCCATCACCATCCTCCAGCTTCATCGGTGCCTGCACGGACATACCATTTACTTTTACATGGCCGCGACTTGAAGGGACGATATAGAAGCCGTCGTTTTTGCACACGATCCTTGCGGCAATCTTCGGTGCAAACCAGCCCGGTGTGTAGATGTCGGCGTCACGGATCTTGCCGAACTTGAAATTGAGTTTGTTCAACGGGTATTTGGCACGCCGTTGCACGACTCCGGTCAGTAACAGGTAGGCACCGTACTGTGACTGGCGCTGCCTGACCAGTTCACCAAGGTTGGAGACATCAACCTCGATGGTGGCACCCTGTACGACCTGCTGGTTTTCCGGTTTCTCCCTGGCGGGTGGGTAGGCGGTGTCGGCATTGGCCGCGAGTTTCAGGATATGCTTGGAAATGACCACCTCGTCACCGTCTGCGAGTGCCTTGCGGGAAACACGCGTACCATTGACATAGGTCCCGTTTCTGCTGGCAATGTCCTCGATGATGAAGTCGTTGCCGTCATGAATGATTTTTGCGTGATGAGCGGAGACGCCCGCGTTATCGATTTTAATGTCGCTGTCATTGCTGCGCCCGATGGTGGTGACACCCGGTTGCAGCTCGATTTCGTCTTTCAGTAAATCCCTGTAGTAAATCTGGATGAGGGCCATCTCTTGTCTCCTGCCCGAAATGCATTAAACAGCTACGGATGGCAGTCCTTTTATCCTGACAATGCACGCAGGGCATGCTGTTTACTGTCGGCTACCAGGAAGCCAGCGGATGCTGTCCGTAAAAATAAATTCAGCAACAATATCGACCGTAAATTCAGTAACCTGAATGCCTGCAAGCGCCCGGCATCGTGGGCACGGGTCCTGGCCAACGGGCATTCTGCGTGGACAGCTGCGTTCTGCCGCTGCAGCGGCTTGCATATGCATCAGGAAGTGTTGACGCGGGTAGCGAATTTGTCGCCCGGAATTCCTGCAACATGTTGTCTTGAATGAAAAAAGTTCTGGCTTGGCCGACATGCGCGGTTTGGGCGTCCGGGCGGTATTTGGCCATCACTGGACTTGGCCAAGAGCAGTGGAGCGTCGCTGCGTCCTGAGCGCAGGGTGTCCATGCTGGCCCCGGAAAAAATACTGCTCCGGTTGTAAAGGCACGGGTTGCGGGCTCCCCGATAATGCCGGGGAGCGATACTGCAGGCGTGGATCGGGCTGTCGTGCTCCGGGAATCCGGTCTTTCTTCCCCTCACTGCATTGACATTGCCGCTGTGCTGGTGCGAAAGTGCAACATTTTGCGAGGCATTTTCAGTTTTCCCCTCTGGTAAATAATCATGAGTACAGTCCTGATCATCGGCGCCGGCGGCGTAGGTCGCGTGGTTGCCCACAAATGCGCACAGCATCCCGGTGTCTTCTCTGAAATCTGGCTTGCCAGCCGGACCCTGTCGAAGTGCGAGGTCATCGCCGGGGAGGTAGCCGAAAAGACCGGGCAGATCCTGCATGTCGCGGCCGTGGATGCTGACAATGTCTCGCAGCTGGTGGCGCTGATCCGGCGCGTGCAGCCGGCCATGGTTATCAACGTGGCGCTCCCCTACCAGGACCTCAGCATCATGGATGCCTGCCTGGCAACGGGTGTGCACTACCTGGACACCGCCAACTACGAGCCACTGGACGAGGCGAAGTTTGAATACAAGTGGCAGTGGGCCTACCGCGAACGCTTCGAAAAGGCCGGGCTGATGGCACTGCTCGGTTCCGGGTTCGACCCGGGTGTGACCAACGTGTTCTGCGCGCACATGCAGAAGCACCACTTCGACCACATCGACACCATCGATATCCTTGATTGCAACGGCGGCGACCACGGCTATGCCTTCGCCACCAACTTCAACCCGGAGATCAATATCCGGGAAGTCACCAGCAACGGGCGCTATTTCGAGAACGGCCAGTGGATCGAGACCCGCCCCATGGAGATTCACCACCGTTTCAATTTCGAACAGGTCGGGGAGAAGAACATGTATCTCCTCTACCACGAGGAGCTGGAATCTCTGGCGCTCAATATCAAGGGGCTGCGGCGCATCCGTTTCTGGATGACCTTCGGCGACGCCTACCTCAAGCACCTGGAGGTGTTCCGCAACATCGGGCTGGATTCCATCGAGCCGATCCTGTTCGAAGGCCGTGAAATCGTACCGATCCAGTTCCTCAAGGCGCTGCTGCCGGATCCTGCCTCGCTGGGTCCGCGCACCCATGGCAAGACCAACATCGGCTGCATCGTCACCGGGGAAAAAGACGGCAAGCCGGTGTCGCGGTATGTCTACAACATCTGCGATCACCAGGAATGCTACCGGGAGACCTGCGCGCAGGCCGTCTCCTACACCACCGGCGTACCGGCCATGATCGGCGCCATGATGATGCTGACCGGCAAATGGATGCGCCCGGGCGTCTGGAACATGGAAGAATTCGATCCCGACCCCTTCATGGCGGCACTCAATGAAAATGGCCTGCCTTGGACGGACATCGAGTACGCCGTCGACATAGACGCACTGCCGGGGTGAATCAGGGGATAGCAGCGGCATGACACTGGACATCGCCCGGGTTCCCACCCCCTGCTACGTACTGGAAGAGGAGCTGCTGCGCGGCAACCTTGCCGTCATGGAGCGCGTGCAGCGCGAATCCGGCGGGCGCATCATCCTGGCCTTGAAGGGCTTCGCCATGTGGAGCGTATTCCCGATCATCCGCGAAACGCTGCAGGGCTGCACCGCCAGTTCCCTGAACGAGGCGCGGCTGGCGGCCGAGGAATTCGGCCGCGAGGTGCATGTCTATGCGCCGGCCTACAGCGATGCCGAGTTTGCCGAGATCCTGCGCCGGGCAGACCACGTCAGCTTCAACTCTTTCTCCCAGTGGCAGCATTTTCGCGAGCAGGCCCTGGCGGCTGGCGTTTCCTGCGGGATACGCGTCAACCCGGAAGTGCACGAAGTCGCCACCGACATGTACAACCCCTGCGGTTCCCGCTCGCGGCTGGGGGTGACCCGTGCCGAGTTCAGGCCCGAGCTGCTGGCGGGCATCGAGGGGCTGCATTTCCATGCCCTGTGCGAATGCGGCGCCGACAGCCTGCAGCGCACCCTGGCACAATTCGAGGCGAACTTCGGTGAATGGCTCGGGCAGATGCGCTGGGTCAATTTCGGCGGCGGCCACCTGATGACCCGCGCAGGTTATGACGTCGAGCTGCTCATCCGGCTGGTGCGCGATTTCCGGGAAAGGCATGGCGTCGAGGTCTACCTGGAGCCGGGCGGCGCCGTCGGCTGGCGCACCGGCCCGCTGGTCGCCTCGGTGCTGGATATCGTGCACAACGATATCGATATCGCCATACTCGATGTCTCCGCCGCCGCCCACATGCCGGATGTGCTGGAAATGCCCTACCGGCCGGATGTGCGGGGTGCGGGGCAGCCGGGGGAACAGAAATATACCTGCCGGCTCGGCGGCAATACCTGTCTCGCCGGGGATGTCATCGGGGACTACTCCTTTGCCACACCGCTGCAGGTCGGCGACCGGATCGTGTTTGAAGACATGATCCACTATACCTTCGTGAAGAACACGACCTTCAACGGGGTAAACCTGCCATCGCTGGCCATCTGGACGGCATCCGGGGAATTACAGGTGGTGCGCCGCTTCGGCTACGAAGACTTCAAGGGTCGCCTTTCCTGAGCCTGCTGGCAGTACGGCTGTTTGTAGGAGCGGCTTTCAGCC
>Ga0209536_100014824_pt1 | contig 11166 bp, 8 predicted proteins | sample DeeMarSeWOR28_12_FD_187461 | JGI IMG/M metagenome (GOLD analysis project Ga0209536, IMG submission 187461) | Marine sediment microbial communities from White Oak River estuary, North Carolina - WOR-2-8_12 (SPAdes) (version 2) | ecosystem: Environmental > Aquatic > Marine > Intertidal zone >... | reverse complement strand
GTCACCTTGACACTGCCCGGTCGGTTCAGCTCGTAATGGATGGACGTCGCGGGATTGGTCGGGTTGGGGCTGGCCCCATGACGGGACACCAGAGACGCTGCCTCCCGGGGGAGTGAGGCGGGGGGATTGATCACCTCGGTGATCTCGTCGAGGTTGATGTGTCCCATATCGCCCTGCTCATCGTCCACGATGTAGATGTAAACCTCCTGCCCCAGGTAGGGTTGCACGTTCCAGGCTCGCAGGGCCATCGTCTCCTGCCCGGTGCCGGTTGTTTTCAGGAGAATGGAATCGTTGGCGGCGTTGACCAGCGCGATGAAGCAGGTTTCGGGGTAATAACCGCCTCCAATGAGGAATTCGATGAAGTTGCCCGTGACGCGGAAGACGCGGCTCTTCAGATGTCCGGTTGCGAAATCGCCCAGGGTGGTTCCAGGGGAACCCCTGCCTGAAAGCGGGCCCTGGTAATATTCACGGCTGCCGAACCAGCCGTTGCCGACCAGGCCGCACGGTTCTTCGCCCCGCTCGAAGGTGTTGTCGCCGAAGGTGGGATTTCCCAGGGCAGAGGTGCCCACATGCTCGACCCAGTTCTCGTCGAGAGGATGGACAGACAGCACGTCGGGTATGGACCCGTCGGCTGGGTAGGTCAGGGTGTCGAACCGCACGACGTAAGAGATGTATCCGGTCTGGTTGCGCTGGTATGTGGCCAGGCGGGCGAAGAGATCGACGCCGGGATCGAATTGTTTGATTTCCGGCGCGCCACCCCAGTCAATGATGGTTCGATCGGCCATGTTCCAGCCCCCGAATGTCTGGCTGGAAACATGGCTCACCCCGTACACATCGTACTCGGCAAAGTAGAGGTGGTGCCAAAGGTCACGCACGTGGTACTGACAACTCTCGAGGACATGATCGGGATTGTTGCCGTTGTTAGCCCAGAATATGCCTGCATCGGTCCAGGTCAGCAGATCGGTGGACCGGCAGATGTGAATGATGCCCAGCGGCTCGCCGGGGTAACCGCCCATGCGGTAGGCGGCGGTCGAGAGCATGTTCCACACCCCGCCTTGGTTATAAAGGAACGGATCCCGGAACGAACTCCATTGCTGCGTGGGATTCCAGTAATAGACCTGACTGTCCGGCTGGAAGACAGGGTTGCTCGGCTCCTTGTTCCAGGTCACCAGGTCGGTGGAGTGCGCCAGGCAAGCCCTCTGCACCATGAGGGAATCGACGCCGGTGTAAGCCATGGTCCAGCGCTGGTTGCGCTGATCCCAGATGACATCGGGTGCCCACATGGCCTCCCCGTCCCACCAGTCTGGACCGGTTACCAGGATGGGTGAGGGTGTGTTCCAGTGCTTCAGGTCCTCGGATTTTGCGACCCAGATGGTGTCGGCAAAGGCGGCGGTAGGCGTGGACTCGAGAATGGAGTGATAGAATATATGGTAGGTGCCCTCTGACCTTATCATGCAGAAATCCCACACTTGACGGTCAGGGTGGATATAGTATTTCTGCTCGAAATCAAACTTGATGAGCGCACTGGCAACCCCAGAGCTCATTACGAGCGACAGGAGAACCAGAACGCCCAGCCAGATCGTCCGCAGCCAGGCAGCGTGGAACCCAAGCGATGCGGGATTGTAGACATGACGCAGCACTGCAGTCTCCTAGCTGATGAAAAGTGATGGATCCCGGCGGGTGATGGTGTCACTCCAGCATAAGGTGACCGGGACTGTCCTATGATAGCATGAAGTGGCTGACAAACTCAAGTTTGAGCCCCGATTAACGCATTAGAGGGAGTTGGAGACTGGCAGCAACCCTGATATTGTATATTAATTTTTATTATTGATTAATAATAATATCAGAAGGGGTTACATTCGGCCTGGCTCTGCTCTTGTTTATTTGTTTTATTGGATTTATGGCAGGTGATCCTGCCGGGATGGAGCCTCATTCATCCTCAAACCGGATCCGGTAGCAATCCGGGGTGCCAGTTGGGGAGTCGAGACGTGGTCAGGACAGTCAAATCGCCTATCCGCATCTTTCTTGGCCTGATGGCCTGGTCGCAGACCTCTCTGATCCTGACCCTGTTCCTTGTCTCACCGACGCGGGCCTACCAAGATTCCGATCAGGCCAGCGTCGCGGCCATTGCCGTCATCGATTCGTTGCTCGAAGCCAGGCAGTGGGACGCCGCCCTTACCCAGGCTCAGGCGCTGCTGGTTGCGGGCGATCTTGCGCCCCATGCCTGGCTTCTGCAGGAAAGGGTGGGGTTGGCCTGGCAGGGCAAGGGTGAGTTCACCACAGCCATCTCCCATTTCGAGCGAGCCATCGCTCTGGCGCCCGGAAAGTCGTCTCCCCATCAGAATCTGGCCGCCACCCTCATGGCCGTGGGACACCGTGGTCGCGCCTTTGCGGAGTATCAGCAGGCGGTCGCTCTGGATCCTGGCAACTGGCGTGCCAGACTGGATTATGGGCAGGCTCTGCTTGAGTTCAGGCTGCTGGCGGATGCCCGCGAGCAACTGCTCGCCGTACGTGAGGCTTGCGGTGAATGTCCGGAGAGCGACCGGGCGCTGGCGCGGTTTCACCTGCAAGCCGAGGAATACGCCAGTGCCGTCAGCTATCTCGAGCGCCTTTACCTGGCCGATCGCGATTCTGTCTTGCGCGTGAACCTGGCCACTGCTTACTGGCAGTGCCGGGCGGACACACAGCTGGTCGCTCTGCTCCAGCCATACTGGCCTGACGATCTGTCCCGTGCGGAGATAAACATGATACTCGAGGCCGATCGCAAGTTGGGCTCTGCCGCCAGGGCGCAGGAGGCGGTGCGCAGCTGGCAGGAAGGAACCAGCATCTCCGCCGATCCAGTTTTCTGGGGCATCGTTTCCTTGACCTGCCTGGAGACCGGGAGATTCGATGAGGCACTGGTGGCGGCCGATAGAGCCATCCAGCTCGATCCCCTCAATGTCACTTATCGCAACAACCGCGTTGTTATCCTCACCCGGCTCGGACGACAGGCAGAGGCGGAAGCGGAGTGGGCCCAGGTGTTAGAACTGGCGCCACATCTCGAGGACAGCCGCCAGGGCCCCTCGCCCTGAGATCACATCACCCGGTCAGCCTGGTGGGCCTCCCATGCGTCGTGCTCGTTTCGCTCGTTGCCAAGGCCAGCGGTTTGGCCTAGCCTCGGCTGCATCTCACCGCTCGGCAGGGTGATCCTTCAGGGGGCAATGGGTGAGTAATCGACAATTGGTCAGCTGGCGCTCCCGGTTGCTCAGTTCCGGCGCCGCCAGTATCGCTCTGCTGTTGATCGGCTGCGCCACCACTGATCAGCCGTCTCGCACCCCGCCGCCCCCGGTGCCGTCCGTCCCGGTAGCGCAATGGCAGGAGGAACCGGTACCGGAAGGCCCCTGGCGTCCCCATCTGCTGAAACGCTGTCGCGGGGCTGATATCATGCCGCCTCTGGCCGAACAGGCGCTGAACGACTGCTGGGATCTGTGGTCACATCGGGAGGGTTCCGACGCCATCATGGTGCTGGAACTGCACCTGCAGGACCACGAGCCGGAAGGGCTGTTGCTGCTGGCACTGGCCCAGCTCTATCTCCTGGCTGGTCAAGGGGTGCCCCGGGCCATGCCCCGCGAGGGGCCGGCGGCCGACCTGGGTGACTGGCCGCGAAGTCGCGAACGGGTGCTGAACCGGGCCGACTCCCTCCTGAAGCAGGCCGTGGCGCTGCGCCCGGACGACAGCGCCGTGGAGTACCTGCTGGCCGACGTGGCGCGGGCCCGGGGAGACAGCGTCATGGCCCAGAGGGCTCTGCAGGCTGGCCTGGCCAAGTGTAGTCAAACCAGGAGTTTCGATCTGCTACGGCAGTATCAGGAGCTGAATCTGTACCAGCCCAAGGGCTTGGAACCGGCGGAGCCAGTCTATCCCGAGGAGGCTTCCCGCGCGGGCCTGCAGGGAGAGGTCGTGCTGGATCTGTTGATCAGCCCGGCTGGTGAAGTCTTGCAAGTTGAGTCGGTTGCCAGCCCTGGGACCAGCCTGACCGCGGCCGCCGCCGCGGCATTACGCCAGGTCAGGTTTGCCCCGGCGCGTGTTGGCAAGTATCCCATCTGGTCATGGTACCGGGTGCCGGTCCAGTTCAGGCTGTCCCGATCCGGCTCTGAACCGGCCCGATAACTGATAGTTGATTTGACAGGCCGACTTACCTTAATTTTACAGCGCCCTCGCGAAAGTTACGTCGTGAATGCAACCCCACTTGTGTTCCGGACGACAGCCGGGCTTCCCTGGGCGGCCCCGGCCTGGGACGGAGGTTCACGTGTTGAATAAGATCGCCAACTTGCGCATCCTCACCCTCGGCTATTTCATCTGCATGCTGGGGTTTCTGGCGCTGGGTTGCACCACCAGGGAAGATCCGAGCGAGACGCTCGTGATGTGTGGGAACCACACGTGCGGCAATCTGGCCATGGTGACAACGGACACGTCTTCTGATGGTTATCAGTACCTGAATCCCAAGCTGTCCCCAGATGGCAACACCATACTCTTCACCTGCGACTGGCAGGCCTTACCGTCCACCGACCGTCCTCCCGACCCGCTGCCCACGAATCGCGAGCTGGCCATCATTCCGGCCAGCGAGGGAAACCAACCCACGACGAGTCTCACCGAGAGCGGAGCGACCCTCATCTTCTTGCTCGGTTTGCCCCTGTCGATCGGCGGCAGTTCACCGACCTACTACGAGATGGATATGAGGCAGAAGGGCGACCCCATCTGGAAAGACAACAGCAACATCATCTTCTGGGTCCAACTCCCTCGGGGTAACCGCTTGTTCGAGGCGAACATCGCGTCGCTGCCCACCATCCCGACCCCGCTCTACTTCGAACCGGAGGATTACGACCAGCAGGGAGGTATCTGGCAACACACCCAGCCTGCACTCTCGCCCGACGGACGCTGGCTCGCCTTCGTGCGCTTTGGATGCCCGTCCATCGATGAATTCGAATCTTGCACTGAGCAGAGCATCTGGATCCTCGATATGCAGACAGCCGGTCTGGACCAGGATAATGTGGCCTTTCCGATCGTCGAATCAGTATCACGTTGTGGCGGACCGGCGTGGTCACCGGACGGATCAACCATCGCCTTTCATGCCTCCACCGATTTGGTCGGGTTGGAAAACGATCCCGGGACCGAGCTGTTCTCGGTAGCTTTCGACACAACCGGGTTGGCCGAAGCTGGAAACGTAACTGTGAACAACGGTCTGCACCGCTTGACCTACACGGTGCTCAGTGACGGCGATCCCATCACCGGGATCGACAACCTGAATCCTTCGTACACTGTGGACGGTAGCTCCATCATCTACGTGTCGACCCGGCGGGCTCCGTCGATCACCTTGCGGGTCCGGGGTGTCTGGCGCATTCCTGCCGATGGCCGGCTCGCCCCGGAAATCTTCTTTTTCAGTCGTGAAGACGACGTGGATCCCTCCGTGGCTCGGAACGCTTCGGGCGAGATCGTCCTCAGCAGTGCCATGGGCTTTCCCACGTCGATGCTCGACCGGCTGGAACAGGAAACCTTCGAACGGATATTGGCCGAGAATCCCGATGTCAGCGAAACAGCGGCTCGCGTCGCGGCCAGGGAAGAGCGTGAGGAACTCGAGTTCTTCGCCGGCGTGATGTCGCATCTTTTCATCTACTCGCGATAGGAGTGCCCGCCCGTGGTCAGGCACGGTCCGGCCAGCGCCCGGAGCGAGGCCGTTCGCATCGGCCGCCTGATGTACGAGCGGCAACTCGTGGTCGCAGCCGAGGGCAATCTATCCAGCCGTCTCGCGGGTGGCACCTTCCTGATAACCCCGACAGGTCTCTGCAAGGGACAGCTGCAGCAGAGCGATCTGATCGAGATCGATCTGCGGGGGCGTCCCGTTCCAGCCGCGACACCCCCGGCGCCTTCCCCGTCCATTGTCGCATCCGCACCAGATACGGATCTAAATTTCCGCAGCCAGGTGAGTACGAGAGAGCCGAGTTCCGAGTGGCCTTTGCACCGCGAGATCTATCAACGGCGAACTGATGTCGTAGCCATCTGCCATGGTCATCCTCCCTGGGCCACTGCCTTCGCCGCCGCGGGCCAGCCTCTGACCGGATGCCTGCTGCCCGAGATCGTCGCCACGGTCGGTGCCGTTCCCTTGGCCGCCTATGGGACTCCGGGGACCGAGGAGGTCCCGGCAGCGGTGAGGGACCTCGTTACCGAACATTCGGCCCTGTTGCTGGCAAACCATGGCGTCGTGACCATGGGTGGTTCCTTGTCCGAGGCTTTCCAGCGGCTGGAGAGTGTGGAACGGCTGGCCCAGATCACCCTGCTGGCCCGGCTCGCCGGAGGCGAGCGACGATTGACGGCAGAGCAAGCAGCAGCCCTGCAGAAGCCGGGTTCAGGAAGGAGGGACGTGTCATCGCGGCTGCTCTGCGAGCCGGCGGATTCGCACCTGCCGGCAGGGTCAGCGGCGCTGGAAGACCCAGCTGGCTTCGCGGATAGCGGACAGGAAGCGGCTCTGGAAGCGCTGGCGGACCTGCTGGCGCGCGAGATCCTCGCCGAACTGGCGAAGGAAGAGGAATCCTGAACTCGAGTCCCAGGCTGCCCGGAAGGCTGCGACTAGAAGCCGATCTTTGCGCCCAGATACCCCATCACGGCCGCGTCGAGGGGACGACTGGTCGCCTCACCAAAGTACTTGCCGGGGTCGAAATAGGTCAGGCCCCCCTCGAAAGCGATCATGCGATCGAGGGTATATTCGGCCAGGAGGTCGAACTCGGTCCCCACGCTCCGGTCGTAATTACCGGCACTGTCGCGTGCACCGCTTATAGGTCCAGCAGCGGGATTGTAGGCTTGATCTTGGGCCTCGGCCAGATTGAACAGCCAGACATCGACCTCGAGAGTCAGCCCCCGCGTGGGCGTCAAGCCGGCGGCGAAGCGCCAGCTGGCCGTGTTGGACCAGTCGATGATGTTGGCCCGGCCCAGGTAGTCGCTCGCGCTTCCGAACGGTGACACGAAGGTCCTGTTCTTGTTCCGGTCGGTGTCTTCCTGTGAACTGCCTGTGGCGTAATCGAACTCGATGCCCACGTATGGCTGGATGCGAGCATCGAAGGTGAAGAAGAGGCCGGTGTAGCAACCGAAGGCCGAGACATCTGTCTTCAGCTCGGAATAAGGCCTCGCATCACCCGCGCGCACGCGGGTGTCACCGGTCTGGAATACTCCCTCGGCGTAGAGGTGCAGTCCGTAATCGGCAACAAAGTCGAAGAGGGCGCCGATCTGCCACACGCCACTGTTGCTCAAATCGAAGGCATCGGCGACGGAGTCATCGGCGTCCTGACCACCGGCCGTGCACAGGCGCAGCAAGTAGGGCTCGAGCCAGAAGGCCTCCGACAGATCCCAGTGCGCATAAGCTCCCCGCAGCCAAGTATCGCCCAGGTAGTCGCCATCTTCCCCGTAACGCGCAAGGCCGGTCTCGTCGATGTTCAGGCAGAGTAGCTTCAGCCACCACTTGTCACCCTGGTAAGAACCGCCGAAACCGTCGAAGCGAAGTTCGTAGGGCATGGACCAGTCGTTGACGCCGAGGATGCGCTGATTGCCCAGCCGGTACTTGGCACGGCCTCCCCAGACGGTGACGCCCCGGAAGATGAAATCGTCCATGCCGAGGATCGCGACGTCGAGCGCGATCGCGTCGTTTTCGCCCTCGTTGAAGAAAACATTCTTGTCTACGGCCGGCGTGCCCCAGAACAGCGGTGCCACTTCAGAATCCCCGCCGAAGACCCGCAGGTTTTCGACAGTGATCCTTGCGAAGGCACGCTCGCCGATCTTGGTCTTGTATCCCACCCGGGATCGCAACCAATTGACGGCCAGCTGGTCCTTGGCGTTGCTGTCGAGGTCGAAGTAGTTGTTCCATCCCTGGTAGAGCCAGCGCACCTCACCGAACACGCTTCCGGCAGATTTTTCCCCTGCGGTGGCGGCAGAGGTAACCAGACCGATACCGATCAGCAGGGCCAGCGAGAAGATCAGGATCATCAGCCTCAAGATCATGAATCACGCTCCTTCGTCTTCAGGTCGGAGGCCAGGCGGCAGAATACTCCATCGCAACTTTGGCAGCGAGCTCGATCACCCCCCTTCGTAGATCGAGGTCAGCAGTCGGGTGATGGCTGACCAGCTAAAGCGTTGCTCGATGATGTTGCGGGCCCGCCGCGCGCGGCGTTGGCTCTCGTCGGTTTCTTGCAGAGCGCGCCGGACCATCGCGGCGAACGAGGCGTCCGGATTGGTGATCCAGGCCGCGTCCGCGGCTGGATCGATGATACCCTCGACACCGATGGGGGTCGTCACCACGGGGATACCATGAGCCATGGCCTCGAGGATCTTGATCTTGATGCCGCCGCCCTCGGTCAGCGGAGCCACGAACAGCCGGCAGTCGCGATAGAGCGAGGTCAGGTCGGTAACGAACCCAACAGCCTGCACCCGATCCGGTCGGCTGGGCAGAGCGGCCAGGAAGGTCCGCGAACCGCGACCGGCTAGCAGCAGCCGGCCCGACTCCAGGTGGGGCGCCACCGCGGGCCAGACCTCGTCGATCAGAAAGCGGGCGGCGGAGCGGTTGGGCCCATGGGCAAAACTTCCCACGAAGAGAAGTCTCGGAGGGGCAGACGGCTGCCAGACCGGCTGCACACGTTCGGTATCGATACCAAGCGGAACCGTCCGGCAGTTGCTTCCGCCCAGCTCCAGCAGCAGGTCCCGGTCCTGATCGGTCACGCACAGGGTGGTGTCGGCCCAGGTGGTCGCGTTCCTTTGCAACCGCTCCCAGGCGCGGGCCTCGCTTAGCCAACGCCACCGCGACCAGGGACGTCCGGCCAGGGCTGCCCGGCGCCGGCGGGGCAAGGACCCCAGTTCGTGCGAGTTCAGCACCAGGCGGGGAAGTGTCCTGGCGCCACCGGCTGGCTGCCGCAGGTCGCGCCAGCGGCGGAGGTCCCGCACATAGAGAGCGAGCTGAAGGTACTCGATCTGGATGGCGTCTGGCCGCTGGGCAGCGGTCAGGGAGAGCAGGTGCCGCGAGAGTTTTTGCGACCAGTACTTCTCGACATAGAGCGGGTACCGGGAACGGAGGCAGCGCACGGCTGCCCGTGCGCGCGAGGACACCAGGGCTCCCTTGGCTATTCCGTGCGCGCTGCGGTCTGCGAAGGGCAGGGCGGCTACCCGAATCCCGAGATCTTCGACCTCCGGCACCAGATCCTTCTCGCCCGGTCGGACGAAACTGGCCAGGGTCACTTCGTGATGGCGTGCCAGATGGGTCAGAACGCCACGCACGGCGGTGCCGCCGCCGTGGCCTACGTTACGGTGGGGCAGATAGGGTGAAAGCACCATGATCCTCAATGGCTTTCACTCCGGGGACGTCAGCGGATCACGTAACCCCTAGAACTCGCCAGGTCGTCCTTGACCTTTTCGAGGGCGACTTCCCAGTCTGGCGTCCCGTCTTGAAGGTACGGCTTCTGCTTGCGGAGACGGGCCGCCGCCTCCTCGTCGATCTTGTCCTCCATCCGCATGTCTTGCAGGATCAACTGTTCGATGATGAAAAAGAACCGCTCCTCGCTGATTTCCAGATCGATCAGATCTTCATCCAACAAAGCGTTGCAGATCTGGCGGGCCAAAGCGGCGATGCGTTCTTCCGAGATGCGCATGATCCGAAGACACCTCCTGACCCGGCGCGAGCAATCACGTTACGCTCCGCCACCCGGTCAGAGCGTGAAACCCCGTTTCTTGGCCACCTCGCGCTTGATCTTGGCCCGCAAGACGCCCAGATCCATTTCCAGCGCCTCGATCTCGCCCCGGTGCTGGCCCAGCAGGACATCGACCTCCTCGTCGATCTCCTCCTCGAGTCTCATGTCGGCGTAGATCGCGTCCTCGATGGCGCGGGTCGTCAGGTCCACACTGCTGGTGATATGGATCCGGGCATTGTCCTGGAGCAGGTTCAAGATCTTGGCCGAAAGATATTCAATTTTACGTTTCGAAAGCCTCATGGGAGCACCGGTTCCTCGCGATCTCGCCACCCGACCGGAGCGGTTCCGCGCGGGCGTGCGCTGACATTGAACGTCTTTTACGGATCCTTGGCAAGATATTTTACCCTGGATTACATTAGCAAACGTTCGGTGCCGGAGGGCAAGTGGCTGGTGAACCGTGACGGCCACCGCGGTGGGAACCTGGACTCGCTATGGGCGTAAGAGATACCCTGCACTTTCCAGAGTCTCTCAACTTGAAAGGATATTCATGTCAGAAGAGCGTGAGCTCGTGAAGGAGCAGGCCGAGGCGCATGCGCAAATGCTTGAAGGGGTGCTGCAGGAAGTCGGCAAGGTCATCGTCGGCCAGCGTACCATGCTCGAGGGATTGCTACTGGGCCTGGTGACTGGAGGCCATATCCTGCTGGAGGGGGTTCCTGGGCTGGCCAAGACCATGGCCGTCAGGACACTGGCCCTGGTGGTGAAAACGGGATTTCAGCGAATCCAGTTCACACCGGACCTGTTGCCGGCCGACATCATCGGGACGACCATCTACCGGCGGGAGACCGGGGAGTTCACCGTCAAGCGCGGCCCGATTTTCAGCAATATCATCCTGGCTGACGAGATCAACCGTGCACCCGCCAAGGTCCAGAGTGCCCTGCTGGAGGCCATGCAGGAACGTCAGGTGACCATCGGCGACGAGACCTTCGGCCTGACCGATCCCTTCCTCGTGCTGGCCACGCAGAATCCCATTGAACAGGAAGGCACTTATCCGCTACCGGAGGCGCAGGTCGATCGTTTTCTGCTGAAGCTGCGCATCGGTTATCCCAGCCGCGACGAGGAGCGCCGGATCCTGGAGCGCATGGCGGGGCGCGACGTTCCCGCGGTGCAGGAGGTCATCGACCCCACCGAGATCGCCAGCATCCAGGATGCTGTCAACGCCGTCTTCGTGGACGAGAAGATCAAGGATTACATCCTCGATCTCGTCTTCGCCTCGCGGGATCCGGAGCGCTTCGGCATCCATCCCCTTCCCGAATACACATGGCTTTCCTACGTGGACGCCGATCACGTGGATTACCCGGCGCGTCATCGGAGGATGAAGGATCTTGAGCGGTTCCTTTGCGACGCGGGGCTTCCGGTTGACGCCGAGAACGTATTCGGCGTTTTCGACAACATCGCAGAACACATGGAG
>Ga0209536_100014823_pt1 | contig 11166 bp, 7 predicted proteins | sample DeeMarSeWOR28_12_FD_187461 | JGI IMG/M metagenome (GOLD analysis project Ga0209536, IMG submission 187461) | Marine sediment microbial communities from White Oak River estuary, North Carolina - WOR-2-8_12 (SPAdes) (version 2) | ecosystem: Environmental > Aquatic > Marine > Intertidal zone >... | reverse complement strand
GGACAAGGGGGGAATTCACTTTTGCGCAAGATCCTTGTGGTACTGCAATTCGGGATCTCCGTAACCATGATCATCAGCACCTGGATTGTGTATGATCAGCTGAACTTTCTCAGGGAGAAGGACCTTGGATTTAAAAAGGATCAGATCGTCAGGATCGGAATGTTTACCGAGGACATGCGAGAAAAGTATGACGTACTACGCAATGAATTAAAAAAATCAAACCTGGTCATTGAGGTAGGATCGGCGACTTCCTCACCAGGATATGGGATAGGGAAGAACCTGATCAATGTGGAGAATGATGTTGGGGAAATGGTGGAAAGAGGGATCGACCTGTACGGAATCGACTACGACTATATTCCGGCACTGGGATTTGAAATCCTGGAAGGCAGAAATTTTTCAAGGGATGTTACGTCGGATACCTCGCAGGCCGTTATTGTAACTGAGTCCATGGCCAAGCGGATGAACTGGGACAATGCCCTGGGTAAAAAATTCCAGTTTGGCACCAATGAGGAAGATCCTTTTGCTGAGGTTGTTGGCGTAATAAAAGATTATCACCACAGGTCCCTGTATGATGTGATTGAACCGGTTCTGTTTTATCTGAGAATGGACAATCAAATAGTACATATTAAACTTTCCGGTGAAGACCTGCCCGATGCGCTACAGGCTGTAGAAGCAGCCTGGAAAAATGTCTTCCCGAACAGGCCCCTGGACTACAATTTTCTGGATCAGGAATTTGAAGAGCAATATCAGAATGATAAGCGCAGAAGCCAGATCTTCTCCATATTCTCAGTGTTGACCATAATTATTGCCTGCCTAGGACTGCTTGGCCTTGCCTCCTTCACCACCGAACAGAAGACCAAGGAAATTGGCATACGTAAAGTGGTAGGAGCCAGCGTAGGGACTATTGTCTATATGATATCCAAAGAATTCCTGTTGCTGATTCTGATATCCATTGTTCTTGCAGTTCCCATTGCCTATTATTTCATGGACCAGTGGCTTCAGAACTTTGCCTACCGGGCCGAGATGAACTATCTCAGCTTCGTACTGGCAGCGCTTATGGCCATATTCATCACCCTTGCCACGATTGGTTTTCACACCGTCAGGGCAGCCCTCTCCAATCCGGTCAATGCCTTGAGGGAAGAATAAATTCAGGATAATTGTTATTTTAATGTTCCTTTTTAGGTTGACAAAAACCTTTATCTGTTGCATCTTGGAGAAGTTCTCTGAAACCAGGTGTAATTTAAATATATGTAGGCCTTATGAACATTAGTCTGAAAAATAAGCATGCCCTGGTATGTGGCAGCACACAGGGTATTGGGAAAGCCATAGCACAAGAATTGGCGAAAAATGGTGCAAATGTTATATTATTTGCAAGGAATAAGGAGCGTTTGGCTTCAGTGGTGCAGGAATTGGATACCTCATCCGGACAGAAACACGATTTTCTTGTTGCCGATTTTGGGCACCCAGACCAGGTCCTCAACTCCCTTGATCAGTACCTAGAGCAAAATCGATCATTCGACATCCTGGTTAACAACACGGGAGGCCCTCCTCAGGGTGAGTTGGCGGAATCTGATCCGGAAGCCTTGCTGAATGCTTTTAAGGCCCACATCATCAACAACCAGAACCTGGTACGCCGGCTGGCTCCCGGCATGAAGCAATCCGGTTACGGAAGGATCATCAACGTAATTTCGATATCTGTTAAAACACCCATAGCGGGCCTCGGCGTTTCCAATACCATCAGGGGAGCTGCGGCCAGCTGGGCGAAAACCCTTTCCGGGGAACTCGGACCCTACGGCATAACCGTAAACAATATTCTTCCCGGATATACAAAAACAGGACGTCTGGACGATCTTTTTAAAAAGAAAGCGGAAGAAGCAGGTATCAGTCATGCTGCATATGAGCAACAGGCCTCTGAGAAAATTCCTGCCAGAAGACTCGGTCTTCCCGAGGAAATGGGATATGCTGCTGCCTTTCTGGCTTCACCGGCTGCAGCCTATATCAATGGTATAAATCTTCCGGTGGACGGAGGCATCACGCCTACTTTGTAATTTTTTGATAATAAAATATGGAATACGCAGGAGATTTTTTAAAATTAATGCATAATTGCTAAGATTTTTTCCTGTAAACCTCGTGATATTAAAACTATGTCTGGATCAAAATCCAAAATTGATACGCCCATATTACCGTTTGCGCTGATCACAAGTCTGTTCCTGCTGTGGGGTCTGGCCAATAATATGACGGACACCTTACTGGCAGCTTTCAAAAGGATCATGAGCATGACGGATGCTCAGACTTCATGGATTCAAATTGCAAGCTATGGACTGGGTTATTTTTTGTTCGCGTTACCCGCGGCCATTTATATTAAGAAATTTTCCTATAAATCCGGGGTCTTGCTGGGTCTCGGATTGTACACGATCGGTTGTTTTCTTTTCTATCCTTCTATGTTGACCGGCAATTACTACCATTTTCTGGGCGCGCTGTGGATATTGTTCGGTGGCCTGTCGGTACTGGAGACTGCCGCAAATCCCTACATCATTGCCATGGGGAGGGAAGAAACAGGTACCAGAAGGCTCAACTTTGCGCAATCCTTCAATCCACTGGGTTCTATCATGGGCGTTGTGCTCAGCCAGATATTCATACTCTCCGAACTAAACCGTGCCAGTGCCGAGGAACGCGCGGCCATGGCCCCCGAAGAACTTCAGGCCATACAATATGGCGAGCTCAATGCTGTGACCATGACCTATGTGTCGATTGGAGCCATATTACTGATCCTGTGGTTCGTGATTTTAGCAACGAAAATGCCTGTTGCGACGCATGACAGTAAGGTGCTGGATCTTAAAGGCACGCTCAAACGGTTGCTGTCGAACAAAAACTATACAATGGGTGTGGTGGCCCAATTCCTGTACGTAGGGGCACAGATCGGCGTATGGTCATTTACTATACGGTATGCCATGAAGGAGCTGGACCTGGAAAATGCGGACCTTCCTTTAGGGGAAACACCGGAACAGGTGGCCGCGCAGTATTACGTGGCCGCGCTAATCCTGTTTGTGGTCTCCAGGTTCATCTGTACCTTTTTAATGAAATATATTAAACCGGAACGATTGCTGACCTGGGCGGCAGTGTTTGCCTCTGTAAGTTCACTGTTTGTTATATTCGGACATGGCATGGTGGGGGTAATCGCCCTGGTATCCATATCGGCCTTTATGTCTCTCATGTTTCCCACCATATTTGGCATCGCCTCCAAAGGCCTGGGCGAGGACACAAAAATAGGTTCTTCAGGCATGATCATGGCCATTCTCGGTGGCGCGGTGATCACAGCCATACAGGGACGCGTGTCCGATCTAACGGGAAGCATAAATATCGCGTACAGTGTTCCGCTGGTCTGCTTCCTGATCATCGCTTTCTACGGGGGATTCATCCGTCACCAAAATAAAAACGCCGGAATTTAATTCAACATAGTATCCTTAACAGGCATCATTTCAAGGTTTCCGCTGGAAAAATGTGTAAATTAGATTAGGAAAATTTCTATTGGCAGATAGAACCATACACCATGATGCAAAACAGGATAAACCGCCGCAAATTCATGGAATCCGGCACCCTGGCCGCCGGAACCCTGATCCTGGGCAGCTGTACCCGGCAGAGCGACCGGCGTGCTGCTGAAAATGCTGAGCAGCCTTTCATTGAGGAACCCGATGCAATGGAACTCAGCAAATCCATGCCCGAACAGCAAGTGTTCAAATTATTGGATCAGAAAGTAACGCACTACATGGAACTATCCAATAATTGTGCACAGTCCGCCTTCCTGGCATTGTCAGAACAATTCGGTCTGGGCAATAAGGATATGGTAAAAGCCCTGACACCCATTCCCGGAATCGCCGAAAGGGGGGAAACCTGCGGTGCGGTAACAGGAGCACTATTGGCCCTGGGATTGGTCATTGGAAGAAATAACCTCACGGATTGGGAAGGATACCGGGATTCCCTGAAGCCGGCCAACGAATTCTGCGACCGGTTTGAGGAAAAAATGGGCAGTATCAGGTGCAGAGATATTGTGAAAAATGAATTTGGGATGGAACTTGACCTGAGAAAAAACGAAGATCTTCAAAAATTTCAGCAGGCAGATGCCACCCATACATGCAGTCGGGTCGTACAGACTGCAGTGCAGATCGCTGCGGACATTATTCTGAAAACCTGACTCTAATAATAGCCTTTAAAACGGTTGTCAATTTTTTTGTGGGTGGTCCTTTTCAAGGGTATTTGCATCCCCCCGGTGTTTTCCAACCAGGTCCACAAGTCATCCAGCATCAGGGCAATCTGATCCTGGTGATCCGGGCTCCGGATAAGATTATTCATCTCCCAGGGATCCTCCTGCAAATCATAAAATTCATTGCTGTCCCACAATCCATGATAGCGGATAAACTTATACCGATCGGTCCTGACAGCATGCACGGTAGGGGTTTGAGGATAGGCATATTCCCAGTAATACTCATAAAATATCTTGTCCCGCCAGCTATCCGCCGTCTCGCCCTTTAAAAGAGGTATGAAGGATTGCCCGGGCATATAATCGGGTGCCTTCAGTCCGGCAATATCCAGAATGCTTGGTGCAATATCGATATTCTGGACCAGATTGGTCACTTGGGTACCTGGCCTGATCATACCGGGAGACCAGGCCAGCAAGGGGACTCTCCAGGACTCCTCATAGGCATGTCGCTTATCGATAAGTCCGTGCTCTCCGAATGAGAAACCGTTGTCTCCCATGTATATTACCAATGTATTGTCCTTCAGCTCCGAGTTTTCAATGAAGTCCAGGATAGAACCCAGGCTTTCATCCAGGGCAGTAAGTGATTCACAATAGGCTTTGAAGAAGGTCTCAAAATTATGTTCCCCATGGTACATGTCATCTACCCCATGCCAGCTGTTGCGCTGTGCTTTCACCCATTCCGGAATATCATGTGCCTTATACTCGTCCGTGGCCGTTAGATAATACGATGGCGGATAGATAATTTCATCCTCTTCATACATACCCTCATGCCGCCTGGCCGGACGAAACATTGCATGAACGGCTTTATGAGAAAGGTACATGAAAAAGGGTTTTTCATCCTGCCTGTTTGTCATCCATTCCAGCGCATGCTGTGTCAGAAGATCCGTGATATAGGTGTCCTCATCGTATTCAATACGCTCGCCGTTAATGTTGAGGCTTGGCTTATAGTAATTCCCCTGTCCTTTAAAGCTCTCCCAATGATCAAATCCAGGCCGTGGATCATCATTGGCATGTCCCATATGCCATTTCCCGAAATAGGCAGTCTCGTAGCCGGCCTTTTGCAGATATTGAGGGAAAAAGATAAGATTATCAGGGACCGGGGCCTGATTGTCCACCACGGTATGCGCATGGGAATACATGCCGGTCAGAATGGAGGCCCTGCTTGGAGAACATAGCGATGTGGTCACAAAAGCATTGGCCAGATGACACCCTTCCATGGCCATTTTATCCATTGCCGGTGTTTTCAGCCAGGGCACCTTACCGGTGAAGCCCATAAAATCATAGCGGTGATCGTCACTGAGGACAAAGATCACATTCTTCAGCGCTGAACCATTATCAGATCGTTCCAGAACAAGTGGGTCTTTTCCGGATGCATCTTCTTCGGTCCTGTCGACAGACTGGCAATTGCATACTAAGAGCGTGAGTATGAGCGAAACGAAGAGCCCGGTTATTTTGTTATTCATATTTTTAATGATTTAAAGATCGTAGCAACGCGCAAATACAATTATAAATATACATCCTGTTTTCAATGGTATCTAGTCTACATGCGTATCTACAAGATATCCGAGAACAAACACATAGGGCGCATTCCAATTTATGCATATTTCATTGGACGCAAAACTTTCAAGTTCATCGATATACGATTTTGCAGGTAATGTGCTCATGTAATCTTTCCCAGCGGACTTTAGCTCACCTTGATCCTGTCTGGATTCATTAGGACCTCCCACCACGAAGCCCGGGAAGGGATCCAGGATCCCATCTGCCTCGGATTGACGATGGTGTATATGCATAGGCGTGTTTGCGCCAAATCCTGTTACAAATGAATAGCCGGTGGCATTTTTCCCGAAAATATAATCCAGGGTCTCATACAATTTCTCTTTATATAGTATATTCTCCGAATAATGGTAGGCTACCGCAAACAATACTGCCGCATTTAAAAAATCACTGTTTGATCCCCATCTGAAATGATCAACCGGAATGCGATAGGGATGACCGTCCACAATGCCTGACAGGCTGTCTGCCAGAATCACCAGCCGATCCAGGATCAATTGCTTATCGGATTCATTCAGGGGGCTTTTTGGATTCAGCAGTGAATAATACCCGATATTATCCACATAATTCCGCCAACTTTCCTCCACTCTGAACTGCATCCCCTTGAGATCTTCCTTAATGGCCTCATAATATTCCTCCTCGCCGGAAGAAATATACAATTCCGCAGCAGCCCAGAAAAACTCTTCATCCAGTACTACATCATTGTATGCCCCGGTATGGATATCCTCCGGGTTTTTGTCATAATACTCCGCAGGATGCGCTTTGGCCCAGGACCATGCTTTTCTTGCTGAAAGAAGGCAATGATCAGCAAAAACCGGGTCGAATTCCTTATATAACCTGGATGCCATCGCCATCGTGGCGGCATAGTCCAGGGAAGCAGCGGTTGACTTTCCAATGATATACCGGTCATTGACGGCCTCTACCGGCATAACAAATCCCTCGAATCTCTTGGTGGTCAGCTTATGGAAAACTCCACCGTCATCATCCTGCATGGTTAACATCCAATCCAGTTCGTACTTCATCTCATCCAGAAGATCATTTTTCTCGTTTCCGCTTTCAGGTATCCACAGTGAACCATCTTGAAAGACAAAAGGATCAATATCAACCAGGGCAAGCATGGTGCCCACGGAGATTCCGGCATTTACTATGTATTTCCCATAGTCGCCCGCATCATACCACCCGCCGGGTGATGCTTTATGGCCGGAGGATTTGCCGGTCGATTCGTGGAAGTAGCACAGCGTATCCGGATGACCGGCAGGCCGCATGTACACCCCCGCATATCTCTGTTCTATATCCATACTCATTCTCTGGAGATAAAAGGACTTCAAACCATCAATAGCGGCATCCAGGAAAATATTACTGCCTATTATGAAGGCATAGGACAGGCTTCCGTCATCGGTCTGTATCCTATAGGTGCCCGGATCGTTCAGTTTTGAAAAATCACCCATTTTCACCTGCTCACCGGAGGACTCCCAGACGCCATTGTCAGTTAAACGGCCATCGTATACAACATTCCCGGCTTCATCAAGAACTTCAAAGGCAGTCACATCAGCATCTGCTACGACAAATCTTTTGGGGGCATTGATCTCGTATCCAATTTGATTGATCCTGATGGTATTGGAGAGGTTATTCTGATCTATTTCCCGGCCACTTTGACACGCCAGCAAAAAAACCACAGCCAGGATAAAAAAATGATGTATTCTCATTGTAAAAAGGATTAATATTCTGACGAATTATTTCAACATCTAAATTTACTTCATTTCAGGAATAGCGAGCAATTACAAACTAATGGATACTTCAACATAGATTGGTGCGATGATCCTTCCCCTGTATTCATGCCAGGCTTCAGCCACACAAGGACCATGTTTTAGCGGCACATCTTTAAATACCACCAGGTCTCCGGATTCCTCCGAAAGGTCAATGGTCCGCTGTATTTTTCCAAAACGGACAGTGGTTCTTCCCGGAACCGGAACCGGTGCAAAAAATCGCACTTTGATATCGTACAAAGCATCCTGATCAACGTGTACATCCCAATAACCCATTCCCCTGTCGCTCATCCACTGTTTTGCAGCAGCACCTTTTGTGTCGTTCCTGCCAAGAACCACGGGATCCTGGTATTCCGTACCGATCCTTATCTGCTGAATTGCAAGATGCTCACTTTCCATAATATCAGCATACCAGGTGTCGAAACCGCGTTTTAAGGAATCAACAAGGGTCTTCTCTGAACTGCTGATATCGTTTTTCTCAAAAGGATCGCTCAACACATCATACAATTCAAACTCAGAATCAGGCATTTGATAGTCACCATGGGCTACCAGTTTATAATTGCCAAGCCTGTAGGCAATATTGTGATAGGGCTCAGGATATCCCCTGTACCAGTAATGTACCAGTTCCCTGTCCTGAACAGGATCTTCCTCCCCATCAATATATGGCAGCAGGCTAAAGCCGTCCAGGCGAACCTCAGCGGCGGGGGTAATGCCACATATATCCAATATCGTAGGTAAAATGTCGATATGAGCCGAAATGAAGGACCGTTCCCCGGGGATAAACCTTCCGGGCCAATGCCAGAATGAGGGCACCCGGATACCTCCTTCATAGACAGAGCCCTTACGGTTCCTCATTCCCGCGTTAAACCTTCGCTGCTGAGGCCCGTTATCTGTGATAAAAATGATCAGGGTTTGCTCCGAAATGCCGAGTTCGCCAATCGTATGCCAGATCCGGCTGAGGTTATGATCGATATTGTCTACCATGGCATACACCCTCCTGGCCGCTTCCACATCGCCCTCATTCATCTGATCCATCTCCCCCCGGTTCCGCGGAAATTGTTTCGGAGAGATCTCGATGTTCTCATAATGCTTAAGAAATTCCTCGGGTACCTGAAGCGGGGTATGTGGCGCATTGTAGGATATATAGGCGAAAAAAGGACCATCTGCCCGCTCTTTTATAAATTCAATGGCAAGATCCGTGAAAACATCACTGCAGTACCCATTTGTTGGCGTTTTTACCCCATTAAATTCAAGAATGGGATTGAAATAGCTGGAATCCCCCTTGATATAATTTTCATAGTAATCGCCGGGCTGTCCTATGCCGCCCCCGGCATGAACCCAGGATACGTCAAAGCCCTGATCATGTGGCCTGAAGGGATAGGTATCGCCCAGGTGCCATTTCCCAAAAATTCCTGTAGCATCCCCCGCCTGCTGTAAATATTCGGCCAGGGTGATTTCTTCGTCTGACATGATCGCGCCCCCATTGTACGTATCAAAAACTCCCGTTCTCAAAGAATACCTTCCCGTCATGAGGCTGGATCGTGTGGGGGCACAAACCGGCGAAACATAAAACCTGTTAAGCCGAATGCTGTTCTTCCCCAGAGAATCAAGGGTGGGTGTTTGTATCAACGGGTTGCCATGTAAACCCAGGTCGCCAAAGCCCTGGTCATCCGTCATGATCAGCAGGATATTGGGCCTTTCGAAATCCTGTATCGGTTGATCAGTCTGGCATCCCAACAACTGGATGCCCGCTATAACTACCCAGATGGCTGTGGATTTAGTATCGATTACCATCCTAAAAAGTACACGACAAAAGGCTCTGACTCTGATCATGACAAATGAATTGAGATGAATAAGTGTTCAGGTAAGTAACTATTATTATATCAGTTTAAAAAGAATGCATTGAAAAATTGCTCCGAATTTATTTTTTTAGCGTTATGAGATGGTAGAATATCAATAAAAATATAAATATTTTGATATTTTTTTGTATTTGTCTACTATTTTTTGCATATTGGCAGTTGATAAGAGAAAAATTCAAGGTACTACTCTTTACAACTATAAGTCAAATATGATGCAGCAAGCACAAAACATAAACCCTTTTGAAGCGTTTTATATTTTGTTAAAATGGTTGCAGAATTACGACTGCACTGATATACTTGCAGTTTTCAAGTAAATTATTGAAGATTTTAAGAATATTGGTACAATTACGGTTTGATCGCATGAGGTTAAAAAGAAAACATATTGTTTTTCTCAGTTTAACTTTTCTATTTATCGCCTTATCTGATATCAAGCAGGCGCGTGAGACGGCTTTATCCACGCCTACTGTTCAGGTCAATCCTTTCGTCAAGGCCCTCGCACTTGAATACGACGCATACTTTCGCGATAAGATGTCCAGCAAACGCATCCCCGGTGCGGCAGTTTGCATCATAAAGGATGGCAAGATTGTCCATATAAAAGGATATGGCATCAAGGACATTTCCAGCAAGGATTCGGTTGGCATTCATACCGTATTCCGGTTGGGCTCTGTTTCGAAGAGCATCTCTGCAGCGCTTACGGGAATTTTAGTGGAAGATAGCCTTCTGAACTGGGACAGAACCGTAAAATCATATCTCCCTGATTTCAGGCTGAAATCTCAAAACAGTACCGACAATCTTAAAATCAGGCACCTGTTGTCCCATACCACGGGATTGATCCGGCATTCGTATACCAACTACATTGAGGATGGTAAGTCGCTTGAGGAAATGATTCCGGAATTATCCAAAGTAAATCTGATCGGGCCTGCCGGATCTGTTTACAGCTATCAGAACCTGGCGTACAGTGTAATCGATCCGATAATCGAATCATCGCTGGGCACGGATTTTGAACAGACCTTAGTGGAGAAAATGTTCAGACCTATGAACATGAAGAACTCCTCTGCCTCTTATGAAGGCATCATCAACAATCCGGATATCGCCTATCCTCATTATTATTATAAAGGAAGATTAAAAAAGGCCCGCATTACCAAAAAGTACTATAATGCGGCACCTGCCGGGGGCGTTAATGCCAGTATCTGGGATATGGCCAACTTCATGATTGCCATGACGGGAAACCAGCCCTGGATCATTGATCCGGGTACAATTGATGCATTGTTTACTCCTCAGGTGGATACCTATATTAAATACCAATATTTTGGGGGCTGGCCAAAAATGAAAAAATCCTATTATGGCCTGGGATTCAGGATCCTCGATTATGGGAACCAAAAAGTAGTATATCATGGCGGGTACGTGAATGGCTACAAATCCGGTATGGCGATACTTCCGGAGGAGAACCTGGGCATCTGCATACTTACCAATTATTCAGGAAATCTTGCCAACCGCGGAATCCGCGACTTCATCGATATGTATATCGAAAATGAACAACATATTAAGGATTATGAGAATATTCCGGTAGTAAAGAATATCAAACCAAGTTTCATGCAGGAGCGGCCCCTTCACAGTGTGCCGCCGCAATAGGAGTTAATTATTTGCCGACCAGCTTAGGTTTGGCCTTTCTGATCTTCTCATAAAAATCCTCATCAAACTCAGCCAGGTAGAGCGTCTTTACATGTTCAAA
>Ga0209536_100014822_pt1 | contig 11168 bp, 12 predicted proteins | sample DeeMarSeWOR28_12_FD_187461 | JGI IMG/M metagenome (GOLD analysis project Ga0209536, IMG submission 187461) | Marine sediment microbial communities from White Oak River estuary, North Carolina - WOR-2-8_12 (SPAdes) (version 2) | ecosystem: Environmental > Aquatic > Marine > Intertidal zone >... | reverse complement strand
TTTATCTTAATTATACTCCAACAGACAATACTAATTTAAGCAACTGTTCTCTTTATTTAAATGGCCAGTTTAATCAGTCAAATTCTTCCTCAGTGCTAAATGGAGTGATGAATAATTTTAGCCTGTTAGTTGGAAGTGGCTACTATAATTGGAGTGTTGTTTGTACAGACTATATAGGCTTATCTAACTGGTCTGAAAACAGAACATTTACTGTTGATTTAGAGTACCCTTCTATTAATTTATCTTATCCTGCTCCAGAAGATGTAGTTTATGATTCTACTGTTTATTTTAATTACACTGTTGTAGATGACCTTGATACAGAGATCGAGTGTAATTTAACTGTTAATAGCAGTGTTGTTAATTATACTTTAGCTGTAAACGGAAGCATGACTTCTGTTCCAATAACCTTTTCAACAGGAGGTCTTAAGATTTGGAATGTTAGTTGTTGGGATAATGCAGGTAATTTGAATTATAGTGAAACACGTAACTTCACTTTATATCTTCCTCCAGTTGTTAATTTAAGCAGACCAGATGATAATTACTGGCATAATGAATCCAGCATAGTCTTGTTTTATAATGTAAGTGATGATAATGGAGATATTGTAAACTCTACTTTAATTTTAAATGGGGTTGTTAACCAGACAAATTCAAGTGCTATAATAAATAACGAAGAGAATAACTTTACTATAGGTTTGATAGGAGATGGAGAGTATAATTGGACAGTTAATGTTACAGATGGGGAGAATTTAATTGGCACAGCAATACCTTGGACATTTTATATAGATACTGTTGCTCCTAATGTAACTATGTATTACCCTCAGAATAATGATACTGTTGATACAAATAACGTTACTTTTAATTTTACAGTAGATGATAATATGGCAGATAATCTTACTTGTAATATCACTTTAGGAGGGAGTCCTGATATAGATTTCATGAATTTCCAAGTTGTAAATGGAGAAGCAGTATTAAAGTATAAGGTACTGGCTGATGGGGTTTATTCATGGGGAGTAGAATGTGTGGATTATGCAGGCAACTATAATATGAGTGGAGAGTGGAATTTTACAGTAGAAGCGCCTCCAAATGTCACTTTAGATTTTCCTTATAATGATTATAGAACTAATTTATCAGACATAACTTTCCTTTACACACCTTATGATTATATTGGAATAACTAGTTGTGACTTGTATATAGACGGCCAGTTGGAGAATTCTTCTTCAGATATAAATGAAAATGAGCAGAACTCTTTTCCTGTTTATGGTATTTCAGAAGGCACTCATAACTGGACTGTTAATTGTACAGATTCTGATAGCAACACTTTTCAACCAGATGTCCTGTATTTCACTATTGACAAAACTCCTCCAGGTATATTATTAATTGTTCCTGGGAATGATTCTGGAATTGACTTTAATCAGGGAAATGTTACGTTTCAATGGAATGCAACTGATGCTCTAGACTCTCAATTAACTTGCAATCTTACAATTGATAGTATTAATGAGAAATATAATTTGCTAGTTACTTCTGGATTTCTTCGTACAGAAGATATTGATACATTAGTAGAAGGATGGCATATTTGGAATGTCACTTGCTGGGACCGTGCAGGAAACACAAATACGAGTTTAACATGGGAGTTTAATTATACGTATCCTGATTTTTTTATTAATATTACTTATCTTTTCTTTAATACAACATCCCCTAGTGAGGATGAATTAGTTTTTATTAATGCCACAATCCTGAATTTAGGGGGGGCAGATGTAGATAGTTTTAAAGTCAGTTTCTGGGATGGCCATCCAGATGCGTCAGGAACGCAAATAAATGGAAATAAAAGTCTGAGCATTTCAAAATATGGTAGTGTTGAAACAAACGTTACATGGACTGCAGATAGGGGAGATAGTGAGATATTTGTTTTTATAGACCCTCCTACTGCATCTGGCGGGGTTTTAGATGAATGGAATGAAAGTAATAATGAAGTAAGTGAGAATATAACAGTTGGTTCTTGGTTTAGATCTTATGGGAACATAACCTCGGAAAGTGTTTATGTCTTAGATGATGATGGTGATTACAGGGTTGTTAAATGGCTGGCTGACGATTTTTATAATGGAAGTGTTTTTGCTACAGACTATGAAAGCATTATATTCTGGGCAGACTTACAAGCTATTTCTAAAACTATCGCAGATGGAGATACAGCTAATGATTTTTCAGATATAGACTCTCTTTTAGGTATGTCTTCTTATACAGATTCTGTCTATAACGAATATACAGATTCAGGAACTGTTAGAGATAGAGACACTTTTATTATTTTCCAAAAGACAATAGATGAAGTCCCTGTTGCTAATTCAACTAACAATACTAATTTTATCACAGGAATATTGTGGGACACTTCAGATGATGATGTTGATGGGGAATATAGCCCGGATGACCAGGAGGACTTGGTTTTTGTAGCTAAAGTGAACCAAGATAAAGAAGGAGCTTATGGAACCTACGATTATGAGATAAAAGTTCCTTCTGCACTGACAGCTTATAAAGGTGCAGATTCAGAAGTGGTTTATTATGTTGAGATTTATTGAGTTAAGTAAACAACTTCTGAAGTAAGATTTTGAATATGGTTCATGCTACTGATCCTTTTTTTCCCATATCACTTTCTTATCTAAACCATAATCCTTAAATTCTCTTAATTTTATGTATTGCTCTTCTGATAATCCTACGTAATTTATTTTGAAACCAGAATTTTCTTTTATTGTGTTGATGATGCGGTTTATTTTCTCTTCTGGAAGGAATCCTCCTACTAAAATAAGTTTTGCATTATTGCTGTCTTTTGATTCCAGGATTATTTTTTTTACTCTTGGATGTTCTGAGACAGAGGAAATAAACTTCTCTATAGGGTCTTCTTCTTTTCTTAATAACTTCATAAGTTCTTTTGTTTTATCATTGTAATCTAATTGATAGAATCTTACTTTTCCAATAACTGCTGTTTTTAAAAAACCTTTTTCTGCTAACTTGTTTAATATACGAAAAGTGGTTGTAATATTTACTTGAGTGGAATTAGCTACGTCGCTTAGAAAGTATCTTTTACTTGGATTTTCAATAAATAAGCTTATTATTTTCAGTATTTTTTCATCAAAAAGGTCTTTTAAAACATCCATTTTCTTTTCCCTTTTTAACAGATGTAACTGAAGTTTATAAATGTTTTCAATTGTGATAGTATTATTTCTTAAGTGAGAGATAGTTTTCAAAAAAGAAAATATTTTTTCATTTTTGAAAAAACGAAAGCTTTATAAACGTCTTTTATCTTATTTAAGAGTAATTCACCCCTGAAAGGAGGAAAAAGAGGTAATATGAAGACAGTAGTAAAAATGGTAAGTTTATTTATAGTACTACTAGTAGTCTTAACTGTTAGTTTTCTTAACGGAGTTGTTGCAGTTATACCTTTTGGAGCAAATTATACAAATGAAGTCACAACAACTGCTCCAACAGATGACCCTCAGTCACATTCAGCACTTGCAGGAAATGTTACTCGTTTAAGTATAACAGGTTATACAACAACCCAGTCTTGGCAAGGTTACTATGGTAATGTTACAGGTACAATTCAGTTAGCAGACAGTCAGGATAAAGTTCTTTATAACTGGTCTTTGGATTCGCCAAGTGGAGAAGTTTATGCGACAGAAAATGGTAGTGGGCAGGTTGCATGGGCTAATATAGCTTGCTTTGATCTTGCAAATGATCACGAAACTTTAGAAGTGTGGTTCAATATTTCAACAGACGATGTAGATGGGATTAATGAGACATTTTCAGATGCAAACACACACGCAGGATTTTATACAGCAAATACTCAGTTCACCCCTGGACAATGTTCAGCATCTTATATGTACGATGAAACAGGAACAGGAAATGCAGGAACCTTTGAAGAAGTTCTTTTAACAGACCAATCAGATACAGTGCAGGTAATTTTTACAGCATTGTTAGAAGAAAACGATGAGCAAGGATTTGATGGAGAATACTATGACTTTGAAATGCTTGTCTTGGAGAACGGACATGGAACAGATACAGCAGCTAGAAACTACTACTTTTATGTAGAACTAGAATAAACTTGTTTTTTTGTTGTTATTATTTTTTAGAAGAAAAGAAGAAGAGGCAAAAAGGAAAAGATACAGTGAGAAAATGAGCAAAGGAAAAAAATTGGTGGGAATATTTTTAGGTATAGCTGTACTAACAGTTGTTTTGTTTTTAGTGACTGTTAAGGCAGTGGACCCTGTTCCTCCAGATAGTATTGATTACATAAGAAACGTGACGAAAAACACATCAGGCGCACAAATGATAAACATCTCAGGAGGAAGGATAGCAAATGTTGATGTTAATGCAACAATCCAGAATCCAAGATGGAAGGCTTTTGTTGGAAATGTCACGGGGAAGTTTACATTAATGGATCCTGAAGGAGCAACTGTTTTTGATTGGACAATTTCTTCTATAACTGGAAGAATATATGCTACAGCTAATCAGAGTGCAATAAGTTGGGGCACAGTTAATTGTTCTAATGTAACGAGCTTAGAGTGGGAGAATGCTAAGTTTAATCACACAAGAGCAGACGATAACATAACAATAACTTTTAATGCGACTTTTAATGCTACAACAAATGCAACTGTTTCTGGGAGTCACAATCCTTTTTATGTCGGAGGAATTTATATAATCCAGAATACTTGCCCTACATTAAATACTTACGAGGCTTCAGGTCCTCAGGACCAGGATTTTGAAGAAGTTGCATTATACGATGGGAGTAATATCATTTATGCATCTATATTAGAAGATGATGAAGCAGGATATAATGGAGAGACCTTTGATTTTCAAATGATTGTTCCTGAAATCGGATTACCAGGATATTCATCTTCAACAGCTTATTATATTTATGTGGAGATTGGTACTTAAAATGAAAGAAGATATTGAGAATAAAGTTATGTTATTAGGAATGGTATTCATTATTTTGGGAATTGTTTTATTATCTTTTTTATTCTCTTTCTTGAGTTCTCCTGTAAGTGGGGGGATTGGAAATCCAAATACTACTGTCATAACACAACTCACTGTTGGAGAAGTCTATCCAGAGATTTTAAATGTAAGCATTAATGATGGAGATGAGACTATAACCCTGTCTCCTAATGATACTGTAAGTGTTTCGTGCGTAGGGTTGATTAGAGATTATAATGGCGAAGATAACCTGAGTACTGTTACTGGAAGACTTTTCCATTCTTCTTCTACTTATGAATCTAGTGAAGATAATAATACTCATTACAGAAACAATTCATGCAATATTTCATTTGCTACAAATGACTGGATGGTTCCAGATGATACTTATCATGCTTTAGGAAACTGTACTTTTGATATTTACTATTATGCAGATTCTGGAGTCTGGAATTGCACATTGTGGGTGAATGATAGTTCTAACCTTAATGCCACAAATAGTGATGATATTAATGTATCAGAGCTGTTGGCTTTATATGTTCCAAATACAATCAATTATGGATCTGTAAATGCCACTGATATGTCTAATGAGAACATTACAAATGTTACAAATTTCGGAAATGTAATGTTTAATTTAAGCTTTACTGGATATGCTGTTTCACAAGGGGACGGTCTAGCTATGAATTGCACTTTAGGAAACATTAAAAACATTTCAATTGAACATGAGAAGTTTAATTTAACTGAAAGTAATCCCGGAGCCCTTACTTTAGGTCAGGCTGATAATGTTTATGAAAATCTAACTACTGCCACCCTTGTAAGGAAATTTAACTTAGCTAGGAGAACAAACGACGGTGTAAATGATGTTTGGAATGAAACCTACTGGAGAGTTTACGTTCCTACAGGTGTTGCAGGAAGCTGCCAGGGAAATATTATATTTGGAGCAGTTAAGTCTGGAGAAAGTTAAATAAATTAATAATGATCTATGAAGAAAAGATATTCAAAAGAAGAAGCTTTTCCTTATTTGTTAAAAGTAGGAGGCTTATTTTTTGCTTTAGGAGGAATGATTTCAGGAGTTATGTCTATGATGATTATGTCTATAAAGTCTTTTTTTCATATAAGAAAAAAAGTAGATAATGCTCTAGGAAAGAGATATGTTGAATTAAAAGTCAAAAATTGAAAGGAGGTTTAAGATGTTTGAGTTTTTACAGACTGCAGTTAATATGGATGGAATAGCTGCTCTTGCAGGTGTCGGGATTGCGCTCATGATAGTGTACCTTATAGTACTGATTGCTCTTTACGTTTATTCTGCTTTAGCTTTTAGCAGGATTGCTAAAAGGGCTAACAGGGCAGACAAGAGTTGGATTGCCTGGATTCCTGGTGTTGGTCCTTTGATTTTAACTAACATAATTTCAGGGAAGCACTGGTGGCCTTGGCTTTTATGGATAAGTCTGTTAATTTTCTGGGTTCCTATAATTGGATGGATAATTTTTCCAGTTGCAATGATTGTTTTTGCAGTGTTTTCTATAATCTGGATGTGGAAGACTTACGAAGCAGTAGGAAGACCTGGTTGGTGGGCAATTATGCCAATAATCCCATTTGTCGGAGGATTGTTGTACCTTATTTTTATAGGAATAGCTGCTTGGGGTTCAGGAGGACAGCAAGTTGCTACAAAGCCAATGAAACCAGCAAAGCCAATGAAGGTGATGAAGAAATAATTTTTTATTTTTTTTATTTTTTTATTATTTTGTTAGCTTGTATTTGCAAATAGCCGTTGTATTCTTTAACTGTTCCTTCTACTTCTATTTTTTGAAGGGTTGTTATATTAGAGTTAGAAGTAACATCTATTCTTCCTGTTTCATCTTTTACAGATAGAATCTGGAAATTTTCTTTATTTTCTATTTTAAATATCTCTGCTTGTATCTTTACTTTATCATTGAGCATCTCATTGTTTATGTCTCCCAAGTTGGTTAGGGGCTGAGGAAGTAGGTCTGATAAGAGCAATAGTAGGAAAATGCCCACAATAGAGCCTATCAAGGATATTTTTAATAAATTTTCCATTTTTACATGTTTTTCAATACAATAATCTTTATTAAATATTATGGTTGGAGACTTTAATGGAAAAGACAAGGATTGCTGTTGAAGCAACTGGTACAGATGAGGGCTTTGGGCCTGTTTTAGAAGGAGCAAGTAAAGCTTATGAGAAAGATAATAATCTGGAAATAATCTTAATAGGTGGGAAAGATAGGCTGCCAGAAAATCTTCATATTCCAGATTATTTGTATTTAGAGACTGCAGATTATACTTATTTTTCTGAAGATGCAGAAAAGCATAAAGGAAAGGCAAATTCAGTACAAAAAGCAATGGAAATGCATGATTCAGATTTAGTTCAGGCTGTTATTGCTCCTGGAGATACTAAGGGCACTGTACTTTATGGGACAGATATTTTAAGAAGAATAAAAGGAATTAAAATGCCTGCAATTGCTGCACATTTACCTTTTAATAATGTTTTAATTGATGCTGGAGCCAACCTTCAGTCAAAAGAGAGGCATTTGTTTCAGAATGCAATAATGGGACATGCTTTTGCAAAGCATTATATTGGCGTAGAAAGCCCTTTGATTGGTTTAGTTAGTGTTGGACATGAGTTAGTTAAGGGAGACGACACTATTAAAAAAGCAAGGAAATTGATTGAAGGATTGAAAGACTATAATATAGGTGATTTTAATTTTGAAGGAAATTGCGTTAAGAACTTATATGGCGGGGAAGTTAGGGTTACTGATGGGAAAACAGGAAACATAATGTTAAAAGAAGCAGAAGGGATTATTGAAGCAATTGTTAGTCATCTTAAAGGAGAATTTAAAAAAATGAGTTGGATGAAGAAATCAGTTTTGGCTTGGGCCATGGGGGATACTTATAAAAATATCAAGAAGGAGTTTGATTGGAAGGAGTATGCTGTTTGTCCTCTTTTAGGTGTTGAAGGGAACGTTATGATATGCCACGGACGCTCAGACTCAGATACAATTGCAAATGCGATTCTTTTAACTAAAAAATATCTAGGATGTCATATTAATGAAAAGCTTAGAGAGGAAATTGCAAAATACAGTTAAAAAACTTTATAAATGAGGAAGGGTTGTTGATTTATGGATGTTGATAAAAAACTGGAGTTAATAAAGGATTTTGCAGAGGAGATTGTCACAGAACAAGAACTCAGAAAAATATTTGAGACAAATGATAGGCCAGTAGCTTACGATGGGTTTGAACCTTCTGGAGTTGCTCCGATACACTTTGGATTGCTAAGGGCCACAAATCTAAGAAACATGCTTAAAGCAGGGGTTCATTTTAAATTATACTTAGCAGATTATTTTGGATTTATCAACAATAAACTTGGCGGAGATTTAGATAGCATTAAGACAGCAGGCAGATATTTTGTGGAGATTTGGAAGGCTTGTGGGATAGACACAAAAAAAGTCGAGATTATTTGGGCTAGCGAACTCATGGATAATGTGGATTATTGGGATAGGGTTTTAAGGGTTGCGAAAGCTACTAGTATCAATAGGACTAAAAAGTCTTTAACAATCGCAGGGAGAAAAGAAGGAGATGTAATTTCTACAGCTCAGCTTTTTTATCCAAGTATGCAGGTGGCTGATATATTTGAGATGGAGGTAGATATATGTCAGCTTGGAATGGATCAAAGAAGGGCAAATATGCTGGCCAGAGATGTTTCTGAAAAATATAAGTGGAAAAAACCAGTTGCAGCTCATCATCATATTCTGCTTGGATTGCAGGGATTACAAAAGAAAAAAACAGAAGATGAAACAATGATGGCAAGTAAGATGTCAAAATCAGACCCAAGAACATGTATTTATATGCACGATACATTAAAAGAACTAAAACAAAAAATAGGAAAAGGATACTGCCCAGAAGGAATCGTAGAAGGAAACCCGATACTTGAATATTTCAAACACATAATTTTTAGAAATATTAGTCTCCTGAAAATAGAAAGGCCTTCAAAATTTGGTGGAGATGTAGAGTTTGCTTCTTATGATGAATTGGAAAGGGCCTTTGTGGACAAGAAAGTTCATCCGCTTGACTTAAAAAACTCTTGTGTAAATGAATTAGATAAACTTATTAAACCTACTAGAGATTACTTTAATAAGAATAAGAAAGCAGCAGAACTTTACTCAGTTGTTAAAAACTTGAAAATAACCAGATAGTTATCTTGTATAGAATTCTACAATATCTTTGTCTTTTAATGTGTGTTCTAGACCTACTTTTTGATTTGGGAATTTTGATGACGGGCCTGTTAGCTTTGTTTGTTTAATTTTTGATGAAAAACCATGAAGGATTTTTTCTGCAGCATCTTTAACAGTTGAACCTTCTGGAAGAACTATTGGTTCTTTATCCACCTTTTTTCCAGGTTCTTTAGTATAGATTCTTATTTTTCCAAAAGACAGGAATATTTTTTCTTGTAATCTTTCGAGGTTTTGTTTTGTTTTGCAAGAGACTAAGAGGAAGTCATATTTCTTGCTTTGTAATCTCGCAGATATTTTTCTTTTTTCATTTTCATTTAATAAGTCTATTTTGTTGAAGACAATAATTCTTTTAGAAGATGCGTTTTCTAGGAAAGGGTTTATTTCTTTGATTTGTGCGTCATCTGTAATCATAATAATTAACGTATCTGCTGTATTTACAATTCCTAAATCACATAATTCGTTGTCTATTGATGGAAGATCTATTAGCTGTATTTTTGTACCTTCATAATTTAGGGTTCCTATAGTTGGTGAGGAAGAAGTATAAGGATAAGAAGCTATTTCAGGAGTTGCATTTGTAAGGCAAGCAAGAAGCGAGGATTTCCCTGTATTTGTTAAGCCAATAATAACTGCCTGCATATCTGCTTTTTTAATTCCTAATCTTTTTGAAGCTGCTTTTTTCTTTTTTTCTTCTGTTTCTAGTTTTTGTTTTAATTTTTTATAACGTGTTCTTATATTTTTACGAAGATTCTCCGCCGATTTATGAGATGGCATTGTTTTCATCATTTCTTCTAATGCAGCTAGCTTTTCTTGGTCTGTTTTTGCAGATAAGAACTTTGCTTCTGCGTTCATGTACTCATAATTTGCATTAATTGGCATATATTTTTAAAGAAAGTTAAATTTAAGAAAGTTACTAATCTCTCCAAGAATCGTAAGAAAAGGAAGGAGAACTTCTTCTAGAGGCGTGTCTTAGTTTTTTCCTTGCTCTTTGGCTTGCTCTTTTTTGATAGGGGACAAGTTTGTTAAATATTTTCCTAGATTCTGTGTCTGCTCCATGGGTTATAAACCAATAAGCGATTCCCCTAGCTTTTTTTCTTGCTTTGCTTAGTCCTTTTCCTGCAAGATTTATTGGAATTTCTTGTCCATTTATAGAGATACGTCCTTGACCGTATTGATTTGTTCTTACGTCTGCATCTATTCCAGAACTATACCTGTCTCTAGTAATAGTTATTGGAAAACTGTAAGCGTAGTCTGGTTGAACATAACTTCTTAACATTGAAAATGACAGAATAGTTTTATTTAAAAATATACTTGTTTTTTATTATATATGATGATATAAAATGGATAAGTCTTTTTTTATGCAAGATGCTGAAAAGGTTGCCAGAGAGTTATTGGGCTGTGTTTTAGTAAGAAAAATTGGAAATAGAGAGAAGAAGGCGAGAATAGTTGAGACAGAAGCTTATTATGGTGAAAGAGACCCTGCTTCAAGAGCGAGACAGAATGGGGATTTAAGAAAAACAATGTTAATGAAACCAGGAACTTTGTTGGTGTATGGTGTGCATAATAACTGGCTTTTGAATTTTGTTAATAGTCGAGAAGGGAAAGCAGAAGCTGTTCTTATAAGAGCCTTAGAACCCTTAAATTTTGAGGGAAAGTGTAATGGTCCTGGATTATTGACAAAATCAATGTTAATAGATAAGAGATTCCACAAGCAGAATTTGTTTGGCAATAAAGAAATATGGCTGAAAAAAAGAGAAAAGGATTTGGTGATAGAGAGAAGTTTTAGGATTGGTGTTAGTAAAGATTTAAAAAAGAAACTAAGATTTTATATTAAAAATAATGAGTTTGTTAGTAGAAAATAGTTACGCAATCTTTATATTCTCAGTAATTCTTGATTTTCTATGGAAGATAAAATACTTAGACTTTCTGAAGAGGAATTACCGAAATATGTTGATTCTTTGAAAAAAGAAA
>Ga0209536_100014821_pt1 | contig 11168 bp, 9 predicted proteins | sample DeeMarSeWOR28_12_FD_187461 | JGI IMG/M metagenome (GOLD analysis project Ga0209536, IMG submission 187461) | Marine sediment microbial communities from White Oak River estuary, North Carolina - WOR-2-8_12 (SPAdes) (version 2) | ecosystem: Environmental > Aquatic > Marine > Intertidal zone >... | reverse complement strand
AGGGCGACTCCGGTGGGAAGTCTCTCGAGAATGCGCCGCGCGAGCCCCGCCTCGGACACCGCGCCGTCGAAGCCGCTGAAGAAAAGCCCGTACTTCCTGCGGTTGCCATCGCTGACGGCATTTGCGCTGAATCCGTTCGTGACCAGCAGTGTGTTGCCGAAGCCGAGATCCGTGTACCAAAAAGCCAGATCGTGGGCGCGCAGGTAGGACAGCCGGCCGTACTGCTGGTAGGCGCCCTGCACCGCCTCGGCCAGGTCCGCGAGCCGCTGCGGCACCGGATAGACGGCAACGAGCACGCGCGGGCCCTGCAGGCTCGAACCCGCGCCCATCCGCACCGCCGCCCGGATGACGTATCCGCCACTGGCGGCCGGGTCCAGGCTGACGTAACGATCACCGCGGCGGGCCTGCAGCAGGACCTCGTCCGGCGGCGCCGGCGGCATGCCGTCGAGCAGGGCGGCGGCACTGTAGGCCTCGAGTCGTCCGCCCGCGGCAACGACTGCGAGCTCCTCGGCATCGACCAGTCGGCGGTGGTCATCGAGCGCGCTGAACAGGTTGGTGGAGTGACGGTTCTCGAGGTCCTCGGCAATGCGCTCGGTTCGCTCGACGTACTCGCGCATCCGCAGGTCGAGCGCAGCCCGCGACAATCCGAGCGCATCGCTCAACCCCTGGCGCACCTCGACGTGGAACCAGCTGTCGATGCCGCGTGTCAGGAACAGCACCGAGAACGTGAACACGAGCAGCAGCGGCGCGAGCACGAGCATGCTCAGCATCGCCACGGACTGCGACCGCAGGCGCGAGCCGGGCACCAGCTGCCGGCGGTCGCGTACGAGTTCGACCAGGCGCCCCGTCAGCAATGCAAGCAGGACCAGCACGCCGGCCGCGTTGACGATCAGGATCCAGGGCTGAAGCCGTCCGAACTCCTGCGAGTCGCGCGTCGTGACGGCGAGCATCGCCAGCGCGATCACCCAGGCCACGATGCCTGCGCCGATCCCGATGGGCACCCAGCGGCGGATCATGGCCGGATGCTCCAGGTGTACCACTCGGTTGTACGGGTCCAGTCGCGCCAGAAGATCAACAGCTTGACGGCGTCCGGCAGGCCGCCGATCTCGACGGACACGCGCAGGCTCACGTCGTGGCGGACGCCGGTTTCGAGAAGTGCGGCGTCGATGATCGGCAGGCCGCGAACCCTGGAGAGGCTGTCGAGCGCCTCGTCGAGCGTCGCATAGGTCGCCTGTGCACCGCTGTTGAGATTGGTTGCGACGTAGCGCTCGGACAACGCATCGAAGGCCAGCCGCCAGCGCTGCTGCAGTTCGGCTACGTCCGTGTCGGGCAGAAAGCTGCGCTCCCGCGTGACCAGCACTTCGAGGACCATCGTCAGCGGGATGCCTTCGCCCAGGGCCTCCTGGGCGGCCTCCGACAGGCCGAGTTCGATGATCGCGTTGAGCTGCCAGACGTCCGCGACAGGCTCGACGAAGGCGTTCCGGATCGCAAAGCGCCGGTCCTCTGCGTGGGCACCGCAGGCAAGCAGGACCCCCAGCAACGCAACTGCCGCGCGCCTGAGTCCCGCATGAATTACCCGCGTGGCGCCCAATCGCCTCACCCTCAGGCCCGCTTGTTCAGGCAGGCGTAGAAGAACCCGTCAGTGTCGGCAGCGCCCGTCCAGAGCGCGAGACCCGGCCCGCGGCCCTGGTCCGCGGGCAAGGCAGGCAGGAAAAGCCTAGCAGATTCCGTTACCTCCACCGCTTCGGGCCGTCGTTCGAGAAACCGCGCGACGACATCGGCATTCTCGGCTCGCAGCACCGAGCAAGTCGCATAGACCAGCCTGCCGCCGGGGGCAAGCAACGGCCACAGGGCTTCGAGCAGCAGGAACTGGCGTTCTGCGAAGGCACCGACGTCGCCGGGCCGGCGCAGCAGCTTGATGTCGGGATGACGGCGGATCACGCCGGTTCCGGAGCACGGCGCGTCGAGCAGGACTCGCTCGAACGGCACACCGTCCCACCAGCCAGCCGGACTGGCAGCGTCCCCGGTCAACACGGTGGCCGCAAGGCCGAGCCGACCGAGATTGTCCCGGATGCGTCGACCGCGGCGCGCGTCGATGTCGAGCGCCACGAGTTCCCCCGTCCCGGGTTGCAGTTCCAGAATGTGGCAGGCCTTGCCGCCGGGAGCGGCGCAGGCATCGAGGACGCGCATGCCCTCCCGCACGTCGAGCAGGTGCGCGGCGAGCTGGGCGGCGGCATCCTGCACCGACACGTCGCCCGCCTCGAAACCGGGCAGCTGGCGCACATCCACGGGTTGCGCCAGCTTGAGCGCCTCCGGGGCAAAGTCGCAGGACTCGGCCACGAGCCCCGCCTCGACGAGGCGCTCCAGGTACGCATCGCGGTTCCCGTGCCGCAGGTTCACCCTGAGCCACATGGGCGGATGAGCGTTGCCGGCCTCCAGGATCGCCTCGAAGTGCTCCGGCCAGTCGCGCCTGAGCGCTTCGATCAGCCAGGCGGGATGGGCATGTCGTGCCTCGGGATTCCGGTGCGCGGCTGAAAGGATCGCATCGCGCTCGCGAAGGAAGCGCCTGAGTACGGCATTGACCAGGCCGGCAGCGCGTGGCCGCTGCAGCAGCCGGGTCGCCTCGACGGTCTCTGCGACGACGGCATGAGGCGGCGTCCGGCCGTGAGCGAGCTGGAAAAGTCCCACCAGCGTCAGGGCCCGGACCAGCCCGTCGAGCTGTTCGGGTTTCCGGTCAGCGAGCCGAGCGAGGCAGGCATCGAGCTCATGGAACCAGCGGGTCGTGCCGAAAGACAACGCCTGGACGGTCGGCCGATCCGCCTTCGTCGTCTGCGTAGCGACAAGCGCGTCGTCCAGGCTGCGCCCATCGCGCGCCACGGACAGCACGATTCGCGCTGCCTCGGCACGGGCCTGCGCCGCGCTATCCACGCGGTGAGGGCGGTTCACGCCGGGGGTCCCGGCCGCAGCCGGAGATCATGGGCCGAGCACCGTGCCTTGCAGCTCGCGTCCGCGGCAGAACTCTGCCGCGCCAAGTGGCCGCTTGCCTGGCAACTGCAATCGCTCCAGGACCAGCAGGTCCCGTCCCGTCATCACCGCGATCCCGTCGGCAGGTCCTGGCACGACCTGCCCCGGAACCGCGCCGGACGAAGCGCCCGCTCCGGCTGGCAGCACGCGCGCACCCCAGACCCGCAGTTGCCGTTCCCCGAGCCGGGTCTCGGCCACCGGCCAGGGATCGAAAGCCCGAACCATCCGGGCCAGTTCGATCGCCGGACGCGACCAGTCGATCCGTGCCTCCGCCTTCGCGATCTTTTTCGCATAGGTCGCGGCCGCAGTGTCCTGCGGCTCGAAACGGGCGGCCCCCGCCTCGAGTGCGTCGAGCGCCTCGACGATCATCGCTGCGCCGAGCGTCGCGAGGCGATCGTGGAGCGTGCCGGCCGTGTCCCGCTCCGTGATCGGCACGACCTGCATGGCACAAACCGGACCCGTATCGAGGCCGGCTTCCATGCGCATGATCGTCACCCCCGTCTCGCGGTCTCCTGCGAGGATCGCCCGCTGGATCGGGGCAGCGCCGCGCCAGCGCGGCAGCAGCGAGGCGTGGATGTTGAGGCAGCCGAGGCGGGGAACGTCGAGGACGGCCTGCGGCAAGAGCAGCCCGTAGGCGACCACCACGAGGACGTCGGGTCGATAGGCCGCGAGCCGCGCCACCGCCGCACTGTCCCGGAGGCTTGCCGGCTGCTCCACCGGAATCCCGCGCGCCAGCGCCGCCCGCTTGACGGGACTCGGCTCGACCCTGAGTCCGCGGCCGGCGCGTCGGTCGGGCTGGGTATAGGCCGCCAGCACCCGATGGCGCGACGCGGAGATCGACTCGAAGGCCGGCACCGCAAAATCGGGGGTGCCCGCAAAGACGATGGTCAGTCCGGGCGACACGAGCGGGTCTGCGTCAGATGGCCGGGGCCCTGGGGTGCTCCGGCACCCGGCTTTCACCGCGCGCCTTGCGTTCCTTCTCGAGCTTCTTGCGGATGCGCTGACGCTTCAGTTCGGACAGGTAGTCGACGAACAGCTTGCCCTGGAGGTGGTCCATTTCGTGCTGGACGCAGACGGCTGGCAGTCCCTCGAGGTCCATCTCGAACGGCTCGCCGTCGCGACCGAGCGCCCGGACGCGCACCTTCTGGGCCCTTTCCACGTCCTCGAAAATCCCGGGGACCGACAGGCAGCCCTCCTGGGACGTGCTGGTCTGCTCCCGGGAGACGATCTCCGGATTGATGAATACGAGCGGCTGATCCTGGGCCTCGGACACGTCCGCGACCAGCAGACGACGATGAACATTGACCTGCGTCGCAGCAAGACCGATGCCATTCGAGGCATACATAGTCTCGAACATGTCGTCGATCAGGGAGCGTAGGTCGTCGTCGACCGTCTGCACGGGTTGTGCGACGGTTCGCAGTCGTGGATCGGGATACTCCAGTATTGTGAGACGCGTCATGCGATTGGGGCCTGTGATTCGTGTAACTGACTGAAGAATGCTGCTAAAGTTCTGCCGGAAGTGAACTTAATGTCGGCGTGGCGCCTGGAGCAGGATGCCTTTCCGGGGCCCGCCGTTCACCTTCGCCGCAAGCCCGGAAGTATACGGGCGAACCGGCAGACCGGGCAGTGAGGGAGCTGTTGATGGCGCCGTCCTCCGTTTTCAAGTTTCGCGGCCTGGTCCGCTGGCCGCTCATGGCGGCTACAGCCGCCCTCGTGCTGACGTTCGGGCTGGCCATGCCAGCGGGAACGGCCTCCGGCCAGTCCGGGGGCATCGACCGCAGCGTGATCCCGATCGCACCCGATGCGCCGGAGCGCTACGTGGTGGTCAAGGGCGACACGCTCTGGGACATCTCGGCCAAGTTCCTGCGCGACCCGTGGTACTGGCCAGAGATCTGGTACGTCAACCCGCAGGTGGCCAACCCGCACCTCATCTACCCCGGCGACGTCCTGGCGCTCACCTGGGTCGACGGGCGCCCGCGCCTGGTGCTCGAGCGCGGCGGCGCCACCCGGCTGTCACCTCGGGTGCGCGAGCAGCCCCTCTCGGAGGCCATCCGCGCGATCCCCTGGGAGGTGGTCGAGGCCTTCATGTCGAAGCCGACGGTACTCACCAAGGAACAGGTGGAGTCGGCGCCCTACGTCGTCACGGCCCGCGACGGCCGCACGATCACCTCCGTCGGCGACGAGATCTACATGCGCCGCATGGCGGATTCGATCGTCGACCAGAGCTGGCTGCTCTACGACGTCCAGGAGGAGATCGAGGATCCGGACGACGGGGACGTGCTCGGCTACAAGGGCGTCTACAGCGCCAAGGGCAAGGTCAAGCGTACCGGGGACCCGGCGACCGTGCTGATCACACAGTCCACGCGCGAAACCAAGGATGGCTACATCGGACTTCCCGACCGCGTCGAGGTCAACATGGATTTCATCCCGCACCCGCCGGACGGCGAGGTCAGCGGCAGGATCATCGATGCGGTCGACATGAAGCTCGTCCTGGCCGAGTACATGGTGGTCGTGATCAACCGTGGCACGCGTCACGGCCTCGAGCCGGGCAACGTGCTGTCGATCTGGAGGAAGGGCGCGGAGGTCAAGGACGAGACCGAGTTCCGCGAGAGCAGGAAGTTGACCCTGCCCGACCTCGAGGTCGGGCGATTCATGGTCTTCAAGAGCTGGGATCGCATGAGCTACGGGCTCGTACTCGAGGCCAGCGAGCAGCTCGTCATCGGTGACGAGGTGCGGCAGCCCTAGCCAATTTTCGGCGAACGCACGCCTTATCCGCACGCCGGCCGCGAGGCCGGCGTGTTTATTTGTGGGGCATGAAACCTGCCGACCCCGAAATGCAGGCGTGGCTCGCGCTTGCAGCGGCGCCGGGCATCGATGCTGCGCTGGCCTCGGTCCTGGTCGGCCGCTTCGGCAGCGCTGCCGCATGCCTGGAAGCCTCCACCGCTTCGCTCGCCGCCTGTGGCCTGGATGCAAAGGCCGTGGGTCGCCTGCGAAGTCCCGACCCGAACCGGATCCAGGCCGCCCTGCGCTGGCGGGAGGCCCCCGCAAACAGGCTCGTGACCGTGGCCGACGCCGCTTACCCAGCGCAGCTACGCACCATTTCCGACGCTCCGGTGCTGCTCTTCGTGGCCGGCGATCCGGCCGCGCTGGCCGGCACGCAGGTCGCGATCGTCGGCGGCCGGCGGCCCACCCCAGCGGGGCGCGAGACCGCCTTCGACTTCGCGGCGCAGCTGTCGCGCTCGGGGCTCGTCGTGACGAGCGGACTCGCCGCCGGCATCGATGCGGCCGCCCACCGGGGCGCACTCGCCGCGGGCGGGCAGACCGTGGCCGTATGCGGGACGGGCCTCGATCAGGTCTATCCCGCCGCGAACTCGTCGCTCGCCGCTGCAATCGCTGACCAGGGGGCACTGGTGTCGGAGTTCCCGCCGGGATCCCCACCGAGGGCCGCCAATTTCCCGCGCCGCAACCGGCTCATCAGCGGCCTGGCACTCGGCGTCGTGGTAGTCGAGGCCGCTTACCGGTCCGGATCGCTCATCACCGCGAGGCTGGCCGCGGAACAGGGGCGGGAAGTGTTCGCACTGCCCGGGTCCGTTCACAACCCGATGGCACGCGGCTGCCACCGGCTCATCCGTGATGGCGCGCGGCTGGTCGAGACCCCCGGGGAAGTGCTCCAGGGACTGCAGCAGGACCTGTTCCAGGCCCTGTCCGACGTCCCCGGGCCAGACGCGCGGGCGCCCGCAGATTCGGCCGGCCGGTTGGACAGCGACAGCAAAATCCTGTTGAATGCCTGCGGCTTCGGGCCGGTGGACGCCGATGTCCTGGTCGAAAGAACGGGGTTTTCGCCGTCCGCCGTGGCCTCGATGTTGCTCCTGCTCGAACTCCGCGGCGAGATCGAGCCGTCCGCCGGCGGTAGCTATTGCCGGCTTCCCGCGAGGCCGAGATGAAGGAAAGCGTTCTCGACATATTGATCCACCTGTTCGAGAACTTCCTGGACGCCGAGGACGAGCCGGAGCCGAGCCGGGACGCGCTCAAGCAGGAGCTGGAAAGGGCCGGGTACCCGGAACGCGAGGTCGAGCGGGCGCTCGAGTGGCTCGAGGGCCTGGCGGATGACCAGGGCCGTGCCGTGGGCGAGGCGACGACACGGGCGGTTCGGGTGTTCAGCGGTCACGAGATCGTGCGCTTCGACACCGACGTGCGCGGCTACCTCGTGCACCTCGAGAACATCGGCATCCTGTCGGCATCGCAGCGCGAGGTCGTGATCGACCGCCTGCTCGCGCTCGAGTCGGACGACATCGACATCGAGCAGGTCAAGTGGGTCGTGCTGATGGTCCTGTTCAGCCAGCCGGGACAGGAACTGGCCTACGAGCGCATGGAGGACCTGGTGTTCGAGGAGCGTCCGGACGCGTTGCACTGAGCGCCTCACGGGGCCTCGAGCATCGCACAGCCGCGGCCGGGTCCGCGGCTTTGGCGTCTTAAGAGGATAAGGAAAGCAAGCGGTCAGATAATGGGAACGAACCTTGTCATCGTGGAGTCGCCCGCCAAGGCGAAGACCATCAAGAAGTACCTCGGCAAGGATTTCGAGGTGCTGGCCTCCTATGGTCACGTGCGCGACCTCGTCGAGAAGGAGGGGGCCGTCGACCCGGCGAACAACTTCGCGATGAAATACGGCCTGATCGAGAAGAACAAGCCGCGTGTCGACGCAATCGAACGCGCCGCCCGCAAGGCATCCACTCTCTACCTCGCGACCGACCCCGACCGGGAGGGCGAGGCGATTTCCTGGCACCTCGCGGAGATACTGAAGGAGCGCGGCGTGCTCGAAGGGCGCGACCTGCGCCGTGTCCGATTCTACGAGGTGACAAAGAACGCGATCCGCGAGGCGCTCGAGCACACCGAGGGCCTCAACGACAACCTGATCAATGCCCAGCAGGCGCGACGTGCGCTCGACTATCTCGTGGGTTTCAACCTTTCGCCGCTCCTGTGGCGCAAGATCAAGCCGGGTCTCTCGGCCGGACGGGTGCAGAGCGTGGCGCTCAGGCTGATCTGTGAACGCGAGGACGAGATCTCGCGTTTCCTGCGGCAGGAGTACTGGACCGTCGAGGCCAGCGGCCTGAAGGAAAAGAGCCGCTTTCCCGCCCGGCTCATCGAGTATCGCGGCGAGAAGATCGAGGCGGATACCCAGAAGGGCCGCTTCTCGATCACCAGCGAAGCGCAGGCCCGGGAAGTCGAGCGGACCATCAGCGCCGCCGCCGCCGGCCTGCTGACCGTCGCCTCGGTCGAGCGCAAGCCCAAGCGCCGCAACCCGGCGCCGCCGTTCACGACTTCGACCCTGCAGCAGGAATCCGCGCGCAAGCTCGGCTTCACGGCCAGGCGCACCATGCAGTCCGCCCAGCGGCTCTATGAAGCCGGCTTCATCACCTACATGCGAACCGACTCGGTGTCGCTGTCGAAGGATTCCGTCAGCGAGATCCGTGCCGCGATCGAGTCCACCTGGGGCCGGAAGGCGCTGTCACCGGACGTCAACGTCTTCAAGACAAAGTCGAAGAACGCGCAGGAGGCGCATGAGGCGATCCGTCCCACCGCCGCTGCGCTGTCCCCGCAGCGCGCCGAGGCCGAGATCGAGGACGCCGACCAGCGTCGCCTGTATGCACTCATCTGGAAGCGCGCTGTGGCCTGCCAGATGGCGCCGGCGGTATTTGACACCGTGGCGGTGGACCTCGTCGCCGGCACCGACGCGGGCGTCCATGGCAACGATCGGCACGCGTTCCGTGCCACCGGCCAGACGCTCGTGGAAACCGGCTTCCTCGCCGTCTACCACGAGGACCACGACGAGGGCGACGTCTACGACAGTGAGGACGAAAGCCGCCTGCCCTCCCTGACGCAGGGCGAGCAGGTGACGCTCGCCGAGCTGACGCCGGAACAGCACTTCACCCAGCCCCCGCCGCGCTACACCGAGGCCAGCCTGGTCAAGGCGCTCGAGAATTTCGGTATCGGCCGACCGTCGACCTATGCCTCCATCATCGAGACGCTGCGCTATCGCAGGTATGTCGAGATGACCGGCCGCGCGTTCATGCCCACCGACATCGGCAAGATCGTCAGCCGGTTCCTGGTCCGCTACTTCACCAACTACGTGGATTACGGCTTCACGGCGCGGATGGAGGACCTGCTGGACGAGATCAGCAACGGCGAGCGCCAGTGGCGGCCGGAGCTCGAGCGTTTCTGGAAGCCCTTCAGCGAGCGCGTGCAGGAGATCAGCACGAGCGTCAGCCGTGAAGAGGTCGCGGAATCCAGGCCCGTGGGCACGGATCCGGCCACCGGCAAGCCGATCAGCGTCCGCATGGGGCAGTACGGCCCCTTCGTGCAGCTCGGGTCGAGGGACGACGAAGAGAAGCCGAAGTTCGCCAGCCTGATGCCGGGGCAGCGGATGGACGAGGTCACGCTGGAAGACGCGCTGAGGCTGCTGTCGCTCCCCCGCGCGCTCGGCGAGACAGCGGACGGCGAGCCCGTATCCGTCGGCCGCGGCCAGTACGGCCCCTACGTCAAGTACGGCGCCAAGTTTGCCTCGATCAAGGAAGACGACCCGTTCACGCTCAGCCTCGAACGGGCGCTCGAGATCGTCGCCGAGAAGAAGAAGGCCGACGCGGCCCGCAACATCCTGCAGTTCCCCGACGAGGGTGTCTCCGTGCTCGACGGCCGCTTCGGGCCCTACATCACCGACGGCAAGAAGAATGCCAAGGTGCCCAAGCCGCCCATTCCCAAGGACGCAGATCCGGACATGAAGGCCTCGCTGTGGCGGGCCGCAGCCGCGAAGCTGACGCTCGAGGAATGCCGCGAACTCCTGGCCGCTGCGCCGGAAGCCAAAGGCCGTTTCGGTCGGCGCGGCGGACCACGCAAGCAGGTGACCGGCACTGCCGCCGCCAAGCCGGCGGCGAAGACCGCTGCCAAGCCCAAGGCGAAGAAGAAGGCGGCGGCGAAACGCAAGTCGACGCCAAAGAAGAAGGCCGCCACGAAATGAGCGCGGCGGTCGACCGGAACGCCGTGAAGGCTTACCTGCTCGGCCTGCAAGACCGGATCTGCGCTGCCCTCGAGGCGGCTGACGGTACGGGGCGTTTCCGGCGCGATGCCTGGGAGCGCGCCGAGGGCGGGGGCGGTGAGAGCCGCGTCCTGAGAAACGGCGGGCTGCTCGAGCAGGGCGGCGTGAACTTCTCGCATGTCATGGGCAGGCGCATGCCGCCATCGGCGACGCAGCACCGGCCCGAGCTGGGCGGCGCCTCGTTCGAGGCGATGGGACTCTCGCTGGTGCTGCATCCGCACAACCCCTACGTCCCGACCACACACATGAATGTGCGGTTCTTCGTCGCGGATCCGCCGGATGGCGACCCGGTGTGGTGGTTCGGCGGCGGCTTCGATCTCACGCCTTACTACCCATTCGATGACGACGTGCTGCACTGGCACCGCGTCGCGCGCGCGGCCTGCCCGGACGAGGAGACCTACCTCGCCCACAAGAACTGGTGCGATGAATATTTCTTCCTGAAGCACCGCGGCGAGACCCGCGGCGTCGGCGGGCTCTTTTTCGACGACCTGAACGCGGGCGGTTTCGAGTCCTGCTTCGCCTACCAGCAGAGCGTCGGCAACGCGTTCCTCGACGGCTACCTGCCCATCGTCGAGCGACGGCGCGGCCTCAAGCACGGCGAGCGCGAGCGGGCCTTCCAGCTCTACCGCCGCGGGCGCTACGTCGAGTTCAACCTGGTCTACGACCGCGGCACGTTGTTCGGCCTGCAGTCGGGCGGACGCACCGAGTCCATCCTCATGTCGCTGCCACCGCTCGTGCGCTGGGAGTACGACTGGCATCCCGAGCCCGGCTCGCCCGAGGAACGGCTCTATCGCGACTATCTGCGGCCACGCGACTGGCTGACCGAGCTCGGCTGAGGGCCGACGCCGCCCAATGTCCCGCCACACGATTTTCCGGGCCTGCCATGTTGCTGGGGGGTGTCCCCACTTCGGCGTGCCCTGCCGGTCGGGGGCCTCCCCCGCTCGCGCCGCCGATCTTTAGGCGCTCGCCGGGGGAGCCCCCTCCCTCAGGCACGCCTCAAAGGCGCTGCCACGGTACAGGCGTGCTGTAGGCGAGGCGGGTTCCCCCGGACGCG
>Ga0209536_100014820_pt1 | contig 11168 bp, 8 predicted proteins | sample DeeMarSeWOR28_12_FD_187461 | JGI IMG/M metagenome (GOLD analysis project Ga0209536, IMG submission 187461) | Marine sediment microbial communities from White Oak River estuary, North Carolina - WOR-2-8_12 (SPAdes) (version 2) | ecosystem: Environmental > Aquatic > Marine > Intertidal zone >... | reverse complement strand
TCTCGATGTGAATGAACTGCCCTTTCCGTCCTGGCAGCATATAGATCCCAAGTGGTATCGGGACGCAGGCAAGCGGTTTCCTTTTATCACCCTTATTTCCGGCAGGGGGTGTTTCGGTCGGTGCACATTTTGCAGGGATGTTCCCTTGATGGAAGGAGAAAAGCTCAGGATGCGAGATCCTGAGCTTGTGGTAGATGAAATTGAATACGATTTCTCGCTTTTTCCTTACCTGAGGGAGGTGATGTTTGAGACCGACACCTTTACCGCCTCGCCGAACCATGTAGAAGGCGTGTGTAGAGAAATTCTTAAGAGAAATCTGAAAATCACCTGGTCATGCAACTGTCGCACTGATGTGGATCTCAAGCTCCTCCCCTTGATGAAGCAAGCAGGGTGCCGCATGCTCATGGTAGGATTCGAATTCGGCACTCAGGAGGCATTGGACGCGGTGAGGAAAGGCACGACTTTGGAACAGTCGGTGCGCTTGACCAAAGAAGCTCAAAGGCTTGGATTTACAGTTCACGGCTGTTTTATGTTCGGTGCACCCGGGGAAACCATGGAATCAGCTCTCAGGACCATAGAGTTCGCCAAATCGTTGTCCATGGATACGGTACAGTTCTCCGGAATTTGCGCCTATCCTGGATCTGAGATTTACCAATGGGCTCGTAACAATGGCTCTCTCGTACCGAATACCTGGCGGGAGTGGGTGGATGAAAACTGGGAACAGGTTACAGTTCTAGACTATCCAGAGCTGAGCAAGGAGGAGATCGATAATCTTATAGATAGAGGACTGAAGGAGTTTTATTTAAGACCAAAGCAGATGCTCAGAATGGCACTGGCCGTCCGTTCTCCTGACGACCTAAAGAGGAAACTTTTCGGTTTTATGAGCTTTTCTCGATATTTCTCGGCAGGAAATTCTGAGAAAAAGTAGATTCCAGCCGTAAATCAGTAAGGGTAAAGATTCACGGTACTTTCTGGGTGACTGATGAGATTCTCGATCAAACGTAAATAATCTTTAATTTGTGAAGTTACTGTCTCGCCCGAGCATTTTTGAAACATTTAAATTTATTAAGAAAGCATTGATTTGTAAGTTTGAATAGACTCCAACACTGGGATTAGTAATTTTAGATCCTTTATAGAAGACCAAAGCGATGGTTTCCGTAAAGATATACACTCCAGATCTAGTCCAAAGAATGGGTTGGCGCATTTGGCCTTTGATGATCAGAGACCTGGTCCGATCGCGCGAACTCATCTGGCGACTAATGTTACGTGATCTTTCTGTCCGCTATCGTCAGTCTATTTTGGGATACGCTTGGGCCGTTTTGCCGCCCATAGTTATGGTGGCAGTTTTCGCCTTCCTCTCGAGAACGCGGGTTTTGAACATAGGCCAGACTTCATTCCCTTACATCAGCTATGCACTTTGGAGTATCGGCATCTGGCAACTATTTTCCGGTTCCCTCCAGGCAAGTACCACCAGCCTCACCAGGGCAGGATCTCTGGTGACCAAAATCAACTTTCCCAAAGAGGCATTGATCTTTAGCGCTATCGGCCAACCTCTGTTTGATTTTCTTGTCCGCTTGATTCCGGTAATTATTGTTTTCATATGGCAAGGAGTTGTGCCCGCCTGGCAGGCACTATTTTTACCTTTTGTCTTCGTTCCAATACTCTTGTTGGCATTGGGATTTGGTTTCGTTCTCGCCACAGCTAATCTGCTGTTGCGGGATATCGGTAACGCTCTGGGTATAGTGCTGGCATTTGGTGTGTTCTTGGCTCCCATCGTTTATCCACCTCCAGTGAACTGGCCATTCGTGCTCGTTAATTTTCTTAATCCATTTAGTCCCTTGCTTATTGCCTGTCAGGATTTGATAGGAACTGGACACCTCTCAAGGCCGGGCGCTTTCACTTTCTCGTTTATATTTGCCCTTCTTGTTTTTTTTGTCGGGTGGAGATTCTTTCGCACGGCAATTCATCGCATCGCCGAAAGGACATAGAAAGATATTATGTCTGATGAAGTTGTTGTAAAAGTCGAAGAGGCAAGCAAGAAATTTTGCAAATCTCTGAAGCGTTCCATGCTTTATGGCGTGCAGGATATCGCAAAAGATCTCTTCCATTTCCGACTGACTAATGACCGTCTACGCCAGTACGAGTTTTGGGCATTGGATAACGTGTCTTTTGAACTCCGCCGTGGCGAGTGCTTGGGAATCATCGGTCCCAATGGTGCAGGCAAGAGCACCCTTCTGAAGATGCTTGGCGGTATCATTTTGCCTGATAAGGGACTTATCGAGATACACGGGCGGGTTGGCTCTCTGATTGAACTCGGCGCGGGGTCCCATCCCATGCTTACTGGACGGGAGAACATTTACATCAATGGTTCGATCCTCGGTCTTGGCAAAAAGGAAATTGACAAGAAATTTGAGTCAATCGTGGATTTCGCCAAACTGGAGGATTTTATTGACACACCTGTGAAGTTTTACAGCTCAGGTATGTACGTGCGGTTGGGATACGCTGTGGCAGCACATCTAAATCCCGAGGTCATGCTGGTTGATGAAGTATTGGCTGTGGGAGATATGGCATTCAAACGGAAATGTCAACGGCACATGAAGGACTACCTTAGCCAAGGGGGAGCTGTGGTGCTTGTTTCTCATGATATGCATCTAGTCCAATCCATGTGCAAAAGATGCATATTGTTGGATCAAGGAAAAATAAATTTTATTGGAGCGACTACTGATAGTCTAAGTCGCTATTTGGAGATTCAGAATTCAGTTAGCGGCAATGTGAGCAAGACAGCTGCTGAGCTTGCTGATGCACCAGTTGTGATTGAAAAGGTCGACATCTACCCTTCTGCTGGGGATGAAATATTTTCTGGGGAACAGGTTGAAGTGACTTTACACTTTCGGTCTGCCACAGATTTTGATCCAGTTTCGTGGAACTTTTTTATCTGGACGCACGATCAGCAGGTTCTAATAACCGCTGGACGGGCAAGATTTTCAAAAATCCAACACCGCATTTCAAAGGGAACAGGTCAGTTTCGTTGCACGATTCCATCTTTGCAGTTAGTTCCCGGGACCTACGCGCTCAAAGCACAGATCTTAGATCTCGAAGCAATGTATCCGATGGCGAGTTTTGGTTGGGAGAACTTGCCAAAGTACTTCAAAGTCAAAGCTAGAGGTCATGAAATCGACAATCGCCGTGTCATATCAGGTGACTTGGTCACAATGGATGTATTGTGGGAATAATGGAGCGGACAGATTTCAAACAAGATTGTCTCATCGTTCTCGGTATGCATCGCAGTGGTACTTCCGCAATGGCGTGTGTGGTGAATCTTCTCGGAGCTGAAATCGGAGGTAATCTGCTCGCCGCGGTGCCCAATAATCCAAAGGGGTTTTGGGAGCATTGCGAAATATTAGAACTCAATAGGCGGCTTCATAAAGAAATAGGGAAGTGGCCTTGTATAGAAAAAACTCTTTCGATTTGTTTCGGATTATTTATAAGAATATCAAAACTACTAAAGAATAGAGGGTAAATTAGTAACAAATTAATGGTAATTAACATTATTTGTTAGCGAGAGTCACACTTATAGTAAGTTAAGATGCCAAAAGGTCTATGTCTGCTAGGGTTGGGGATTATTATTGGAGTGGGGAAAAAGGTGAAATAGTTTGAAAGTAGGTTTATTTAGTCCTGATTACATGCCTTACAGCCTGCGCCACTATACCGATAATGTTGTACGAGAATTGGCGAAACTGGGCGTTAAAATTATCGCGTTTTCAGGTTATGAGGAATTACCATCGGGCGTCGATCTCTATTGGGACCCAAGGGGAGGGCGAGGAAGTCCCCCTTTGTTCTTTAAGAATGTTAATAAACCTTTTGCAGTCACTTTCCATGGTGTTGCTAACGTGGTTCTACCTCTTTGGGAATGTTTTGGTTTCAACCTAAAGAACCTTATTGCCGGATATAGAAGCAAAAGAGCAACTATTGCCGGTTGGACTGCTTTCCGTGGGAATCTGTCATGTGCCATTGCAGTTTCAAAATACGCCAAAAAAGAGCTAGAAACTTACTTGGGTTTGGGAGGTGAAAAGATCTTTCCCATATATCACGGAGTAGATCATGGTTTGTTTAGACCTGGTTTGAAGTCTTCCAATGACAATTCATATCTACTGCACGTCTCCTTGTATCAGCCGAAGAAAAACATAAAAAAAATAGTCAAGTCCTACAACAGGTTGCGAGTAGACAATAAGCCACCTTTCATAGTCATTGCAGCAGGTTATCCAGGAGTAAAAGCAAAAAACGGGATAAGCATATTCCCCTCGCCGAAGTCTCATAAAGAACTAATTTCATTGTACCAAAATGCAATGGGATTCATTTTTCCATCATTGCACGAAACCTTTGGCATGCCGATCCTAGAAGCTATGGCAAGCGGCTGTCCGGTAATTACATCCAACATTTCGGGTTGCGCTGAGGTGGCAGCTGACGCTGCCATGTTGATCAATCCTCGTTCTCTAAGAGAGATCACTGCTGCTATTGAAAAGTTGACGGTTGACCAAGAGCTACGGCAAATTCTACGAGCAAAGGGCCTAAAGCACGCAAGCAATTTCACCTGGAGCAAATGTGGGGAAGAACATTTAAGGGTTTTTGAGAGGGCTTGCAGTAAAGGCATATAAGATCTGGGGATAATAATATGTTAAGGCAAGAAAAATCGTCGAAGGTTATCGTCATAAGCGGTATGCATAGATCTGGCACCTCCTTGGTTGCAAGCATGATCGAGAGTGTAGGATTACATATTGGCGATCAATTATATCCAGCAGCCGCTAGCGATAATCCTGATGGATACTTTGAAGACATTGATTTCTTAGAGTTTCATGAGAATGTATTGATTAAGCGTGGCTTTAACTATCTAAAGGTGCCGGACGAGCCAATTCCGCTAAATAAGAAAGAAACGAAGTTTGCAAAAAGATTAATAGCAGCCAAATTGTCGCGATCCCTCTGGGGCTGGAAAGATCCACGTACTTCCTTGTTTCTCTATTTTTGGCATGATTTACTCCCCTCTGCAAAATTTCTTTTTGTGTACCGTCATCCTCTGGAAGTGCTGCTTTCATTATTAAAGCGCGGAGGTTTATTAGTTAACAATCCTGTTCTTGGATTAGAAGCATGGGCGAAATACAATGAAAAAATATTGAAGTTTTTTAAAAGCCATCCCGATGATTCAACTCTTATTAATGTGCATGCTGTCGTTAGAGATCAGGAGAAGTTCAATAACTTACTCCTATTAAGATTGGGCCTAGAAAAAAATGTCGAAGTGGATATGCATTTTCAACCAGAATCACTACATTATTACGCTATTCCTGATTTTTTTACAGCTTTACTAAGAACAAGATTTCCGAGAATTATTGAACTTTATGATGAACTACAGGCATCAGCTCAATTACCGCTCATCGTTTCTGCCAAAGATGAAACTTCAAATGAAGACACATTATTGTTATTAGAATGTTTTTTGGAGAGATTAGAACATATTTACAGATTGTTAATTCAAGAAAATCAAAGATATCAACAGTTAATACCTATGGATATTATTAGAGAAATTGAAAAATATCCCTCAATAATAAAATTATTGTCTAAAGGATATCCTTTTTTGGGAAAAACTTATAGAGCAATCAATAATAAAGTAGGAACTTCAAGCAGGATTAGAAATACCGATAAAGAACTCATTATCACTGATGGTATAGTATATGACCATCCATATGATACTTTTTATGCACATGAGGATGACAGATTCTCATCTGTTTTGCATATTTTTCATTTGGAGCCAGGCTGGAATGGTCTTCGTTCTACAGCTGGGTACTTGCCAGGACATAAACTTGGAATTACGGAGAGGACCCTTTTAGATAGGTCTGAATTAGATTCTATCTTTGGTAAGTGTAGAAGTGATCAGATTCGTGTTGCTGTTTTTCATGGCTACTCTGGAACTATGAAAGAGCTTATGAAAAGCATGCGCCAGGAACTGGGTAAGGATCTATGTATATGTGTTGTTTGGCAGGCGAGTTCTGCTCAGTTTTCCGAGGACGGAATTCGTAGGGATTTTTTGGAAGTCTTAAGTTTAAAAAAGAGGGGCATAATCAACAGACTTTTGGGTACCAAACATGGATTACACTACATCTCAAAAGAGCTTTATCCAGTGACAATGTATAATATCCCCCCTTCGATTAGGGATGAATTACCCAGTTTAGATGAGCGTAATAATGCTCGAGCTGTGATGATCCCATTACCTCTTCACCTGAGAAAAAATTTTTATACGAACCTGTATGCAGCAGTAATGTTAGATGATATTGACAAGATATACACGACTAGATTTGAAGTGCATAATAAAGGAGATTTCCCATGTGAAATTATTTATCTGGGTAATTCACGGTTGATTGTTCGGAAAACAATATTTGATTGTTTTTTGAAAGTTGATGCGGTAATGAATGGTTCTCTGTCTGAATGCCAACCGTTGATATTTTGTGAATCTCTTGCCTTTGGTACTCCTTGTCTTACTGGTCCTCTCAGATATGGCGAACTTGACAATCATCCTTATAGGAAACTTACAGAGGTTTCTCGTGTAGACTCTATAGAAGATGTGCGGGATTCGTTACAACATTTACTTCAGATGCGACATAATTCACCCACAGAGCTATCTGAAATGATTATGGATTATAGAAATAAATTGTATTCTATTGCTATTGATAATTATGTGGAAGCATTAGAGTTATAAGAAATTCGTAACATTAGCATGTTCCGGATGATGGAAGCATTCACACGCTGATTTTCAAGTGAAACGATATCCGGGTTAGTCATCATCTCTTTGAGTGATTATATGGCGGGGAATAAGGCCACTACCGAGCCGACCGATTTGAATGACTATGTTCACAGCCGGGTATCCGTCGTCATCCCGACATACAACTACTCCCAATTCATCTTGATTGCAGTCAAGAGTGTATTAGCGCAGGATTTCCCTGATCTGGAAATCATTGTAGTTGACGATGGTTCGACGGATAACACTTCTGACATAATTAAGCCATACACCCACAGAATAAAATACATCTATCAGGACAACGCCGGCTTATCGGCTGCAAGAAACACTGGTATCAGCAACAGTACAGGTGAATTTATTTTGTTTCTTGATGCAGACGATGTTCTGGGGCCGGATGCCATTGCCTCTCAGGTGGCCTATCTTGAACGAAACCCTGCTGCCTTTGTGGCCGTATGTGTAAACAAATTATTCAGAGAGAAGGATAGTAACGGCCAGCCAAAACCATTCGGTAGCTGGCCACTGTACCGGAAGAATCTTGGTGTTCACCTTTGCTACTTCAACATTGCCCCACCTCATGCATTTCTCTTTAGGCGGCAGGCAATAATTGAAACGGGATGGTTTGATCACGAGCTAACTGCCTGCGAGGACTATGATTTTTGGCTCAAGGCTGCAGTCCAAGGATTTGTTCCAAACTATAATCCCGTGGGCCTTGTCTATTACAGGCGTCACCCGAAAAGCATGTCAGCCAACTTAATGAACCAGCATCTCCACGATGCAATCCTCCACAGAAGGCTGTCGACGCTTCTTGATCAATACCCCTACTTTCCAGAAGGTCAGAGATTTGAGGGCCTCCTGGCTTTTTCTGCGGGAGCAATTCTGACAGCCGCCAGATTACATGGCCACAAAGTACAAGAGGCTCACCAGTTGGTGGAACTCGCCCGCAAGCGAATTGAGGAGGCCAAGGAAATCGCCTGTTTGCAGAAGAAGGGTTGGAATATCTTAACCAAATTGTTTTATTTTAGAATAGTCTCCTTTTTGGCAATGCCCTGCTTCCGAAATTCTCACACAGCCACAATAATGAGAGAGACGCTGTCTGAGATCCTAGCCGCTATTGAGGCTCCCGTGTCGACGACAGGTCTTTTGGCTGACGCCCTCACATCAACTATTGCTGGTTCACGAGAGTCCTACCAAGAAAGAAGAGAAATTAAGGTCCTGCCTTGGCGGTACTTGGAAAATTGTCTCTGGCTCTTTTTGAAGAAATTTTGACACTCAACATAATTTTTATTTAGACAGATGGTAAATTCAGTAATACTTGAGATGCTGGTCAGGCGAAGATGGAAATATATTAGCTCTCCAACTGGTTGCATGAATATTGCTATACATTGGTACTTTGAGATGTTTCCCTGAGTGATTCAAGAATCTTTGTTTGCAGGTTTTTTAGAGATTGCAATGGATTCTCGCAGAATAGTAATAATCGGCGCCGGGCCCACCGGTCTTGGAGCTGCTTACAGGCTCAATGAATTGGGACAGCAGAACTGGGTGCTCCTGGAGAAAAACGATTATGTAGGCGGCCTGTCAGCCAGCTTCGTTGATGATGCGGGCTTTACCTGGGATGTCGGTGGGCACGTGCTTTTTTCTCACTACAATTATTTTGATGATCTTTTGGAAAAGTTACTTGATGGTGCGTACTACGAACATGAGAGAGAAAGTTGGATCAGGATCGGGGGGCGATGGGTGCCTTATCCATTTCAAAACAACTTGCGCCACCTTGGTGCGAGAGAAATCCAGGAATGTATCAATGGTCTCAGGCAAGTACAGCAGAATATCAATAATGACAGCGCCAACTTTGAAGAATGGCTCCTCAATACCTTCGGATCTGGTCTGAACACTCTCTTTATGAAACCTTACAATGAAAAAGTCTGGGGCTATCCCCTGGAAAGGATGGACTACAAGTGGATTGCCGAGCGGATTGCAGTGGTCGATTTCGACCGGGTAGTAAGAAACATTAAGGAGAAAAAGGATGATATTTCGTGGGGTCCCAATAACACCTTTCGCTTCCCACGCAAGGGAGGCACAGGGGGATTGTTTAAGCAATTCGCATCTCATGTCGATAGAGGATTGAGACAAAAAGCCGAAGCCACCCGGGTTGACTACAAAAATCGCAAGGTATTTTTGGCTGACGGGGGAGAAGAAGCATACGACGTTCTCATTAATACCATGCCACTGGATCTCTTGATAAATGCTTTGACCCCGGAAGACTCTCATATCGTGGGACAAGCGGAGAGATTGGCCCATGTGAGCGGCTTTATTGTGGGCCTCGGTTTTGCACGCAAGAATGAAAGCACGAAGTGCTGGATGTACTTTCCGGGCGGCAACAGTCCATTTTATCGAGTGACCAATTTCTATCGCTACTCGCCCTTTAATGTCCCCCAGGGAGATACCGAGAAATATTTCTCCCTGATGTGTGAAACTACCTACTCGGAATTTCGCCCAATAAACAAGAAAATCATTGTAGACGAAACCATTGAAGGTCTCATCAACTCAGGGCTGATTGATCCTTCTGACAAAGATCTCATAATCAGCCGCTTTTTCCTTGATGTTCCCTATACTTATCCAATTCCAACCCTCGACAGGGATGAAGTACTCGAGACGGTCATCCCTTTCCTTGAAAAAAACGACATCTACTCGCGGGGAAGATTTGGTTTCTGGAAATACGAAGTGGGCAACATGGACCACAGTGTCATGCAGGGGGTGGAAGTGGTGGATCGTTTACTACTTGGGAAACCAGAAAAAACAGCCATGCTGTAGATACAGACATTCTGGTGTTAAAAAGCTTCTATGGCTAATGATCTTCCACATGTTCTCATCATTATCGTAACCTGGAATAAACAGGAATATCTACAAAGACTTCTCGATTCCATCCAGCAAATTTCCTACCCGAAATATACTGTTTTGGTAGTAGACAACGCCTCGACAGACAAAACAGAAGAAATCATCAAGCGATTCGAATTCGTCATTCACAAGAGACTGCCAGAGAATATTGGTGGGGCAGGCGGATTTAATGCGGGCTTAAGATTTGCCATGGAAGAGGATTACCCATATGTCTGGTTGTTAGACGATGATACCGAAGTCGAGAAAGAAGCATTGATAAAATTGGTTACTTTCTATCTTTCTAAAGAGAATAATAATATTGGCTTTCTGGGATCTCGAATCAACCTGCTGCAACACAAAGAAATTATCCAAGAAGCCGGAGGCAGATTAGACATCCGGAGCGCAGATATTTTGCTAAATTGTCATCTTGAGACTAAAGCAGAAAAACAGATTTATGAAGTGGATGTAGTGCCAGCATGTTCTTTGTTTACCTCACTAGAGGTAATAAAACAAGTCGGCCTAATAAATCCTTCATTTTTTATAACATGCGATGATATTGAGTGGAGTTTGAGAGCAAAACATAGAGGTTTTGAGAATTTTGTTATCAGTGATGCTGTTATATATCATAATTTTATCTGGGCTGGGGATAAGTTATTTGATAGTTTTCGAATTTATTATCACATTAGGAATTTTCTCCAGGTATTGCAGCATTATCTTACTATTCCCCAATTCGGCTGGGTGCTTTTTCGAAGACTTTTCTTATATTTTGTGCTGGGTGTTCATTTTGTCGTTTCGAAACAAAAGGCTCCAGTTAAGACCATTATTGAAGCTTATCTGGATTTTATGCTGAATAGAATGGGTAAGAAGAATTTCACCAAACATATAGAGAGATTTCAAGGAATAGATATTCCGACTCCCCATTCAAAGATACTTTGCACTTTCTTCCTAGAAGATGTTTCAAGGCTTATCACCTGGGTAGATAAGCATCCAGAAGCGAACATAGACATCTTATCCAGAAAGAAACTCAATCTTTTATTGGATTCACCTCGAGAGGAATACAGCTTGTCGGTTTTTGATCTGTTGAGGGTATTCAGCATAAAATATGATTTTATCGTATGTTATGAACGATCATTACTGTTTCATATATTGGTCACTAGATTCAAAAGATTTTTTTTGATTAAGGAAGATAAATTAATCACCATTCCAGCACATGTACGTGTGTGGATGATACTGCGCCTTATCATTGTTGCATTGTCCTTCTTTTCTACTCATGTGTTTATCTATTTTGCACTGTTGGCAAAGAGAATTTTTGGTAAGTCTGCACTCGAAAAGACTGTACCGTTCTAGAGTGACAATAACACAAGCCAAATACTTAGAAATTTGGGGCGGAGAAATTGAAGGTTAGTGTGGTAATACCAGCTTATAATGCTCAGCGCACAGTCGGCGGGGCAGTTGCGCAAAGTCTTGCCCAGGCAAAAGGTCCAATGGAAGTTGAAGTCATTGTGGTTGACGATGG
>Ga0209536_100014819_pt1 | contig 11168 bp, 12 predicted proteins | sample DeeMarSeWOR28_12_FD_187461 | JGI IMG/M metagenome (GOLD analysis project Ga0209536, IMG submission 187461) | Marine sediment microbial communities from White Oak River estuary, North Carolina - WOR-2-8_12 (SPAdes) (version 2) | ecosystem: Environmental > Aquatic > Marine > Intertidal zone >... | reverse complement strand
CCATGGCTTGATCGCCCAGCTTGCCACCCGGGGCTAAGCCCAATAAACAACAGGCTACAAAGCTGGCGGCGATAGTTTCATTGTTTTTTGCTCAAATACTAACTTGCCGGCGCAACTTTGTAGCCACAAGCGAATTTGTGCAGCGTAAAAATGCAATAAGGGGGACAATTAATGCATATCAAAAAAATTCTCTGGCCTACCGATTTTTCTGAAAATGCCGCTCAGGCCCTTTCTCTGGTCACCTCCCTGGCTGAAAAATATCAGGCCGAGATTCATATATTATATGTCTTAAAGGATTACCCGGCATTTGGCGCCTCCTACGGTGATTATAACCCGGAGGATCTCAACAAGATGAAGGAGTGGGAAAAACAGTTTGCCGAATCCCGGTTGGACGAGATTTGCGAAAAATTTCTAAACACCTGCCCGCTATATATCCGCCACATCAGCATTGGAGATCCGGCCAAAGAAATTCTCAAACTGATCAAGGACGAGGACATTGACATCGTTATCCTGGCAAGCCGGGGCAGCGAGTCCCATTTTGACTTCGGCAGTGTTGCCGAGCGCGTGATCAAGTGCACCGACAAACCGACCCTAATCGTTCCGGTGTAATCTATGAATATATTATCTTACTTTAAACTTTACGCCTTAACGGTACCCATTTTCTTTATCATCGATATGCTCTGGCTGGGGGTTATCGCCAGGGGATTCTACCGCCGCCAGCTGGACTTCATTTTAAGTTCCCAGGTCAATTGGACGGCGGCTGTCGTTTTTTATCTGGTTTACATTGCCGGAATCATCTTTTTTGCCGTTCGTCCGGCGATCGACCATAATTCCTGGTATCAAGCCGCCCTCCTGGGCGCGCTGTTCGGGTTTTTCACCTATGCGACCTATGATTTGACCAACCTGGCCACCATCCAGAATTGGCCTCTGGTGATTGTGGCGGTCGATATTCTCTGGGGCGTGTGCCTCTGCACGCTGGTTGCCAGCTTGAGCTTTGCGGTTTCGAGATGGCTCATCTAACCGGAGCTTTTACGAAACCATTTGCTGCGCTGCTGCAGGTGCAAAACCTTAACGTCCCAATTCGCTTTCCATAACGGATTCCAGCCTCAGATGCTGCGAGCGCCAGACATTGCTTTCATTGGCAAAGGTTTCGATGTTTTTGTTGGTCAAATGCTGCACCATGGCAATGTCTTCCACGGCCAGATCTTCATGCCCCATTTTGACATGCAGCGTTGCACGGCTGTGATAGGCGGCACCGTATTCCGGATTGATTTCGATCGCCCGGTTAAAATCTTCTAAAGCACCGCTGTCGTCGCCGCTTTTCTCCGCGACCAAACCCCTCAGGTGAAATGCCCGGGCATAGTTTGAATCCAGTTCGATGGCACGGTTGAAATCGGCCAGGGCTTCATTCAGTCGGTTCAGTTTTAGTTGCGCTGAGCCGCGGCTGACGTAAGTCAGCTTGCGGTCGGGGTCCAGCGCAACCGCCTCCGACAGAATCTCGATGCTTCTCTCAAAATTTTCATTCACAAATTCAGACATGCCGTCTCTGTATATTCTATCGATATTCCGCGTATCGTTCATGTTGATTGCCTCCTGTGTTTTTTGGGTTAACGCGTCACTGCGACTGACGCTCTTCATTTTTTGACTCTTCTTTTCTATTTCCCTAAGATTTGCAAAAAACTCTGCGCCGTCAGCGATTGAGAATATTGGCAATCGCGCTGCACGGCTTGTCAGATCCACCGTTTCACCCGGCTGGGTCGTGGGGAACCTTGCGCAGGTCGTTGAGCGTGTATCCCTGATTTTTTAAAAACGCTATAATTTGCTTGTAGTCTTCATCCGGGATCGAAGGCTTGCGCGCCATGATCCAGACATAATCCCTTTTTGAGCGACCGATGACCGTTTGGGAATAATCAGCTGTCAGATAAATGATGCGGTATTCTGCTTTGAACGGCCAGATAAACTGCATACCCCACACCGCATTTGAGTTTTCGTCCCGGATGAACCCGCGGGGCCTGTAGACCTTTGTCGGGCCATCGAAAGCGCCTTCGTTGAACCTGAAGGTGGTTGCCACGGTTCCGTCCTCATCCAGACGGTAGGACTCCACCGCATTGAAAGCATTTTTTTCAATAAATGTCGGTATGGCTGCAATAACAAACCAATCGCCCATAAACCGTTTCAGGTCTACATATTCAACGGTATCAATAGGTTTCATGGTCTGGCAGCCCGAAATCAATATAAGCATTAACAACATCCACCATGATTTTTCTGTTTTCATGATCGTCTCTCTTTTTTTTCCTACCTCGGCAGGGATCATTGTGCCAGACAACAGGGTAGAAATCACTTGGCAGTGCGGGCAAATAAATCCAGGCTCGCTCGATTAGATATAACTCATATTTTGCCAAAAATCCAAATCAGGCGGGCAACGCGATGCCACTGCTACTGTCCCATAATCTGTTTCTTGAAAGACTCGCTGATTGGCTCTGGGCCCAGCCATATCGAAAATATTGCTGAGGCGAAATCTGCGCCTTCGACGGTACCTTTGGGTTCTCCATTCAGGGCCAATACAGTCCCCTTGCCTGGGACATAGGTCAGTGAATAGCGGTCCCCCGGCGCAACGTCCTGGTACAGCGAATTATGGTAGTCGATCCGGGGGCGCAACCGCTCGTAAGTGTCTTGATCCACATTCTTGGCTATCATCCTGTCCGTCGCCGGTCCGAAGTCCTTTCCTTTTACAGGCCTCAGATATTCGATTTCAATCTGTTTTTTCCTCCCAGCACCCTGATAATCCTCGAATAAAAATCAGGTCAAAGACGCATTGTGATTCTACATGCCGACTTCCTGTGCGTTTTTACACTATTATTTGCCTTGTGCTTTGAAAATCAATATGAGAAAAAAATGAGCAGAATGATGGGGTTAAACTGTTACATAGAAGCCATTAATGAAATTCAGGCGGCATCCGGGCCGCCCGATCCCCGCTTTCCGCCTGCATGGGTCTGTTACCGGCTGCCGGCAAGCATTGCCCGCGGATTGTTGTTGCGCCCCAGAAATAACTTGCAACCGACAATTGCCGGGCACCTGGTCGGCATTCCGTCGCTCCCGCTTTCGCGGGAATGACAGACGCCAATCATAATATCTATATTCTGATGGTATTATTACCCATATTTTGTAAATTATTTGCGGGACACAACACGCACAACCGTATCCAAAAAAGCGTTTTCTCCGCCCTAATTTTCTGGTAGGCGTACTGGCATAATGGAATTGGACCCCTGTGGGTCAGGTGAAATATGAACCCAGCTAACAAGGTGGTGGCATAATGGCTAAAATCAGTGAAATGCGTTTGGAAAAATATCGCAGGCTTGCCGCAAAAGGACTGTGGGATCTTGATCATGATGGTTTTAACCGATTTTTTGCAAGAGCGCGCGCGGAAAATGTGGAGCTGATATCGAATAGTTTCAGCACCCAGGGAATGTTCAGGGCACCGCATCGAAAAGACCTGGATGGAGTGGATCTGGCCATCGTGGGTGTGCCCTTGGATCTCGGTGTTCCCAACCCGCGTCCCGGAACCCGTTTGGGTCCGGAGGCGGTTCGTTACTGGTCAAAAGATCGCAATATGGTCAATTACCACACGGAGGTGGTGCCTTTTGATCTGTGCTCGATTATCGATTGGGGTGATGTGGACTTTGATCGGGATGCCTTTAACCTGAACGCTTGCATCGATGAACTCACAAAAATCTATTCGGCTTTTAAAGAGAAAAATATCAATACCCTGACCATCGGGGGCGAACACACCATTACCTACGCAATATTGGCAGCTTTCGGAAAAGATGAACCGTTGTCGGTTATTCATCTTGATGCCCATGGCGATACCGCCGTGATGTTCGGCGGAGCCAGCGTCAGTGATGCCAGTATATTTCAACTGGCCACCGTGGAGGGCGTTATCGATCCGGAACGCACCATTCAGATCGGCATGCGCGGCAGGGGAATCATTCGCTGCGAATTTTCCCAGGCCAGCGGTATGCGCATGATCAAGGTTGAAGAGTTTCAGGCGCTCGGAGTTGATGCGGTGGTTGAGGAGGCCCGCAATATTGTCGGTGAGGGTCCTGTTTATCTTACCATAGACACGGATGTTTTCGATTGCTCCGTGATGCCGGGAACAACGCTGCCCGAGCCTTTCGGCCTGAGCGGCACGCAAGTGCGCGATGTCATAAGGGGCTTGAGGGGTTTGAACATCGTTGGTGCCGACCTGATGGAGCTCAGCCCGCCTTACGACCCAACCGGTATGTCGGCCTGTCTGGCTTCCGGTATTGCCTTTGAGCTGCTTTGTTTGCTGGCCGAGTCCCGTTGCGTTTATTCCGGAACACAGCGTAAAACGCATTGGGAAAAATAAATTTCCCGCCAGGGCGCAGGCATGTTTTCCTATGCCCCGCAGCGTTTTGGTGCACCCAAACCAGTTTCTGGCCCTCTTCAGCTGCGTGGGCTTTTGGGTTCCAGCGGTTTGATTCCGGCCCTGATAATCGCGGCGCGGGCCAAAATGGCCAGGGCATCAAAGTAGGGGACGGACAGGTGCTCCTGTTCGAGGGCAAGCGGGATTTCGGTGCAGCCGGCAACGATTCCCTGGGCGCCCTGCGGGGTGCGGGTAATAAGGCTTTCGGCGGCTGCGATTAAATCGGCGGTTATTTCCGATTTGGATCTGCCGGGCCGGGCGCTCTTTATATCGTAGATGGCCTCCATGATTTTGGTCTGCACGGCATCCTCGGGGATGATGGTGCGGATCCCGCATTCTGCAAGACGCAGTTGAAAAGTCTTCCCTTCTATGGTTCCGGTAGTGGCCATCAAACCGACGATGTTGATATCGGGATAGTCCTGAGCAATGGTTTCGGACATGACGTCCATTATGGAAAGGATGGGCAACTCGGTTTGATCCCGTATCGCGTCCAGAAAGAAATGGGCCGAAACACAGGGGATGATGATGAAATCGGCGCCGGCGCGCTCGAGCGCCCGGCAACCTTCAACGATCATCGGAACCGGCGATTCTCCATCTCCAATGATAGCTTCGGTGCGGTCAGGTACTTTGGGGTTGGAATCAATAATGATTCTGAGATGTTCCTGGTCTTTTTCGGCCGGTGTGTTTCTGATAATTTTATCAAAGCAATTTAGGGTTGCTTCCGGTCCCATGCCGCCGAGCATGCCGATAGTCTTGGGGCTCATGGTATTCTTATGTTTTCCTTCATTCGTGTGAACGCGAAAAGTCCACGATTAAATTAAGGGCTGATTCCGCACCGCGCGTCTGCCGCCGGGAGCATCGCACCTATCGAAAATTTGGCGATTTTTGGACGAAATTAAAGTGTTGCCAAACCAATGTCAATTGCAAAGCCCAGGGATGAGCGCTTGAGCAGGATTCTACAGCAGATCGTTCATGTAGACATACAGGGCCGGCGAGCCTCCGGTATGGACGAAAAGCACTTTTTCATTGACATCGAAGTATTTCTTGCGCACCAGATCGATTAACCCGGCCATGGCTTTTCCGGTGTAGACCGGATCCATCAGAATCCCCTCCAACCGGGCCAGCATTCTGACAGCTTCTGCCATCTCCGGTGTGGCCAGAGAGTAACCGGGTCCGACATACTCGTCAAAGCACACAACCGCTTTACGCGGAATTTCGGATGTCACACCGACATGCTTTGCAGTTTGTTTCACCAGATCATATACCATCTGTTCCTGCACTTTTTTTTCGCGGCTCACATTAATCCCGATCACCGGAATATTACTGTTGTTTCCGAAGAACCCGGTGATGAGCCCGGCATGGGTGCCGGTGCTGCCGCTGGCACATATGATGCGGTCGATGTTGAGCGACTGTTCAAATGCTTGAGACAGGATCTCTTCTGCACAGGCAACATAACCGGTGGCACCGACCGGTGTGGAGCCTCCGCCCGGTATCACATAGGCTTTGCCGCCCGATGCGGCAACCTCGTCAGCGAGCTCCTGCATGGCCGCCGGCATGTCGGAGCCGCCCGGTACAACCTTGATTTTTTCGACCCCCATCAATCGAAAAAGAAAATTATTTCCTGCTGCTTCAGGATTATAACTGCCCGCCACACGTTCCTCCAGCACCAGCCTGCATTTTAACCCCTCTTTTACGGCGGCTGCAAGGGTCAGGCGACAATGGTTGGATTGAACGGCGCCGCAGGTAATCAGGGTGTCGGCGCCCCGGGTGATTGCCTCGGCTACCAAAAATTCCAGTTTTCGGGTTTTGTTGCCACCGCCGGCCAGCCCCAGAAGGTCATCTCGTTTCATGTAAATTTCAGGGCCTCCCAGTTCGGCCGACAGTCTGTGCAGTTTTTCAATGGGAGTATATCCCTGGGTGTAACGTCTGCGAGGAAATTTTGCCAGATTCATAGTTCAGGTTCTCCTTTAAAGTTCAAGGGTTAAGCATATATTGTTGCGACCCGCAGGGGATTGCCCCCGGGCGGGCATCGCATAAACCAAAAACACCCTCAAGTATTTAACCTGAATCCTCGAGCCCTAATAAGCAAGGTTGTTTTTTAAACTAGCATAAAAAGATTCCAACCCTTGGCCGGGTTTTTTTATGACGCCGAGCTCATAGAGGATGAGTTCCAGGACGGACACGAGCAGCAAAGCCTCGCGCCGGGTAATCATCCCCAGGTGGCCGATCCGCAAAGTGTGTTTCTTAAAATCGCCCAGGCCGGCTGCCAGCAAAATACCGTAATGATCGCTTGCCATGTCTTTGACTGTTGAGGATGTTATCGAATCTGGCAATTGGACCCAGGTAACCGAATGAGATCTCTCGACATCTTTTCCGGGCAGCAGGGTTAACCCCATGGACTGCAAGCTGCATTTAATGGCCTCCGATATAAGCGCGTGCCGCTTGTAGACGTTTCGCGGGCCCTCCTCGAAAATCATCTCCAGCGACTCATTTGCCGCGGTCACCAGGGAGACCGGTGTCGAAGTTGGGGTTTCACATTTTTCGTCGAAAATTTTCTTGATCCTTTTGAAATTGACATAATATCCTGGTTCGGCGGCTTTGTCTACAGCTGCCCATCCTCTTGCGTTAATGGCCACAAAACTGAGCCCGGCCGGGGTCATCAATCCTTTCTGTGATGCCGTAATGGCGGCATCCACTCCCCATTCATCCAGCTTGAATTCCATGGCGCCCAGCGAACTGACGCAATCCACGATCAGCAGGCGGTCGTGCCTGCGAACGATATCGCCGATCTTGCGTATCGGGTTGAGGACCGCATTTGATGTGTCGGAATGTACGACGGCCACTCCCCGAATGCCTGGATCGTTTTCAAGAGCCTTATCCAGCCTTTCGGGTTTTACCGGTTTGAACCAATCCTGGAATAGGCGGATTACATCCAGATTACAGGCCTCGGCTATTTCTGCAAACATGTGACCGAAATTACCGTTACAGATGCATAAAATTTTTTCTCCCGGTGAAAACAGGTTGCGCAGTGCGCCCTCCATGGCGCCCCTGCCGGTCGAATGAACCAGGAGAACATCTTCTCCGGTTCCGAAAAGGATTTTCATTTTTGCGATGACATTGCCCAGGATGGCCTGAAATTCAGGGGTTCGATGATGGATCATCGGTCTGCTGCCTGCCTCCAAAACCCGGGGCGGCACACTTACCGGTCCGGGTGTAAAAAGGAGCAAGTCCTTGAAATGTCTCATCAGTTCTCCTTTGCCCTGGAACCATCTCTGAGGGCAGACAGATCTCTAATGGCTGATTTTATAGACCATCTGCCGGCGCAAGCCGGTAATTACCCGAACATAGCCGCTCAACGCACAATTGAGTTCGCTGTCTCCGGTATCGACAACAAACGGTCTGTTGCCAAGGGAATTGATCTTGTGTCGCGTTGAAACGACAATGATATTCTCTTTTCCGACCTGTCTGATCACATCCGGGCTTAATTGCTGGTTGCCCCTGCCGAAAAGATACCCCTGGCCGCCGATGGGCGTAATGACCACCCGGACCCTCTTTCCCGTGATTTTCTGCAGCAGCGATTTCTCATTTAGATCTTTTGCGATCAGCTTTTTATTCTTGATGAGATCGATGCCGAGCAGGGAATGATCCAGATTGAGTTTTTCCATTATGGCTGCCGTCGTCGTGCCCGGGCCGATAACATAAAAAAGGTCACTTTCCATATTTTCGATGATATCAACTGCAATGGCTTCCTGATCGTGTTTTTCAGTCGCCGTGCTGCCGGCTTTCAGCCCCTGCACATACCCTCTTTCAAAGGGGATGTTGAGATAGCCATACAATTTGGCAGTCACAAATCCTTGCCTGAAGGCTTGCTCGTCGATATCCAGCACTTCGGCTTTTGTTTTTTTAGCAATACCCTGCAAATAACGTGCGGCCAGATCGCCGGCGCGCCCCGGATTGCGGGCGAAAACAGCCGAATGCATTTTTACGCCGCCGGGAATACCCAGTGATACGGTCTTATTCCCCACCGATAAGCATATATCCCGGGCGGTTCCGTCTCCGCCGGCAAAAAGCAAAAGGTCGACATTCATGGCAGACAATTTTTCGGCGGCCCGGCGGGTATCCTCGGCCGTCGTAATTTCTGCATCCGTTTTCCCGATGATAAGGGGATTAAAGCCGCATCGATTCGCAGAATTTGCTCCCATATCCCCGGAACAGGTGTAAAGTTCAAACCCCGCTTTAAACGGGGCCAGTTTCTCCAGGGTTTCCTGTGCACGAAGCGGCGCCTGGGGTTTGGCCCCCATGCGGATGGCCTCGGCCAGAATATCTCTGCCGTCCGTTCCCTTGAGCCCGACGCTTCCGCCCATCCCGGCCACAGGGTTGATAATGAGGCCCAGTTTTTTCATTTTGCCTGCGATTGATCGGGAAAAATTTATTTTGAAGAACCCCTGTGCTTCTTTAAATAAGCGCGCCAGGTTACAGCCCACCGAGTGGGGTCATCGAGCCAGGATGTATCGATTTGATGTATCACACTTCGATGCGGGGCACGCTTCACCATCTCCGGATCTTCGCATGCTTCCCGTGCCACTTCTTCCAGTCCGGCAATATACTCATCCAGTTCGGCCTTGGCATAGGATTCCGTGGGCTCAAGGGTAAAAGGTTCCGGTACGATAAAGGGATGATGACTCGACCACATGTGAAAACCAAAATCCACCATGCGGTTGGTGAGATTCTCTGTTCTCACACCGGTGTCTTCGGTCAGATCCGCCCAGCTGTATCTGACCTGCTCGATGCGATGCCGTCCAGGGGCATACGGCGCACCGGCTCCCCGGATTTTCATCACTTTTTTGAACAAATAGTTGTTGTTCAAAACGGCAATACGCGCCACATCCTTCAGCCCCTGGCTTCCCAGGCTCATAATCCAGCAATAGGCTTTCAGTATAACCGGAATGGAACCATAGAAATCCCTGACTTTACCGATGCTGTCAGGCATCTCGACATTCAATCGATATTTTTTGCCGTCACGTTCTATTCGGGGCACGGGCAGAAATCCGATCAGATCATCCGTGACACCAAGAGCACCGGAGGCCGGACCGCCGCAGCCATGAGGCGCGGAAAACGTTTTGTGTAAATTGAAAAAGCACAGATCGAATCCGGCCTCCCTGGCGCGGGTGATGCCCAGGATGCCGTTGGCGTTGGCCTGATCATATCCGCACAGGCCGCCGGCCTCATGGACGACACGGGTGAACTCGGCAATCTTGGGGTTGAAGATTCCCGTGTCTTCCGGATTGGTGATAAACAGCCCGGCAGTGCGCTCAGAGACCGCCGTTTTTAACGCTTCCAGATCGGGCAGGCCGTCTTCATTCTGGTAGAGGGTGATCACCTTGTATCCTTTGACGGCCGCCGCTGCTGCATCCGAGGGATGGGAGAATATGGTGGTGATCAATTCATCGCGAACCTCTGCGTGCCCGCGGGATGCGTGATAGGCCTCGACAATGGAGGCCATGGCCAATATGGCCTGCGAACCGCTGGCGGGTTGAAGGGAAAATCCGTCCATGCCGGACAATTGTCTGAGAAACAGGTCAAGGTTGTACATGATTTCCAAAATACCTTGGACGGTTTCCTCATCCTGGAAAGGATGCAGCTCTGTTAATTCAGGCGACGCGGCAAATTGCTCGTTGATTTTGGGACTGTATTTCATGGTACAGGTTCCCTGGCCCACATCGATGTTTAAATCGGCGCCCAGATTTTCCTGGGATAGCCGCAGATAATGCTTTAGAACCTGCATCTGGCCCAGCTCGGGTAGTGCCGGGGCGTTTTTACGCTTCATATTGTCCGGCAATTCAGATAGACCATCACCGACACAGGCGGCGATCTCTTTCTCGATTTCCGGCACCAGGATGCCACGCTCGCCCCTGTTGCTGAGCTCGAAAATAATCGGCTCATCCCATTTGGCCTGGTGAAATTTTCTGATCTTAGCTTTCATGCGCTGTTCCATATTTTTTAATTGGTTTAAAGAGGGTTGGCTGTTTTTGGCATCGCTTGGTCACCGATGGCGGCATCTTTGTCCGAGCATCCGGGTGTCGCGCCCAAAAAGACCGTTCTCAGTGAGTTAGTATCTCGCTCAATGACTCGGCCAGCTTGTCAATATCCTCGCGGGTGTGAATCTCGGTCACACAATACAGGGCACAGTGGGTGTAGTCCGGAAAGTCGCGGGACAGATCCTTTCCCCCGAAAATGCCCCGGTCCAGCAATGCGCGGTTGATTTCCCGGACGGTTTTTTTGCTGTCTTTGAAATCGACGACAAATTCCTTAAAATGAGCGGATTTGAACAGCGGGGCGGTGACCCCCCTGATTTCAGACAAGCGCCTGGTGGCATACTGGGATTTTTGCATGATCACCTGCCCGAGCTCCTGCATGCCCGCCGGGCCCATCAGAGCCAGGTAGACACCGGCGGTAATCCCCCAAAGTGCTGCAGCCGTGCCGATAAATTCTTTTCCCTGCTCACGTTGAGCAAAGGAGGTTCTTTCATAGGCGACGTCACCGAATCCCCATTCGCCCTCGACATTTGTTTTGGTAATGCCGAACAGCCGCGATGGATATTCCATCACAAAACGCTCATCATCGTGAGTTGCAATGAAGCCGGCCTGCCCCCCGCCGAACTGCATATGAATACCCAGGGGCTGGATGTCGCCGCACACAATATCGGCGCCATAATTGCCGGGAG
>Ga0209536_100014818_pt1 | contig 11168 bp, 7 predicted proteins | sample DeeMarSeWOR28_12_FD_187461 | JGI IMG/M metagenome (GOLD analysis project Ga0209536, IMG submission 187461) | Marine sediment microbial communities from White Oak River estuary, North Carolina - WOR-2-8_12 (SPAdes) (version 2) | ecosystem: Environmental > Aquatic > Marine > Intertidal zone >... | reverse complement strand
CGGCCTGCCGACAGCTAGGCGATCGCACGGCCATCGGGCACGTCGCATCGGTTCCAGTGCTGCGTCCTGGCGAGGTCCTCTAGAACGACAGGCCTACCGCGCCGGTGAGGAATCGCATGAAGGGCCGCGTTCTGCGTGAGACTTCTGCGTAGCGCTCGAGGAAATCGGGCTCGAACACCTCGCTTGCGGCAAAGGCCGTCATCGCCACAAAATCCTTGCGTTTCACGTCGTCGATCAGCGGATGTTCGGGATCATAGCCACGGGGAGGACGCTTCAGCGCATTCCCACCGAGCTCGAATCGCTCGCGGAACGTCTTGCCACTCACCGCACGCTTCCACGCTCCTGGCCTCTCCACGATCGCGTCGCGCACGGCGCGCAGCGTCTCTGCGTCGGGGTGCCACAGCCCAGCACCCGCAAAGACGTTGCCGGGCTCGAGATGAAGATAGAATCCGGGGGCGTGCACGTCCTTCCCTTGCTCGTGTCGAAACTGCGCGGCTGCGACCGTCTTGTAGGGACGCTTGTCACGCGAGAAGCGGGTGTCGCGGTAGATGCGGAACAGTGAGCCGCCGACCGGACGAGGGTCGGCCACGAAATGGGGAGAGATGCGTCGCAGATGGGGTGCGAAGTCTTCGATGAACCGGAGCAGCGGATCGCGCACGTCGCGCTCATAGCGAGCCTTGTTGGCGAGAAACCACTCCCGGTTGTTGTTGCGGCTCAGTTCGCGGAGAAAGGCGAACAGCGACGGCGTAAAGTGCGGCGTTTGGGGCATCGGCGCATTCGTCTCGGGTGCGTGATTTCAAACTGGTCGTCCCGGTCACCATATTGTAGTCGGACGGACGCGTGCCGGTTCCCGGACACAGACCCTTCGGATCGATGACAGGCGGATGACGCTCGAAACCCAACGCCCTGCCTTCACGCAAGACGACGCCGCCGAACTGCTCGTGTCCCGTTTCGGGCTCCGGGGCACGCTCGATCCCCTGCCGAGCGAACGGGATCAGAACTTCCGTGTGACCACACCGGACGGGGATCGGTTCGTCCTCAAGATCGCCGGAGCCGACGAACCGACCGAGCATCTGGCGATGCAGCACGCCGCGCTGGGGTGGCTCGCCGAGCACGCTCCCGGGTTGCCCGTGCCGCGCGTCGTCCCGGCGCAGTCTGGAGACACGCTGACCTCCGTGGAAAGCCGCACCGGCCTCGCCCACGGCGTCAGGGTGCTGACATATCTCTCGGGCCGACCGCTCGCGACGGTCCGCCCTCGCACTCCCGCGCTCTTGCGGGACCTCGGCAGCCAACTGGCGGCAATGGACTTGGCCCTGCACGGCTTCAGGCATCCGAGTACCCGCCGGGACTTCGTGTGGGACATCGCCCGCGCTCCAGACATCATCGAGCAGGCCCGCCAAGCCGTTCCGGGCACGAGACAAGGCTTGCTCGACCGTGTGCTGGTGTTGTGGCGAGGGATCGTCGAACCGGCCGCATCACGGTTGCGGCGGCAAGTGGTGTACAACGACGCGAACGACTACAACGTTCTGGTCGAGTCGACCCGGGCAGACCAACGGATCTCGGGCTTCGTGGATTTCGGCGACCTGCTCGAGGCGCATCTTGTCGCCGATCCGGCAATCGCCGTCGCCTACGCCGTGCTCGGCAGCCGCTCACCTCTGACCGCGGCGGCCGACGTAGTACGCGGATACCACGCGGTCGTCCCGCTCACGGACGAGGAACTGGACGTACTCCTGCCCCTCGCGCTCGCGCGGTTGGCCGTGAGCGTGTGCCTGTCGGCGGAGCGCCGTGCCGACGCTCCGGACAACGACTACCTGACCGTCAGCGAGGCACCGGCATGGGAAGCGCTCGATCGACTGACCGCGGTGCATCACCGCCTCGCCCGTGGCGTGATACGCGCAGCATGCGGACGGCCGCCTGCACCGACGAGCCCCGCCGTGGTGGAGTGGATCGACCGGTATCGGGGCACCTTTGCCCCAGTGGTCGAGCCCGACCCCGCGGCCGTGCCGACGACGATCCTCGATCTGAGCGTCGGCACGACCGAATTCCCGGATGCCGACCGACAGACCGGAACAGCGGCATCGGTCGCGCCCGTCTTCACGGCGATCGCCGAGCGGAGTGCCGCCATCGGGATCGGGCGATACGACGAGCCGCGGCTCATCTACCTCACCGACGCGTTCACTGGACCTGACGGCGAGCATCCCGAGCGCCGGACCGTCCACCTCGGCATCGACCTGTTCATGGAGGCCGGCGCGCCCGTCCGCGCCCCGTTGGACGGCATCGTGCACGCGGTGCGCGACAACCGGGCGCCGCTCGACTACGGCCCGACGGTCATCCTCAGGCACGAGCCGGCCGACGGTCCGACGTTCTTCACGCTCTATGGGCATCTCAATCCGGACTGTCTCGCGCTGACTGCGGGAACCGCGGTGAGCCGCAGTCACGCCTTCGCTCGGATCGGCTGCTTCGCTGACAACGGTCACTGGCCGCCGCACCTGCATTTCCAGATCGTCACCGACCTGCTCGACCGCGACGGGGAGTTCCCGGGCGTCGCCGCTCCGTCGGAGCGGGAGGCGTGGCTGAGCTTCTCGCCGGATCCGACCGTCATGCTCGGCCTCCCGGCTGAGGTCCGCGCGAGAAGCGAGGACCCGGAAGCGCTCCTGGCACGTCGCCGCGAGCGCCTCGGCCCGAATCTGAGCGTCTCGTATGCTCGACCGCTGCACATCGTGCGGGGACGGGGCCAGTTCCTGTACGATGCCGCCGGCCGCGTGTATCTCGACTGCGTCAACAACGTGTGCCACGTGGGACACGCCCACCCGCGGGTGGTGGACGCCGCCACGCGGCAGATGGCGGTGCTCAACACCAACACGCGCTACCTGCACGACAACATCCTGCGCTACGCCGCGGCGCTCCGGGCGTTGCTGCCCGAGCCACTCAGCGTCTGCTACTTCGTGAATTCAGGCAGCGAGGCGAACGACCTCGCCCTGCGCATGGCGCGGGCCGCTACCGGCGGCCAGCACGTGGTGGTGCTCGAGGGTGCCTACCACGGCCACACCGCGGCGCTGATCGAGGCGAGCCCCTACAAGCACGACGGCCCTGGTGGAGTCGGGGCGCCCGCGCACGTCCACTCCGTCGTGATGCCAGACGATTACCGTGGGCCCTACCGGCGTGAGGATCGCGACTGCGGTGCGCGGTATGCGGACCATGTGGCCCGGGCGATTGACGTCATCCGATCTCGCGAGGCTGCACCCGCCGCCTTCATCAGCGAGACCATGCTCAGCTGCGGCGGACAGATCGAGCTGCCGTCGGGCTATCTGGACCTCGCCTACCGGGCCGCACGCGATGCCGGTGCGGTCTGCATCGCCGACGAGGTGCAGGTGGGCTTCGGCCGGATGGGCACGCACTGCTGGGGGTTCGAGACGCAGGGCGTCGTGCCCGACATCGTCACCCTGGGCAAGCCGATCGGCAACGGGCATCCACTCGGCGCGGTCGTCACCACGCGAGAGATCGCGCACGCCTTCGACACGGGCATGGAGTACTTCAATACGTACGGCGGCAACCCGGTGTCCTGCGCGGTCGGGCTCGCCGTGCTGGACGTGATCCGCGACGAGCGATTGCAGGAGCGGGCGCACGTCGTGGGCACCCGGCTCAAGGAGGGGCTCGCCGGCCTCATGGCCTCTCACCGCGTCGTAGGCGACGTGCGCGGGCGCGGGCTGTTCTTGGGTATCGAACTTGTGCGCGACCGTGACTCGCGCGAGCCGGCGACAGAGGAAGCCCGCTACGTCGTCGAGCGTGCGAAGGACCACGGGATCCTGCTCAGCACCGATGGACCCGACCGGAACGTGATCAAGATCAAGCCACCGCTGGTGTTCGCCGAGGTGGATGCGGACCGACTGGTGACGGTGCTGGATGCTGTGCTGGGGGAGGATGTGCCAAAGTCCATTCGGTAGCACCCTCGACGGTACCGCGATCGAAAGCTGTCGGTGATCCCTGGCAACGGGAGGTATCTGTGCCCGCAGGTCGGTCAGGCTCTGGCCCTTCAGCGGTCTTGCCGTCACCACACGTGAGAAGTACCCTGCGACGTTCCAGACGCCGCAACCTCCAGAGCTGAGACAAGCAGCATCGCATGCCCGACATATCATCGACGCACAGTCGCTCGGCAGCCCTGCGGCATGACAATGCCCTGACTGAAGGGTGGCGGCCCTTCAGGCGGCGCTCACTGCTCGTACTGCTCGCCGTTACCTCCGTCTGCATGCTGTACACCCTGCACTATGCAGATCGCGGCTGGATTCCCCATGACGACGGTGCGCTCGGACAGAGTGCCCAGCGGGTCCTCGCCGGCGAGCTACCCCATCGCGACTACGACGAGCTGTATACCGGCGGACTGACATACCTGCACGCAGCAGCATTCACCGTTCTCGGAGAGAGTGCGAGGACGATGCGCGTCGTCATGCTTCTCTTCGTTGCGCTGTGGATTCCTGCTGTCTTTTACATCGCCCATAAGCTGGCGTCGGAGACGGTGGCCGCCGCCGTAACGCTCACAGCGGTCGTGTGGAGCGTACCGAACTACTTTGCCGGCGTTCCGTCCTGGTACAATCTATTCCTCGCAACATTTGGCGTTGTGGCACTGCTGAGGTACTTGACGACGGGCAATCGGCGGTGGGTCTTTGCGGCAGGCGTTCTTGGTGGCTTGTCGTTCTTGATCAAGCTGTCCGGTCTCTACTACTCGATTGGGGTCGCGCTCTTTTTCGTCTTTCATGCGCAGCTCCTCGGACAGTCCCGCGACCGAGGGTCCGGCGATACCAAGAGCAACGCCGGCTTTGCGGTAGCGATTGCGGCGGTGCTAGTGATGCTTCTGGTCGTTGCCCTTGCGAGTGGCCGCAGCCCGGCCGTGCTCGTCCACTTCGCGTTCCCGATTCTCGTCTTGGTACTGTTGCTCGTAATGTGGGAGCGGCGACGGGCCGATTCCGCTACACACGAGCGGCTGGCAGCGCTGGCCAGGCTGCTGATCCCGTTCGGTATCGGACTTCTCGTGCCGGTTCTCGTCTTCCTGGTGCCGTACGCCTTGAGTGGATCGGTACCGGATTTGGTGCGAGGGCTGTTCGTGCTTCCCGCCCGTCGTCTCGAGTCTGCGGCGCTGGCCCCGCGGCACCTCGCGTTCTCCGCCGTCAGCGCCATCTTGCCGACCTGGTTGCTCGGCGCCTCCTACTTCAAACGTCACCTATCTAGCAGGGAACGCATTTTCACGCTCGTACTCTTGGCCACCCTGTTGGTCACGGCGCCGGTCCACGTGACCGCCTACCGCCTGGTGTGGTATTCAACGGCGCTGATGATTCCGATCACGGTCGCGCTCGGTGCCGTAATGCTGAATTGGACCCCACCGTTCGGGAAGCGCTTGCGTGAGCAGATCGTCGCCCTACTCCTGTGTGTCGCAGCACTTCATAGCTTGATCCAGTATCCGTACGCGGCACCTATCTACTTCATGTATGTCGCCCCATTGGGGATTCTGGCAATCCTGGGCCTTGTGACCCTTCGTCGCGGCGTCACCACCTTCGGCCCCGTTGCCGCTCTCACCTTCTACTTGCTGTTTGGCGCTCTCTGGGTAAACACTGGCTATGTGTGGTATATGAGCATGTGGTATCATCGAGACACGCAGACGTCGCTGCTGGACGTGAAGCGCGGCGGTATCCGTGTGACAGCCGAGGCCAAGAGGGACTATGAAGCTCTGGTCGACTACGTGCAACGAGCCTCGACGAGTCGATTCATCTATGCAACGCCGGATTGCCCGGAGGTCTACTTCCTCACAGGACTGCGCAATCCGACACGAACGCTGTTCGATTTCTTCGATGAAGCCGACGGCAGAACCGATGCAGTCCTCCAGTCGCTTCGTGCGCACGACGTCAACGTCGTCGTCCTGAATCAAGCGCCACACTTTTCGGGCCCAGTACCTGACGACCTCTTGGCGGCACTCGCGCGGGCATTCCCGCATTACACCGAGATCGGTCAATTCCTCGTGCTCACCAGAGGCTGACGTGATCGCCCGCCTGCTGGCTCAGCCGGCCGTCTACCGCATGTGGCAGGCTCCCTTCGCGGAGCAGAAGTTGGCTCCAGTGTTCGCCGGTAACGACATGTCACGCGTCCGGCGCGTCCTTGACGTAGGCTGCGGACCCGGGACGAACACCGTCCACTTCCTGCACGTCGATTACTATCTCGGGATCGACATCAATCGCGACTACGTCCAATACGCTCACAAACGGTACGGTTTGGATTTCCGGGTTGCCGACGTCACCACGGACACTGCGATATCGGACGTACGGTTCGACTTCATCCTGGTCAACAGCCTGCTGCACCACTTGGACACCCGCGCGGTGCGCAGACTCCTTCGTGCGCTCTCGGGTCTGCTGGCTGACGATGGACACGTGCACATTCTGGAGTTGGTGCGCCCGCCACACGCAGGCGTCGCGCGCATGCTCGCCACGCTCGACCGTGGCGACTTCGCTCGGTCACTCGACGAGTGGACAGCGCTGTTTCGTGAGAGCTTCGATCCTTTGACGACAGAGCCGTTTCCGTTGCGGGCTCTCGGTGTCGTGCTATGGAACATGATCTACGTGAAGGGACGAGCCAGGAGCGTAGCCTAGATGGAGTACGCCTCTCCGTTGCGGTACCGCTCTACAACGAAGAAGGGACCGTCGTCGAGCTCTACCGGCGTCTCAGCGACGTACTGAACGCCCTCGATGGTGGTCCCCACGACATGGTGTTCGTGGACGACGGGAGTGACGATCGTACGGTCTCGCTGCTGGAGGACGTCGCGCTGAACGACCCGCGCGTCGCCGTCGTGCTGCTCTCCAGGAACTTCGGACATCAGGCCGCGATCACGGCGGCACTCGACCACGTCGACGGAGACGCCGTGGTCGTCATGGACGGGGATCTCCAGGATGCGCCGGAAGCGATACCGCGGTTCGTCGCACGATTCCGTGAGGGGTTCGACGTCGTATACGCCCGACGCATCCGCCGGAAGGAGCCGTGGTGGCTGCGATTGGGCTACTTCGTGTTCTACCGGATCTTGGCACGATTGGCGGAGGTTCAGTTGCCTGTGGATGCCGGCGATTTCGGACTGATGTCCCGTCGCGTGGTGCACGAGATCAGGCATACCTCAGAACATCAGCGCTATTTGAGGGGTTTGCGCACGTGGGTCGGCTTCCGACAAGTCGGCATCGACGTCGAGCGAGAGGCACGCCACTCGGGTCGCAGCAAGTACAACACCGGGAGGCTACTCAAGTTGGCGGTGGACGGGATCTTTGCATTCAGTATCGTCCCGCTTCGAGCAGCGGCGGTGATCGGGGCCGTGTCGGTAGGCCTCGCTTCACTCTTTGCGCTCTACGCGTTGTATGCGCGGTTCTTCATGGACCAATCCCCGAGAGGCTTCACGGCGCTGCTGCTCGTCGTCTGGTGGTTTGCTGGCATACATCTCCTCTTCCTAGGGGTCATTGGCGAATACGTAGGCCGCATCTACGAGGAGGCCAAAGCGCGCCCGCTCTACATCGTCGACAGGGTCATCGGGGCTCGTCGGGAAGACACACACAGGCCGTCGCGCACCGAGCATCCTGGCGGGCAGCCCGCACCACCGCGGAGCGGGTAGGCGAGGCACATCGTGATCATGGAGCCCGCCTATGCGCAGATGTACCGCGACTTGTACGAGAGGCACTGGTGGTGGCGAGCCCGTGAGGACTTCCTGATCACCACACTGCGACAGCACTGCCCCGAACAGGGCTGGAGCCGGATTCTGGACGTTGGTTGTGGTGACGGTCTCTTCTTCGACAAGCTCACGGAGTTCGGGGACGTAGAGGGTGTGGAGCCCGATGCTTCCCAGGTCGGCGAGCGCCATCGAGAACGGATTCACGTGCAGCCGTTCGACGACGCGTTTCAGCCCGGCAAGCGCTACTCGCTCATTCTGATGCTCGATGTCCTGGAACATCTCGCGGACCCCGCAGCAGCCCTGCTCCAGACTCACAGACTGCTCGAGGACGGCGGTTCGATTGTGATCACCGTGCCCGCGTTCAACAGCGCGTGGACCCGGCACGATGACGTGAACGGCCACCAGACCCGCTACACTCGACGCTCCATGCGAACCGTCGTGGAGCGTGCGGGGCTCGTCATGCGACACCAGCGCTACTTCTTCCACTGGGTCTACGTCGCGAAGCTGCTGCAGCGGGGATATGAAGCGATCCTGCCTCCGCGGGAACCGTTACCCCGAGTGCCGCCGAACTGGGCCAATCAGCTGCTATATCGCACGTCGCGGCTGGAGTCTCGCCTCCTCAGTCGCCTTTCCATTCCTATCGGTGGCTCGTTGCTTGTCATCCTCGATGGCAAGTCGCGAATCTGAGTGCCGCGGTGGCGACCGACGAGCCTCGCCGCCCTTTGAGACGCGCGAGGCTCGTACTCATGCCGAACAGCAATCTCCGACCCTCTACCTCCGGGCCTGCTGTTGAGGCCCGAGCACCTCCCTGAGGTTCTCCATCACCCAGATCTCGTTCTCCTGCGTGTACGTGGTCAGCGCGATCTGGCGGCCGTCCGGGCTGAGCTCGAACCAGCCACCGTACTTGCCTTCCGCGAAGGTCCACAGGTATTCGGGCGCGCCACCCTCGGCGGCAACACGCCAGACATCGGTATGCCATTCATCGCCGTGGACGATCTCGCCATACACGATGTACTTGCCGTTCGGCGTCCACTGCGCGCTTCCCTCTTCACCCCCCACGGAATCCCCGTGCACTGCGATGGACCGCGCGGATCCACTTTCCATGTCCAGCACGCCCAGCCCACCGCGCCATCCAATCCCACCGACCGTATCGTCAACCGCAAATACGAGCTGTCCGCCGTCAGGGGAGACTTCCACGGGCCAAGTGCTGAGGAGCGAGTCTCGGTACAGTTCCCGTTCCTCTCCGGACGCGAGTTCACGACGCAAGATCCGACCGCCCGCCACTTCCGCACGATCGACCCTTAGCGAGTAGATGATCCCCCGACCATCAGCGGACCATTCGGGCCACACACTCTGCGTGGGGGAGAGCGTCAACAGGGGCGTCGCTTCACCGGTCGGCACGTCGATGGCGTAGATCGCACCTGCGTATCCCGGTGCGTCCAGGCTCGGATCCCACGCGGTCGCCAGGATGGCCCGCCCGTCCGGGGACCAGCCTCCGGTGAAACGAACCCGAAGATGCGTCGCCAATTCCCGCTGTTCGCCAGTTGTCAGATTGCGGACGTTCAGCGTACCCCACTTGCCCTCGGGCGGTATCGGTTCGCTGACGAACGCAAGGTATTGACCGTCAGGTGACCAGTGGGGACTGCGATTGGATCCCAGCAGCGGCGTCGCTGCCGACAGATCGACGTTCCCGGTGACGGGGTCGAATGGAGCCACGACCGTGGTGAACCACCGGGTGAACACGCTGAAGAAGAATGCGCCATTCTCGGAGAATCCAGCTGCATTCACCTCGCCGAGGTCGCGCTGCAGCTTCCGGGGTGAACCCTCGACTCCGCCGTCGGTAACCCTGGCGGCCCAGAGATCCCATGAGCCATCGCGATCGCTCAAGAACAGGATCCGGCTCGTCCCCGGCACCCAGCCGAGCAGCCGGTCGTCCGCCGGGTGCCCGATGAGCCGTTCAGCCTCACCGCCATCAAGCAGCGCCAGCCAGATGTCGCCATTGCCATCATCGTCCTCGGCGGGTCCCCCGTAGACCAGGTATCGATCGTCCGGGGAAAGCCAGGACTGGTACGCATAACGAACACTCGGCAGTTCGCGCACTACTCGCACGGTTCCGTCGCTCAGCGAGACGAGCACGATCCTGTGCGTCCCTTCCGGGTGGGCTTCCGACCAACAATCCCACCGACCCAGGATCTGTTTGCTATCCGACGTCCAACCGTGCGGGTGAATCCAGCAGCCGGGCTCTTCCAACAGCACGCGGAGGTTTCGCCCGTCGATGCCCACTAGGCGCAGGCTTCCGCCCTGTTGGTAGATCCCGAACCCGTGGGCGACCCACTTTCCGTCGGGAGATACGCGCCCCCCGTACGCATTTGCCGTCCCGTTCAGGTCTTTCGCTTCTTTGGTGAGGTAGCGGGTCTTGCCGGTGGCGATCTCTCGCAGGGCCAGGTCCATGGTTCCCTGGAAGTCACGGTACACGAGGTACTTGCCGTCCGGCGTCGGGCCGTCGGCGTAGGCTTCCGGTCCCGACCACACCTTACGCGTCGTAAGGACCACGGCCTCCGTCGCTCGCGCAGCCCGCTGCAACGCGGCCAGCCGCGAGTGTGCACGGACCACGAGGTCGTCCTGGTCCGCGAACTCCCGTACCACCCGCCGGTATGCCCGCTCCGCCTCCGTGCTCCCCAGCTTCTCGTAGCACTGCCCGAGCTGCACCAGCGCCTTCGCCGCGAGGGTGCGATCGGCAGTGAACTCCCGCGCGATCTGCTCGTAGATCGCGATCGCCCCTCCGAGGTCCCCGTCCGCCCGTTCCTTCACCAGCGCCTGCTGGAACAGGTCGTGGCCGCTCTGGGCCTCGGCGGGGCCGGCAACGACGAGGAGCAGCACAGCCGTCAGCGCTGCGGTGATCGTTGTTCTCATGGCTTCCTCCCAGCTATCGGACTGCGATACGCCGACAACTTGGGGCGCCTCGGCGGCCGGAGTGTCACCGCTATCCCGAGCCCCTGCACTGCTCCGGCAACATTTCCGTACAGCATTGTCTCGAGCATGTCATGGAACGGTCATGCATCACTGCCAACCGTTCTCACGGCACGAACTTGTAGCCCACCCCGTGCACCGTGATCAGGTGCCGCGGCACGGAGGGTTCGGCTTCGAGCTTCGTCCTGAGGGCCAGCACGTGATTGTCCACCGTGCGCGTCGTCGGGTAGTTCTTGTAGTCCCACACCTCCTCCAGCAGCTCGTCGCGGCGCACGACTTCTCCCGGTTTGGACGCGAGATACTGCAGCACCCCAAACTCCTTGCGGGTCATCTCGACCCGCCGTCCGGCCTTGCTCGCTTCGTAGCGTCGGAAATCCACGGACACGTCGTCGAACTCCAGCGTGTCCGGCAGCGGCGCGGGTGGATGGGTACGCCGCACGATGGCGCGCACCCGCGCCAACAGCTCGCGGATCGAGAACGGCTTGGTGACGTAGTCGTCGGCACCGAG
>Ga0209536_100014817_pt1 | contig 11168 bp, 8 predicted proteins | sample DeeMarSeWOR28_12_FD_187461 | JGI IMG/M metagenome (GOLD analysis project Ga0209536, IMG submission 187461) | Marine sediment microbial communities from White Oak River estuary, North Carolina - WOR-2-8_12 (SPAdes) (version 2) | ecosystem: Environmental > Aquatic > Marine > Intertidal zone >... | reverse complement strand
CAGCATTCGGAGAATATTTATCGATTGACTGTGACCGGTCGGGGGAGCAGCCATGCCATCACCCGTGGTCCAGTCCTGCCCTTGATCAAGGAGAATGTGCCTGAAATTGAGGAAGGAGTCCGGTTTTATTCGACAGGATTCTGGGGTCGAAGTGTCCTTATCAGCCATGCAGACAAGCACTTTTTCACCGGGCGTGAGTATAAATCCCCGGCGCAGTTTCATGAGATTATCCTGCCGCTCGCTGAATATGGTTTTTACCCCAAGCTGCCGCCCGACCTCCTGTCCGATTACAATTCCCCCAACAGCAGGAGATATCACCGTGTCAATCTTGGAACCCTTAAATGCCGCCACAATTTTTTCTGCAAATAATGATGCATAACGGGGATATTGTAAAACGAGCGCACACTGAAAATAAACCGCGCTGTGCAGTCCGGAAGTCAACTTAAAATGCCCCTCATGCAGTGCCCCTGTTTCCCGAAATATTTGCTGATAATCTTCCATATTCTCAAATCTTTCCTTAGAACTTCTCTGCTCTGGCTGCTGTATGATCCGGCACTCAAATAATTCAACATATAAACAATTTAACGGTTCAACATTTGAACGATTTAACAGATCATACTATTCATTACTTTATATAATCCCACGACGTATGCATCATATCTGCCATTTCGTTTACATAAGATCTTGTCGCTTCGCTTACCTTCTTAGCGAAATCTTTTCCCGTGCCGGCAAATATTATGCTACGCCCGATATTCACCAGCATCCCGGTTCCTGCTCTGTCCCGGCCATATGCCATTATCTGTTTCAAATCCCCGCCCTGTGCCCCGACTCCGGGAATCAGGAAAGGCATGTCCGGCAAGATCCGGCGAAGAATTTTTAATTCTTCGATATCTCTCGCCCCAACGACAAGACCGCAGTTATTTGATTTATTCCAGACCTGGACACGTTTTGCGATGTATTGGAAAAGTGGTTCAGTCCCGATCTGCAGATATTGAAAATCCTCCGAACCCCGGTTTGAGGTCAGGGCCAGCACGAATGTACCCTTGTCGGCGTATTCAATAAATGGTTTAACTGCATCATATCCCATGTAAGGATTTACCGTGACCGCATGCGCACCCATCTGATCAAAATAGGTATGAGCATATTTGGTTGCCGTATTTTCAATATCTCCTCTCTTGCCATCGAGGATCAGAAGAATGTCCTGAGGAATGATCGAAGCCAGATTGTGAAGCGCCTGCAGACCATTGTTCCCTTCACATTCAAAGAATGCAAGGTTTGCCTTATATGCGATGACATGATCCTTGGTGGCGGAGACAATTTCGCGCAGGAAAAGGTCAACAGGATTTTTCTCATATTTCAGGTGAGCCGGAATTTTTTCCATATCAGGATCAAGCCCGACACATAGAAACGATGATTTTTTTAAAATAAGTGCATTCAGGCGTTCGTTAAATGGTAATCGTTTCTTCATAGCGCGTGATCAAACCTCCTGTCGATTAATAAAACATGCACATGATAAATCGCTGGTTACATTAACCATGGTACGTGCCATATCGAGAAATCTTTCAACACCCAGGATCAAAGCAATACCTTCAAGCGGGATCCCGATCGTCTCCAGAACGAGTGTTAACATGATAATTCCTACCTGTGGTGCACCGGCAGTTCCGATTGAAGCGAGGGTGGCTGTTAATACTATGGTAACCTGATCCATCAAGGTCAGGTCTATTCCGTAAACGGTTGCAATGAATATCGCCGACACACCCTGAAAAATAGCTGTTCCATCCATATTGATCGTAGAACCCAGAGGTAATACGAAACTGGCAACTTCCGGTCTGACATCCAGGTTATCCTGGGCACATTCCATCGTAACCGGCAAGGTTGCAGAACTTGAACTGGAGGAAAATGCAACGACGAGGGCCTGCGAGATCCCCCGCCAGAATCTGCCGACAGAAACATTTGTCCAGAATCTGACCACGAGACTATTGAACAGGATAACATGGATGAGTAAGGCCAGCAATGTGGTGATAAAATATCCGATCAGACCGACGATGATTTCTGAACCATAACGACCGATCACCGCGGCAATGAGGGCAAATACCCCATAGGGTGCCAACCGCATGATCATCTGGACCATTTTGATCATCGCCTCGCTCACGCCATCAAAAAACAGAAGAATGTTTTTTTTACGGTCATCAAGAACGTACGTCAGCGCGATCCCTGCCATCAGGGCAAAAAATATGACCTGCAGCATCTGGCCTTCGGCCATGGCATTGAGTGGATTCTCGGGTATTATATTCAGTAAAAGGTCAACCGGACTGTTTTTATCAAGCGCATCCAGTTTATTACCCGGTTCCGCGCTATAGTTTTGCCCCAATTCAACCTGCAGCTGGTCCGGTATACGACTTCCTGGACTCAGCAGGTTGGCAATCATCAGTCCCAGGGTAACAGCAATGGCCGTACTGACCATATAGAACAGAATTGTCCTGATACCGAGGCGGCCAAGTTTCTTAATATCCTGCATACTGGCGGTTCCCACCAGCAGTGAGGCGAACACCAGTGGTACGACAACCATTTTGATCAGTTTGATAAATACAATGCCTACCGGCTCAAATAAAAGGATTGATTCTCCCCACACAAGACCAACGATCCCGCCCAGCAACAAGCCGAGGAAGATGCGCTGATAGAGTTTAATGGGCAGCAGATTAAAGATCATGAACAGGGATGTAAAGAGGGAAACAAAAGCGCACACGGGGATAAGAACATGCACCTCCGGCTGCCCTGAGGCGGAAAGGAAAAATGCTGATACGGCAACCAGAATTACCGTAACAATTATCCTTGTGAGTAAGGTCATCTTGGAAATGGAAAACATAGGCCAATAAATTTAAAGCGGAAAAAGTACACAAAAAAGAGATCTAATACAAAAATGAACAGGTATCTGAAAATTAGTATCGTCCTATTCCCGGTTCAATTAATGTAGCATAAGCATCGATTCCCCCTTCCATATTCAGAACATTCTGCCAGCCTTGTTTTTTAAGCCACGCGGCAACCTGACCACTCCGGCTGCCATGATGACAAAAAACGACAATTTCACGGTTCTTGTTTAAGAGATCTTCCGGCAGGGCTTCTGTTCCTCTGCGTGCAAGTTCACTTAGCGGGATCCACTGCACCCTTTTATCATCGATACAGGCTCTTTGTAACTCATTCTCTTCACGCACATCGAGCATCAGAAAATCATCATCCTTTTTTCTTCTATCAGCTATTTCAAAAACGGAGATCTGGGGAATATTAAATGGAAAGATCATGAAAACCTCAATTTTTACCCGTGATTAACTCTAACCACAACAAAATCATTCCTGATTTTTATAATTAATTTTATGAAATGGGATCGGTCGCGTCCTATCGTTGCAGAAAATTTCATTAAAAGAATAAATACGGCAAAAAAAAATAATTAAAACTGAAATAAGTTTCCCAACCTGTGGTTATCAGGCAGAATCTGCAAGGAAAACACCGGAGGGTCATCTGCGGTTAATTAATATTCATCCCAGCTTTTAATTTTGAGATTATCAATAGATTTGGATTGCAAGGTTTTCACCAGCCGTTTGGCCAGTTGTAAATTGGTGATCAGCGGAATATTATGATCGATCGCCTTACGTCTGATAAGATACCCATTGGTCAATTCTGCTCTCTCTGCACTCTTCGGTATATTGATCACCAGATCTATCCTGCCGTCTTCCAGATAGGTAATCGCATTCGGTTCTTCTTCTTCAAGCGGCCAGTTGAGTGTAATTACAGGGATCTGGTTTTCCTCCATAAACCTGGCGGTTCCGCGTGTGGCATAAAATTGATATCCCATTTCCGATAATATCCGGGTTTCTTCCAGAAAATCGGTTTTGTTTCTCAGACTTCCGGTCGAGAGCAGAATGTGTTTATTGGGTACATTAAAACCAATTGACAGCAGGCTTTTCAGAAAAGCCTCTTCAAAATCATCGCCAATACACGCCACCTCACCGGTGGAGGCCATTTCGACCCCAAGCACCGGATCGGATCCCTTTAACCGGGCAAATGAAAACTGGGGTGATTTCACACCTACATAATCAAGATCAAACGAAGAGAGCTCAGAGGGTGAGATTTTTTTTCCCATCATCACACGTGTGGCGATATCGATAAAATTATTTTTAGTAACTTTCGAGACAAACGGAAAACTCCGTGAGGCCCGCAGATTACATTCAATAACCTTCACATCATTGTCCTTGGCAATAAACTGCATATTGAACGGGCCGGTAATTTCCAGAGCCTCGGCAATCTGCCGGGCGATATTTTTTACTCTCCGCATGGTTTCAAGATAGGTGCGCTGCGGAGGGTAGGCCATTGTGGCATCTCCGGAATGCACCCCGGCATTCTCCACATGTTCCGAAATCGCGTAGCAGATCACCTTTCCGTTACCCGCCACCGCATCGATTTCAAGTTCACGTGCATCGGTAATAAATTTACTGATTACCACCGGATGCTCCTGGCTGATATCAGCCGCTTGCTGCAGATACACATGCAACTGCTCGGCGGAATTGACCACGTTCATTGCCGCACCGCTCAGGACATAGCTGGGACGTATCAGTACCGGGTAACCGACCTCATCGGCAAATTTTTCCGCTTCACCCAGATCGGTAAATTCCCGCCATTCAGGTTGATCGATGCCCAATTCATCAAGAATCCGCGAGAATTTATATCGGTTTTCGGCATTGTCAATTTTTTCAGCGGAGGTGCCGATGATCGGAACATTTGACTGATGCAGACGAACCGCCAGATTGTTGGCTACCTGACCGCCCATGGAAATCACCATACCCATGGGATATTCTTTTTCATAAATATCCATCACCCGCTCGTAGCTCAACTCCTCAAAATACAATTTGTCACAAATATCATAATCGGTACTGACCGTTTCCGGATTGCAATTGATCATAATGGTCCTGTATTCCAGTTTATTGAGGGTCAGTACGGAGGTTACACAGCACCAGTCAAACTCCACAGACGAACCGATACGGTACGGTCCGCCCCCGAGGACGACGATCTGTTCCGGCTCTCCAAACTCCAGATCATCCTCTGAAGCATGATACGTTGTGTACAGATAATTGGTGCGGGCCGGATATTCGGCTGCCATAGTATCGATCTGTTTGACAAACGGGATAATATCCCATTTTTTACGTTTTTGCCGGACAGAATTTTCGTCACTGTTCATAAGGTCTGCCAGTCGGCGATCAGAGAAACCGTATTTCTTGGCAGCAATCATTTGTTCCGGCGTGACGGTTTTAAGAGATACCTCTGCCAGCTGCTTCTCCATTTCAATAATATTGTGCATCCGGGAAAGGAACCATTTATCGATCCGGGAAAGTTCATGTAATTCATCGATCCCCAGACCTTCGCGCAGTCCTCTGGCAATGGCAAACAGACGTTTATCTGTCGGCTTCGCGATAGAGTCTTTCAGATCGGTAAATTCAAGATTGTTTTCCGAGAATCCCTGTAAACCAATATCGAGCATCCGGATCGCCTTTTGAAGCGCCTCTTCGAAACTCCTCCCGATGGACATGACCTCACCTACCGACTTCATTTCCGAACCGAGTTCTGTGCTTACCTGAACAAACTTTTGCAGGTCCCAGCGCGGATATTTCACGACGATATAATCCAGCGCGGGCTCAAAACAAGCGGAAGTGACCTGTGTGATGATGTTTTCAACCTCATTCAGGGCGTATCCCAGGGCAAGTTTCGTCGCGATAAAGGCCAGGGGATAGCCGCTGGCTTTAGACGCCAGTGCCGAGCTCCTGCTCAGACGCGCGTTTACCTCGATGATCCGGTAATCATCAGAATGCGGATCGAGAGCATACTGGATATTACATTCCCCGATGATCCCCAGATGCCGGATCAGCTGGATCCCGATCGAACGTAATTTAAAATTCTCAGCCGCGGTCAGTGTCTGAACAGGCGCGACCACCACGCTGTCGCCGGTATGAATTCCCATCGGATCAACATTTTCCATCGAACAAATCGTGATACAATTATCATGGTAGTCCCGAACGATCTCATATTCAACCTCTTTCCACCCGTAGAGTGATTCTTCGATCAGGATCTGACGTGTGAATGAAAAGGCCCGGCGGGCTTTTTCACGTAACTGTTTGCTGTTTTCAATAATTCCGGAACCCAGACCGCCCAGTGCATAGGCAATCCTGACCATTACGGGATATCCTATTTTTTCAGCGACCGCAAGTGCCTCATCCACATTGGTGGCAATTTTACTTACCGGCACTTTTAACCCGATTTCGGTTGTCTTCCGGATAAACAGATCACGGTCTTCCGTATTCTGGATAGCCTCTACCGGTGTTCCCAATACACGGACACCATACTTCTGCAGGATACCTTTTTCATGCAGATCAACCCCCACATTGAGTGCCGTCTGTCCCCCGAAACCCAGAAGGATCCCATCGGGCTTTTCTTTGATAATAACCTTTTCGACAAAATCCGTCCGCACCGGCAGAAAATAGATCTTATCCGCCAAATTCTCTGATGTCTGGATCGTTGCAATGTTGGGATTGATCAGGACCGTATGGATCCCATCTTCCTTTAAAGCCTTGATTGCCTGACTGCCCGAATAGTCGAATTCACCGGCCTGCCCGATCTGCAGAGCGCCGGATCCAAGTATCAGTACTTTATGCGGATGAATTTTTTTTATCATTAGTTCTCCGGATTTCTAATCCTTACCATATGAGGAGTTTATGAACCACCGACAGACATTGAAAAGTCCACGGATCATTTATGTTTCGCATGGTATTATTTGTCATTTTAAAAACATCTTATATTTATATGATGAATATATAAAGCACTGTAAAATTATTTATTTAATTTCTTTGTTTCACTCCGTGGTTGACATGCCTGATTAATTGAGGGCCCGCACGAACATATCAAAAATAAATTCCGTATCATCAGGACCCGGCGACGCCTCAGGATGAAACTGAGCGCCAAAAAAGGGTTTTGAAATATGAAGCAATCCCTCATTTGTCCCGTCATTATCGTTATAGAACCACTCACGCCAGTCAAGCGGAAGAGTGCCCGATTCAATGGCATATCCATGATTTTGGGAGGTGATATAGCAGCGCTTCGTACCCATTTCTGAGCAGGGTTGATTATGACTCCGGTGGCCAAATTTCAGTTTATACGTATTGGCACCTGCTGCCAGTCCCAGGATCTGGGAACCGAGACATATTCCCAGGATCGGCCGGTTCCGGGACATGGCCCGTTTGACATTTTCAACCGTCTCAGGACACATCTTTGGATCTCCCGGTCCATTGGAGATGACAATGCCATCCGCTTTCATATCGGTGAAATTGTAATTCCATGGGACGCGCACGATGGTAATTTCACGCTGCAGAAATGACTGAATGATATTATTTTTGACACCACAATCTACGATGACAATGGTTTTTTTCCCTTTTGGATATTCAACCGGCTCCGGAATACTCACCTCAGCCACCAGATTTCGTTCATTCGGATCATCGTATTTTTTGTCAGGCTGGTCGCTGAAACGTAATTGTCCGAGCATGCTGCCTTCCATCCGCAACTTCTTTGTCAGCGCCCGCGTATCGATTCCCTGCAAGGCAGGAACATTGTGATCGCTCAGCCATTCCGCCAGTGTTTGTTTGGCATTCCAGTGATACTTTGCATCTGTATATTCATTGACGATCAGACCCTCGATCTGTACCCTGTCCGATTCAAAATTCACCGCAAGTTCATTCAGTTTTTCAGGACCGGGCACACCGTAATTGCCGATCAGCGGATAGGTCAGGACCAGGATCTGGCCGCGATAGGAAGGATCCGTCAGTGATTCAGGGTAGCCGACCATTCCGGTATTAAAAACGACCTCACCGGATACTTCACGCTCCGCACCAAATGATACGCCTTGAAAAAATGTTCCATCCTGAAGAAATAATTTTGCGCTATTCACGCTTTGCTTCATAGCGGTTCCTTTCCGGGGTGTAAAGTTGTCTCAAACCTCTCTTTTTGGATTCTGTAATGGAATCAGGGATTTTTTAAGCCGACCTGGAAAGCAAGAGGTTTTATAAAGTTAGAATAAAATGAATATTTTTTCAAAATATTCTGAAGGTATTTTTAGATTTTTTTCAGCAGGATGTTATTTAGTTGAACAGAAACCGGGAAAAATGGTCGTATTATCTGTTCAATAATTGAACAATCTGCTCAATTCCGATGATCAGGGCTTTAAGGTGATATGCGGTAGAAAGTCCGGTTGATGCAAACAGGCAGATTTGTTATTTTCCTATGTTTATTTGATAACCGGAGGAATTTAATGCTCAGAATTGTAATGCTTCTGGTACTGGCTATCATTACAAAACATGCGTTTCCCCAGGAACCATCAGTTGAACATCAGCAAGCCGTGAATAACCTTATCAAAACGGCGCTGAACTTTCGGTTCGACTATAATCTTCTTGAGGAGCTGTGTCAGACCGGTCCTCGTCTAAGCGGATATCCGGAGTCACTACAGGCATTTACCTGGGCCGTTGCCAAATTGAACGCATCGGATTGTGATTCGGTCTGGCTTCAGCCTGTATAAGTACCTTACTGGCGCCGAGGTAATATTGAAAAAGCGGAAATTATTGGTCCGGAGGAACTGGAACACCGATCATTGCGAATCGGAGCGCTTGGCGGCAGTCCCGGCACATCGGGCAGATCCCTGGAAGCAGAAGTTGTCGAAGTTAATCCTTATAGTATACTGGCCGAGATTGATTCATCCCTGTTCAAAAATAAATTCATATTCTTCAATGAACCCTATGACCACAGTTTTTTGCGTACCTTTGAGGCATACAGCAAGGCGGTCAAGCAACGAACTGAAGGACCACTAGCCGCAGCAAAACTTGGTGCAGCGGGCGCTATCGTCCGTTCGGTCACATCCCTTGATGATAATGTTCCGCATATAGGACTGACCCGGCGGGATTCGCTGGTTACACCCATACCGGCCGTTGCCATCGGTGTTCAGGATGCTGACTTTCTGAGCAGGGCACTCAAGGAATATCCTGATCTGGAGATCAGCATGAATCTTTCCTGCGAAAACCTTGGTACGGCATTATCCTACAATGTGATCGGTGAGATCAGGGGCAGTCTTTATCCTGATGAGATCGTTCTGGTTGGCGGACACTTCGATGCCTGGGATAAGGGGCATGGTGCCCATGATGATGCCGCCGGTTGCGTGCAGGCCATGGCCGTGATCGATCTATTCCGGATGCTGGACATCAAACCGAAACGTACAATTCGTTGCGTGCTTTTTGCCGATGAGGAGCAAAAGCAGAGCGGGGCAAAAAAATATAACCTCTGGTCACAGTCACTCGGGGAGTTCCATCTCGCCGCCATTGAATCTGACCGCGGCGGCTTTACGCCGAGGGGATTCTCCGTTGAAGCCGATTCCCTTACGATTGAGTCACTGCAAAATTTTCTTCCCTATCTGCAATCCTCAGGAATTGAATGGATACGGAAGGGCGGAAGCGGCGCAGATATATCGAAGATCAAGAATATAAAAGCAAAAATCGGTTATGTCCCCGACGATCAGCGCTATTTCGATTTTCATCATTCCGCCAATGATACTTTTGACAAGGTCAACCCACGGGAGCTGGCACTTGGTACGGCATCAATCGCGGTACTGACCTATCTGATCAGTGAAACAGGGCTTTAGATCCTTGATGCAGCAGGCAGATTACCTTATTTAATCAGATATGCTGATGAATATTAATGCAGACCGGTAACCGCCTCATAAATATATCGGAGCGCGAAAACCAGCGAAAACAACCACATCAGCATAGGTACTTCGCGCCATTTACCGCTGAAAATCTTCAGGACCGTATAGGAAATAAAACCCAGCGCGATACCTTCCGTGATCCGGAATGAAAAGGGGATAAATATCAGGGTTAAGAATGCTGGAATACTCTCAGCAAAGTCATCCCACGGGATCCTGCTGATTCCTTTAAGCATATAGAGGCCGACCAGAATAAGTACCGGAGCGATGGTGGGATAATAGCGTATACCGTTATCGGCTTCTACCCCCCCGCCGATCATTTGTACCAGCGGATAAAAAAACACCGCCAGTAAAAAAAGGAATGCAGTCACCATATTTGCCAGGCCTGTCCTGGCACCGCTGGCGATACCGGAGGCACTTTCGACATAACTGGTTACCGTTGAGGTACCGAGTAGTGCTCCGATGACAGATCCTGCCGCATCGGCGAACAATGCCTGCCTTGCCCTGGGTAACCTGCCGTCTTCAAGAAAGCCGGCTTCCGTAGCGACTCCCACCAGTGTCCCGATGGTATCAAACAGATCCAGGATAAAGAACGTAAATACTATCGCGAGAAGTTCCCAGCGAAACACCCCAGCCAGATCAAGTTGCAGGAAAGTACCCGATATGTCCGGCGGTGCACTGATGAATCCGTGATAGGGGACCAGATCGAAAATGTATCCGGTACCGGTAGTCAGAATAATTCCGATCAGAAGAGCACCTTTTATGCGCCGGACAAGAAGAATGGCAGTAATAAAAAGACCGAAGAGCGTCAGCAGGGCTACAGGGTGTCCAAAATTTCCGAGAGAGACCAGCAGCGCAGGATCGTCTACGACCAGTGCTCCCCACTCCAGACCGATGAGTGTGATCATCAGACCAATGCCGGCAGCAATCGCAGATTTGAGCGCATTGGGAATGGCATTGACAATTTTCTCTCTGAAGCCGAACAGAGACAGCAGCATAAATAAACTCCCTGCTACAAATACGACACCGAGAGCCGTTTGCCAGGGGACGCCGAGGGTAAGAACAACGGTATAGGTAAAGAAAAAATTCTGGCCCAGATGGATTTTGAAATATTGCCCAGTTACACCATAGTGGAGGGATGCGTGGTTGGGCTTTTGCTAGCATGAAAAACTCAAAACCGGATCAATACCAAGTTAGAATTGATTTTCTAAAATGAAAGAGTTTTACCTCAATGGTAATTGATCTGAGCGAAAAAATGTACCGATGATTTTAGGGATAAGTTGTTAGTGATCACTGGTGCGACAAGCGGAATTGGATATCGCACTGCAAGAGAATATGCTTCACATGGGGCAAATATTATTTGTATTAATCGTAATGAGGAGAAATC
>Ga0209536_100014816_pt1 | contig 11168 bp, 13 predicted proteins | sample DeeMarSeWOR28_12_FD_187461 | JGI IMG/M metagenome (GOLD analysis project Ga0209536, IMG submission 187461) | Marine sediment microbial communities from White Oak River estuary, North Carolina - WOR-2-8_12 (SPAdes) (version 2) | ecosystem: Environmental > Aquatic > Marine > Intertidal zone >... | reverse complement strand
CAGACAGCTTCCCGACCTCAACGAAATCATCCGGCGGCTTACGGTAAATCGTGACCGTTATTCATTCAATCGGAACATATTTTTGGCAACTGCTATAACCAGACAAAATTCCGTTGGGAAGCGAATGAAATGGAGCAAAAAAGATTCTTATTGGCGGGAAAAAACGAATTTATGTGATTTTATCCGCGCTGCTTGCGCTTTTTCTCGGTGCTCTCGATACATTGATAATGGGAGCGGCGATGCCAACCATTGTCTCAGATCTTGGCGGAATACAGCTTTACAGTTGGGTTTTTTCGGTGTATCTCCTTTCCCGAGCCGTGGCCCTTCCCATTTTTGGTAAACTCTGTGACCTGTTTAACAGCAAAAGGCTGTATATTATATCCATTATCATCTTTTTGATGAGCTCTCTTTGTGCAGGGATATCTCAGAGCATGACCCAGCTGACGTTCGCTCGAGCCATTCAAGGCGTGGGAGCGGGCGGCAATTTTGCCCTGGCCTATATTGTACTAGCGGATATTTCTCCACCGGAACGCCGGGGAAAAATGATGTCGCTGATCAGTTTTGTCTGGGGTTTATCAAGTGTTTTGGGGCCGACCTTGGGCGGTTTTGTTGTCCATTATTTTTCATGGCGTTGGATATTTTATATGAACGCTCCCCTTGGAATTGCCGCCCTCGTCGGAATCGGTTTGTATTTAGAGGAAGCCCGTGAAAAGAAAAAAGAAGCTTCCATCGATTATCTGGGTACTTTAGCGCTTTCAACAACCATTCTGGCATTGCTAACCGCCTTTTTGATAGGAGGGCGCTCGTATCCGTGGACATCGCCTCAAGTCATGGGGCTTTTTATATTGACATTGTGTTCGGGAGTGATTTTTTATATCATCGAACGACAGGCAAAGGAACCGATACTGCCCATTGGGTTTTTCCAAGTACGAGGTTTTAGTATCGCCAACGGTTCAGCATTTCTTGCCAGTGTTGCCATTTTTTCACTCTCAGCATACAGTCCTCTCTTTATCCAGGGTGCTCTTGGAAAAACACCTGCTCAATTAGGGCTGGCCATGGTTCCTTTAAGTCTGGGATGGTCAATGGGGGCATTGCTCTGCGGCCAGATCGTCCATTTAATAAAAGAGAGGCCAAGTACTTTGTTGGGCGCTGTTCTTCTCTTGATCGGGTGTGGCTTGACCCTTACATTTTCCATTTCAACATCGATAACGAGCTGTTCCATTGTCTTGGCCATCGCAGGTCTCGGGATGGGTTTCGTATCGATTTCCACACTCCTCATCGTACAGAACAGCCTTCCTGGAGAAGATTTGGGGGTCGCTACCGCCTCTCATCAATTCAGCAGAACCCTTGGCGGAACCATTGGTGTCGGTATTTCGGGAAGTTTGGTAACGGTCCGGCTCCAAAAGGTCATGGACGCATTGATGACATCCGGAATTGATGGCCGAATTCATCAATCTCTTTCCGCCCATTTACATCAGAGCATCGAAGGACTTTTTCGACCGGAGATACAATCCCTTCTTGCAGAAAATGTTCAAAAAGCCCTTCGGGAAGCGGTTGCTGGCGGGGTTGTGTTGGTTTTTTGGGTATCACTGATCGCGGCATGCATGTGCCTGTTCTTCAGTTACAGATTGCCGGAAAGATAGGAGAACGAAAATTGTAAAGATGAAAAAAACACCCCATCCAAATGCTGGCCATAGAAGCAGGCGTCTTACGAAAGACACATTTCATTTTGATTGCCATCCCGGCGTAACATGTTTTACCCGATGCTGCAAAGATGCGGACATGTATCTTTATCCATATGATGTCATCCGCATGAAAAACCGACTTCGCATTTCATCAAATCAGTTTTTGGAACAGTACACTTTTCAAGCAATTAGAGACAATCCACATTTTCCGAGTCTTATGCTGAAAATGTTGGATGATGACCAGAAATGGTGTCCGTTTTTGTCAATAAACGGGTGTATGATATACGAAGACCGCCCATTTTCCTGCCGAGCATATCCACTGGAGCGTGCTGTGGCAAGATCCGGTGATGAGACGGAACGAACCGTTTTGTATTTCATTGCCGAAGATTCCTACTGCAAGGGCCATAAAGAATCTCGTAAATGGACGATAAAAGAGTGGATTAAGGATCAGCAGATTCAGTTATACAATGATATGAATGATCTCTGGGTCGATATAGACACCCTGTTTAGAGCAAATCCGTGGGGCCCCAAAGGGATCGACAACCCTGCTTTAAGAATGGCATTTATGGCCTGCTTTAATATCGATGAATTTAAGAAGTTTGTTTTTGAGAGCACTTTTTTATCAAGATTTAATGTGCACCAGGATCGGGTCTGCCAACTTCGAGAATCGGATGTTGAGTTGATGAAATTTGGTTTTGATTGGATAAAGTTTTTTCTGACTGGCAAAGGTCCGCTTATGATGAATCCATCAAGAGATGAACGGATTTAAAATATGATTTGTTTTTCACATTCCTGGGACATTTCACCTGAAGACGCACGACGATTACAGATGACATTGGCCGCCCAAATTGTTCGAGAAAACCGCTTGGGAACGGTTAAAGCGGTTGCCGGTGTCGATGTGGGCATGAAGGGTAACATTGCGTGCGCAGCCATTGTGGTGCTGAATTTTCCCGGGCTTGATGTTGCCGGCCAATCTACGGCCATAAGGCGGATAACATTTCCATATATTCCAGGCCTGTTAAGCTTTCGAGAAGGCCCGGTGATTCTCGATGCGCTTGATCGGCTTGATTGTAAACCAGATCTGCTTATTTTCGACGGACAAGGTATCGCCCATCCATGCCGCTTGGGGATTGCCAGCCATATTGGGCTGCTCACCGATTTTCCTTCCATCGGCTGTGCCAAATCCCGGTTGTGCGGGCAATATCAGGAACCGGACGTTGAGCGCGGCAGCTATGTTCCCCTATTGGACAACGGCGGCACCATCGGTGCCATCGTGCGGACGCGAACCGGCGTTAAGCCGGTATTTGTATCAATAGGGCATCGCGTTGATTTAAAAACCAGTATCGATTATGTTTTGGGATGTTGTACGGGATACCGTCTGCCGGAGACCACTCGCAAAGCCCATCGCTTGGCGGCAGAATGGAAAAGTTCTCATTAGATGAGTTGGGGCGTTTCGTTTGAAAAAAAGCTTTTTCACATGAGCGATCCGACAAATCAAAAGACCCCGATCCATCAGTTAGATGTTGTGGATTTTGCCCATTTCTGGATTCGGGACAATGTTTGATGTGGCCATGTGTTCGATAAACGCAAATGAATGAAATGGGAAAAAAGAAGATTAATAAGCCCAATGGCTTTTTCTATAAGATAAACTTTTTCGATGACAACCCCTTCAAGGTCTTCCGGTGCTTCCATTGGTCCGGTCTCCGGCAGTTTCAGGTTGGAGATGTTAAGGCTTTCCCCTTTGACACTAAATTCCCAATTTTGAGCACCGGCTTTATAGGACACGTGTACTTCAGTAACCAAAGCGCCTTTTGTAAGGGCCACCCGTCCTTCTTCCAGGCTGGCATTATCCCCTTTAATGGTGACGCTCTCTTTAACGTTGTTAAGAGTATTTTCAAGGACCATCCGATTTCCAACGGTTAAAGATACAAAATCCTGATCAAGTTGGCGAAACCAGCCCTGATCGGTTTCAATCATGTACCACAACCATGTTAGAAACTCATTTCCCAAGAATTTGTAACGGTTATATGCGACAGCGGTATCCAGCATCCTTTATTCCTCAGATCGAATTTTGGGCAGGTTTCTTAAAAGATCACGTTCTTTATCCGAAAGCCCGGCCTTAAGGCCAGCCGTGGTATAGGGAAACAGGCGGATCAGTTGCAGGTGAAAGGTTTGGATAAAGAGTGTTTCTAAGGCTTCATTGGCTGCTTTTAAATTGGAAAAGAACCACAAAGAAGCGGTATCGTACTCCCACACCACATCATAAACATTCGGTGTGGCCGGAATTCGACGGATGAGGGTGTTGACAACATGATCCTTGATGGATTTTTTTTCATTCCCGGATAAATAGTGCCGGCCGGTATCTGCCTGGCGTTTGGCAACGTAAAGGGCATAATGTTTCTGAACCAGCTTTGGCGGAATCGATTTTTTGTCGATCCGCAGGGCGAATACCATATAGGCTCCAAAAACAAATGAATAGCCCTCAAAATCGGGCGTATACGGCGTCTCGAAGGACGTCCAGCCGGCGGTGGCTTCAGAGCCGTCATCCTCGATTTTTGGAACGGCATGTTTTTTGAGGCCCTGGTAGACGGTTTCATGAACAGAACCGTCCAGTTGGCCGGTCACTTGATAGCGTGTGATGGACATGCGTGATGAAAGAAGACCCATAATATTCTTTTTGATAAAAGATAAATTTTCAGTGTGAAAAAATCGCTCAGCAAGTTGTGTGGAAAATGCTATAGCGCTTTTGGGGGTCGGTTACAAGTCATAATGTTTAGGATTTAGATCCTAACGTAAACTGAGCACATAAAGGGAAATGATCCGATAGATAAATATTTTTAAAGGTGTCCTGGATAACCTTGCTGTTTATTAACGTCATCTTCCCTCGAAAGAGAATCCAGTCAATGGCATCTCCGTCTGTATTTCCGGTAAATCCGTGATGGGTTCCCGTAAAAGGTTTTTTAAAGGCGTTTTTGAAATAAGATTCTTTTGGGGCTGTCTGGTTCTCCTGTCCGGTAAAAATGTTATAACATGGACTGAAGGGTGCCGCATTAAAATCTCCCGTGAGAATAGCAGGAATATCGCGAGGAAGATGTGACAGCCTATCAAGAATGAGTTTGGCGCTTTTAATCTGAACCGAAACGTCAAAATCAAGATGCGTATTGATACATATCACTTGACGGCGGTCTGTTTCGAAAATGCCCATGGTGCACTGTCTCGGCCAGATGCTTTTTCGATAACGGCTCGGCACCAAGGGGGTTGGGCTTAAAAAAAAATGTTCATAGTAGATGCAGTGCCAGTCTTTTTGATAAAAGATAACGTTGTTTTGCCAGAAAGGGGGTGAAGGGCTTCGTTTCCCGACGTAGTTGTATTCCGTCAAAATATTGTGGAGAAAAGCAATCTGGAAGTCATTTGCTTCCTGAAAACAGATCAATTCCGTACGATATTTTTCAAGAAACGGCTGAAAGCCTTTCTTCCGATATCGCCAGCTGTTGGTACCGTCATCTGCCAGCCCGAAACGCAAGTTTAGCGTCAAAACAGAAAACATAGTATTGTTTTTGGGTTAGGGGGCATCCGCTTCGATAAGGTTGAGATATTGAGCCATATCGAACCGGATATGGTTAAAGTTAGCGAATGTGATATCATAAAACGAAAGATTTAATTGGCGCTTTATGATATCAAAGATTGCGAGGTAGTTTAAAAGAATCCGTTTTTTCCATAAAAAACCAATTTGGGAAGCCAGTTGTTGGATTGATTCTTTTTTACCCTCGATTTCAAGAAAATTGCCATAGGGCAGGGTGTCCAAACAAAGGTACGTATCGTCAAACACATAAGTTTCTCGCCATTTTTCATATACTTGCTCCTCCCGAAATCCCAAAGATTTCAGAATATGTTCCATGGTATCAAAATCACTGACTTCAACTTCGAACTCTTGTAAGATTTTAAAATGATTGTCTTTAAAAAGGGGGGGGGATTTATAAGTCAGCGTAATTTTCTTGTCCTTACGCAGTCTCAAAAGAGAATTTTTTTGAATCAGGGAATTTTCGGCGTCTTCGAATCGTATGTTGGTTTCAAAGGTTCGATGTTTAAAAGTAGCGCCAAGGTCCATCAAGCGGGTTCTTATGGGGTCTATATTCGGCAAATAAAATTTTACTTCGGTTTCTAAATGTTCCATAGGGTTAACCTTTTTTACCCCAAATAATGAATCAATCAGCAAGTTATTTTGAAAACAACGTGCTTCAAATATATAGTAGAAATCATTAATGGTGTCAAATCCGGGACCGGCTTGCGATTTTTCCCTTGACACTATTATATTTTCTATTATATTTATCGAGTTTTATTCAAAGGAGAAAAACAGGTGAAAAAGTATACATATAGTGCAAAAAACACCGACCACCAAGGACGATGGTATCTGGTGGATGCCGAAAATGCGATTCTAGGTAGACTCGCCAGTACCGTTGCAGCCCGCCTTCGAGGAAAACACAACCCGCTTTTTACCCCCCATGTGGATACCGGAGATTGGATTATTGTCATCAATGCGGATAAGGTTGCGCTCACCGGAAGGAAATGGGATCAAAAAAATTATTACCGGCACAGCGGCTACATCGGAGGTCTTAAAACCATAACGGCCAAAAAGCTTATTGAAAAAAGACCTGAAGACCTCATTCGATTTGCCGTTAAGGGCATGTTGCCAAAAAACAGATTGGGGAGAAAACTGTTTAAAAAATTAAAGGTTTATTCCGGAGATCAGCACCCCCATGAAGCGCAGCAACCGGAGATTCTTGAAATTTAAATAAACCACTACGTAAATTCTTCAAATTGAGGAGTTATATGGACAAGGAAAACGTTTATTATTCAACTGGAAAACGAAAAAGTTCCGTTGCCAGAACATGGTTAACACCGGGTAGCGGTGAAATTATTGTCAACAATAAGCCTATTGACAAATATTTTAAGATCGAGTCTGTACAGGCCGTTGTGAAACAACCGCTTGTTTTGACCAATACCCTTGAAGCATTTGATGTGAAAACCAAAGTTGTCGGCGGCGGATTTTCGGGTCAGGCTGGTGCAATTCGACATGGCATTACAAGGGCGCTCATACTCGCCAATCCAGATTTAAGAAAGGCGCTGAAAAAAGCCGGTTTTGTTCGACGGGATCCCAGGGTCAAGGAAAGAAAAAAATACGGGCAAAAAGGTGCTCGGGCTCGTTTCCAATTCTCGAAACGCTAAAATTCTTTTTCCGACCTTCAAAAAGGGAGCGGAGGATTTTCCCGCTCCCTTTATTCTTGCCGTTTTTTCCACTCAGGTGATCGTTTTTCAAGAAAAGCCTTCATACCTTCCTGGGCGTCTTCATCCAGGCAGTTCATGGCAATTGCATGGGTTGCATATTCGTAAGCTGAAGGTTCATTTAGATCTATCTGGCTGTAAAATACCTGCTTGCCAAAAGCGAGGGTATAGCGGCTGTATTGCGCCATTCCCATGGCCAGGTTTCTGGTTTCTTGGAAAAGCTTATCCGCAGAGACGACCTGATTCACCAGACCGAACCTTTCAGCTTCATGAGCCGAGACAAATCGACCCGTCAACAGCATTTCCATGGCCCTTCTTCGTCCGATAACCCTGACAAGGGGAACAGCCGGGGTCGTGCAGAAAAGGCCTATTTTTGCACCGGGTGTGGCAAATTGGGCCCCGGTTTCTGCAACGGCAAGATCGCAGGCAGCAACAAGTTGGCATCCTGCTGCCGTTGCAATGCCGTGAACCTGAGCAATGACGGGCTGTGGAAGTTTTTGAAGGGTTTGCATCATCTTTGCACATACCGAAAAAATGGTATAAAAATGCTGGATTTCCAGGTCCGTCCCAACCATATCTTTAAGGTTGTGTCCTGCACAGAATGCCGGGCCTTTTCCGCTAATAACGACGACGTGGATGCTTTGATCTTGTTCGATGGTTTTTAGTTTGCCGAGCATATCATTCATCACTTCGAGAGAGAGTGCATTCCGTGTGTCGGGACGATTCAATGTCAGCCATCCAATGGGTCCGTCCTTTTCAAGCAATACAGGTTCCATATATTTTCCTCCATATTATACTAAATATTTTTCGCGACCTTCCAGCATCTGACAAAATGATTGTCTCCAACGTTTTCAAAAGCCATCTCATCTTTTCGACAAGTTGTTTCAGCCATGGAACATCTGTCCTGATATTTGCATCCTTTGGAAACAGCATCTAATTCGCCGATGTAATCATTGGAATATTTAACATGCCATTTTTTATCCAGGTCCGGGTCGGGAATCGCCGATAGCAGGGATCTGGTATAGGGGTGGTGGGGATGATGAAAAATATCCTCTGACGATGCAAGCTCCATGATATGCCCCTTATACATCACGGAAATAAAATCGCACAGATACCCCACAACGTTAAGATCATGTGAGATAAACAGATAGCTTAACCCCAGATGATCCTGAAGGTCTTTTAGAAGATTGATAATCTGGGCCTGAATGGAAACATCCAAAGCGGAGACCGGTTCATCACAAACGATCAATGACGGTTCCACGCTCAGGGCCCTGGCAATGCCGATGCGCTGGCGTTGGCCGCCGCTGAATTCATGGGGATATCGGTCGGCACTGTCCGGAGACATTCCCACCATCGACAGAAGGGTTTCGAGGCGCTGTTTACGATTTGTTGCGTATTTATTGCCCAGAATTCGAATCCCTTCTTCGATGGACTGTCCGATGGTCATACGGGGATTCAGTGATCCGAATGGATCCTGGAAAATGATCTGTATCTCTTTTCGATACGGCTTCATCTGTTTTTCGGAGAATCGGCTGATATCGATACGTTGAAAAATAATTTTTCCAGAATCCGATTCCAGCAGTTTCAAGATAAGACGGGCCACCGTTGTTTTTCCACAGCCGCTTTCTCCCACGAGGCCCAGGGTTTTTCCTTGTTCGATGTTAAAGCTCACGCCGTCAACGGCTTTTACCCACCCGGTGACTTTTTGTAAAAAACCCCGGCGGATCGGAAAGTATTTTTTCAATCCTTCTGTGCGAAGAATGACGTTATTATTTTCTGATTCCATATATCTCTAATCTATTTTGTATGACTGTTGCCAGACGTACAACGCATTGTATTTTCATGTATTTCACTCGATCCCTCGTACCCTTTAGATTTAAATAATACCGGACACCGTGCCAGGTGCCCCTCGCCGTAGTCGCACATCCCAGGATATTCTTTTTGGCAACTTAAAATTTTGTAACGACACCGGGGATGAAACGGACACCCTTTTGGCTTATACGAAAGGTTCGGTACACTCCCGGGAATACTGTACAGTCTTTTACCCCGTTTTGAAAGACTGGGAAGCGATGCCAATAACCCCTGTGTATAGGGGTGCCGGGCAGAGCGAAAAATTTGATTCGTATTGCCCTGTTCGACAATAATACCTGCGTACATAACATAAACTCTATTCGCGATGGTTGAAACAACGCCAAGATCATGGGAAATATATAGAACCGACATGGACCGTTTTTTCTGAATCGATCTTAAAAGTGCTAGAATTTGGGCCTGAACCGTAACATCAAGGGCAGTGGTCGGTTCATCTGCAATGATTAGATCCGGGTCGCATGCCAGGGCCATGGCAATCATAACCCGCTGTCTCTGTCCGCCGCTGAGTTGATGGGGATAGTCATTGATTCGTTGCTCCGGCGATGGAATTCCCACGTCGTTTAGGAGTTGAACACAATATCGATAAAGAGGCTCTTTTTCCATGTGTCGATGCGTACGGACGGCCTCAGTGACCTGATCGCCAATGGTAAAAACAGGATTCAGGGAAGTAAGGGGTTCTTGAAAAACCATGGCGATATGATTTCCTCGAATGTTTTGCATAGCCTTTTCATCGAGCTTTATAAGGTCTTGTCCGAAAAATAGAATTTGGCCGTCTACGATTTCTCCGGGGGGTGTTGGAATGAGGCCGAGAATGCTTAGTGCCGAAACGGTTTTGCCACATCCGGATTCACCAACAATACAGACCGTCTCTTTTTCACGGACGTCGAAACTGATCCCGTCCACCGCACGGGCACGAGTTACGTTGCTTTGAAAATAGACCTTTAAATTTTCTACGCGAAGAAGAGGTCTGTCATGGGGCGTTCGTCCATCGATCATTTAGTGTCTTTCCCTGAGCTTGGGGTTCAGGATATCCCTGAGACCTTCGCCAAAAAGGTTAAAAGAGAGCACAACAATCAGTATGACAATTCCCGGAATAAAGGTTAACCAGGGGGCATCAAAGATAAAGTTTTTGCCGTCTGAAAGAATGTTGCCCCAGGTGGCATGGGGTGGGGGCACACCGAATCCAAGAAAACTCAAGCCAGCCTCGGTTAAAATTGCCGAAGCAATGCCGATGGTGGCCGAGACCAGCACCGGCGCAATGGCGTTTGGCATGATATGACGAAAAATTATCCTGAAATTGCTAAGACCAAGGGCCTTTGCCGCCGCCACAAAGTCCTGTTCTCTCAATGACAGAAATTCAGCACGGACAAACCGTGTGGTTCCCATCCAACTGGTCAGTCCGATGACGATCATAATATTGTATATGCTCGCAGGAAGCAGGGCGACCACCGTTAAAATCAGAAAAAAGCTCGGAAAACAGAGCATGATATCCACGACTCGCATGATCAGGGTATCAACGGTGACCGCTTTGATGTGAAGCATCGCGATTAAGGCCGCCGGCTCTTTTTTGGTCGATCCTTGACGGGTCAGGAGAAAATAAGAGAGATATGTCAGGCAGAGCAATAAAATAACAGTGCCGATAAAAGCAAATTTTGCAATTATCAGACCCGTTCCCAAAATGAAGGCGAATATGAACAGAATATGATCGATTCGAATATGGTGTTGGCCGAAATAACCTGCCATTCCACCCATAAAAATACCGATGAGCACCGATATGCCGACCGCCACAAAGCCGACGGTGAGAGAAACCCATGCCCCTTGAAGCATTCTTGAAAAAACATCTCTGCCCAGATCGTCTGTTCCCATGAGATAAATCCCCAGTGCCGGGATCTCTTCAGGCTGCAAGGAATCAAGATGCGGTTTGGCCAAAGGCGGGCGAAGCTTTTCCTGAAGACGAACCACGGCTGGGTCAAATATGGGTTTTGAGCCTGACGTTAAAAAAAGACCTGTGACGGCACAAAAGAAAAATAGGATAAACATGAAAAGTCCTAAGATGGCCAGCCGATTTTGGCCGAAAAGGTGACGAAACTCTTGCATCCGGGTCTGTTTTGGTGTCAGTGGGGGTTCTATGTAAACATCGTTGTGTAATTTTTTTTCAGTCAAATTCATTACAAGCGTATCCTTGGATCGACGATTAGGTAAAGCAAGTCTGAAATAAACGTGCCGGCCAGCACCAGGACGGCTGAAATAAAGTTGACTGTCAGAATGACAGGATAATCCCTGGCCAAGATGGCTTCATAGGCCATTCGTCCCATTCCGGGCCAGGAAAAA
>Ga0209536_100014815_pt1 | contig 11169 bp, 10 predicted proteins | sample DeeMarSeWOR28_12_FD_187461 | JGI IMG/M metagenome (GOLD analysis project Ga0209536, IMG submission 187461) | Marine sediment microbial communities from White Oak River estuary, North Carolina - WOR-2-8_12 (SPAdes) (version 2) | ecosystem: Environmental > Aquatic > Marine > Intertidal zone >... | reverse complement strand
TGCGCCACTCCTTCGTTGGCATAGATTTTCGCGGGCAAAGGCGTGGTGTTGGAAAATTCCAATGTCACATGCCCTTCCCACTCCGGTTCCAAGGGAGTCACGTTGACGATAATGCCACATCGGGCATAAGTGGATTTGCCTAAACATATGGTGAGCACATTACGTGGAATGCGGAAATACTCCACCGTACGCGCCAGAGCAAATGAGTTAGGCGGGATGATACACACATCGGATTTCAAATTGACAAAGCTATTGTCATCGAAGTTTTTGGGATCGACGATGGCCGAATTAATATTGGTAAATATCTTGAATTCGTCGGCGCAGCGGATGTCGTAGCCATAGCTGGAAGTACCGTAGGAAATCAAACGTCCTTTGTCGCTGTCGCGCACCTGACCGGGCTCAAAAGGCTCGATCATGCCATGCTCGGCCGCCATGCGGCGGATCCAATTATCTGATTTTATGCTCATACGTCTAATATTGATGGCGTTACCATCTCCCCCTCACATTTTGTTAACCAATAAGCACGAAGATTTTTAAAATAGAAAAAGCTACTCACCACAGAGTAGGCGCGAGGGATTGTGTCCAAGGACTCAGGAACAAACCCATTTTTTACATTCTGTGTGTCCTTCGTGCCTTCGAGGTTAAATTAATCAGTTGTTTTGAATCACTATGTTAGGAAACTTGGCACTAAACTCTTTAGCTCGCAAGGATAGCTTAGCGGTCATGCGCCGGGCGATATCACGATAGATTTGCGCGATGCGACCGTCAGGATCCACGGCAACCGTGGGGCGACCATTGTCCACTTCTTCGCGGATCTTCATATCCAGAGGCAAACCACCGAGGAAATCCACATTGTATTGTTCGGACATAGACTGCCCGCCACCTTGGCCGAAGATGTGCTCTTCATGGCCGCATTGACTGCATATATGGATACTCATGTTTTCCACTATACCTAACACATGCACATCAACTTTTTCGAACATCTTAAGCGCTTTGCGGGCATCCAATAAGGCAATGTCTTGCGGAGTGGTAACGATCACGGCCCCACTGACTGGAACTTTTTGCGCCAATGTCAGTTGCACATCGCCGGTTCCCGGCGGCAAGTCCACCACTAAATAATCCACATCGTCCCAATTGGTGTCATTGAGTAACTGCTCCAGCGCCTGAGTGACCATAGGTCCACGCCAAATCATGGGGGTTTCTTCTTCGATGAGGTAGCCTATGGACATGGATTGAATACCATGACCCACAAGCGGTTCCAGACTCTTTCCGTCTTTGGATTCGGGCTTGGCTTGCACCCCTAACATGCGCGGCTGGCTAGGTCCGTAAATGTCCGCGTCCAGAATACCGACCCGGGCACCTTCAGCCGCCAATGCGCACGCTAAGTTCACCGCCGTGGTGGATTTACCGACGCCGCCTTTGCCCGAGGCGATAGCGATAATGTTTTTCACCCCTTTGATGGGCTTAACACCTTTTTGTGTGGTGTGCGGTTCGACTTTGCTGGTGACAGCCACTTGCGCATCGGACACCCCATCGACAGCGGAAACAATCTCAGTGAGTTTGGTTTGCAACTGATCAATATAACCTTTGGCGGGAAATCCCAGAGACACTTGCACGCTCACTTTATCTCCTTCTACGGAGATGTTTTTGACGCTTTTTGTGCTGACGAGATCTTTCTCTAACCAGGGATCTATATATTGTTTGATTGCGCTTTCGATTTGTTCGCGGGTTACCGTTGCCATCACCATTTCTCCTAAATACCGTCGCCTTAGCCAGTTCTTCAATTCATACAGGAATTTTGACTATGTCTAATGGGCAAATGTGGGGTAAGTTTACACGATTTAAACCCAATATCGTAATATTCTTGTATAATCATATGTCTTTCGGAGCTCGCCTCTAATTTTAATAATTGAATAAACAATACATTTCACCCGAATCGACATGACCGCAAAAACTCGCAAAATTTTAGTCACCAGTGCCCTGCCTTACGCCAATGGCTCTATACACCTAGGCCATATGGTGGAATATATTCAAACCGATATTTGGGTGAGGTTCCAAAAAATGCGCGGTCACCAATGCGTCTACGTTTGCGCCGACGACGCGCATGGCACGCCCATCATGTTACGGGCGGAATCCGAAGGCATTACGCCGGAAGCGCTGGTAAAGCGAATTGGCGAAGAACACCGCCAGGATTTCGCGGATTTCCATATTGGTTTTGATAATTATTACACGACCCACTCACCGGAGAACCGTGAACTGGCGGAATCTATTTATAAACTCTTGAAACAAAACAACCACATCAGTTCGCGGGTGATCAAACAAGCCTATGATCCGATCAAGGAAATGTTTCTACCGGATCGTTACGTAAAGGGCACTTGTCCTAATTGCGGCGCGCAAGACCAATATGGTGACAACTGCGAAGTGTGCAGTCACACCTATACACCCACCGAATTGATCAATCCGGTATCGGTGATTTCCGGCGCCACGCCCGTGGAGAAAGAATCGGAACATTTGTTTTTTAAGCTTAACGATTTTCAAGAAATGCTCGAAGACTGGACCACAGGCGGCCACTTGCAAGCCGAAGTCGCTAACAAATTATCTGAGTGGTTCGAGGTCGGATTAGCGGAATGGGACATCTCTCGCGATAGCCCGTATTTTGGTTTTGAAATCCCCGATGCGCCGGGTAAGTATTTTTATGTGTGGATGGATGCACCTATGGGGTATTTCGCCAGCTTCAAAAACCTGTGCGCGCAGCGTAACGATTTGGATTTCGACACTTTTTTAGCACCAGGGAGCGATGCCGAACTGTATCATTTTATCGGCAAAGATATTGTTCGCTTCCATGCGTTGTTCTGGCCCGCCGTATTGTCCGGCAGCGGCTACCGCACACCCACGGCCATTTTTGCCCATGGTTTTCTCACCATCAATGGCCAGAAAATGTCTAAATCCCGTGGTACGTTTATCAATGCGCGGCAATATTTAAATCAGCTTAACCCTGAATACTTGCGCTATTATTTCGCCGCCAAACTCACCAGCCGCATCGATGATCTGGATTTGAATTTCGAAGACTTTCTGCTAAGGGTCAACGCGGATTTAGTGGGCAAATTTGTGAACATCGCCAGCCGCTGCGTCAAATTTATCAACAAAAACTTTGATGGCATGCTCTCCCCCCGTTGCGCCGACGAAAATTTATATCGCTCGTTTGTTAACGCCGGCGAGAAAATCGCTTCCTATTACGAAACCCGGGAATATAGTCACGCCATGCGGGAAATCATGGCGCTGGCCGATCAAGCCAATCAATATATTGATCAGCAAGAACCCTGGGCGTTGGCCAAACAAGCCGGTAAAGAGCAACAGGTGCAAGATGTCTGCAGCCTGGGACTTAACTTGTTTAAAATTTTGGTGGCTTATTTGAAACCCGTATTACCGGTTACGGCAAAAAATGTGGAGCAATTCCTCAACATCGAACCACTGGACTGGCACAACTATCATGAGCCACTGCTCGACCACAAAATCGAAGCCTACAAACCGCTATTGACCAGGGTCGAACAAGACAAAATCAACGCTATGCTCAGCGAAGTCACGGCAGCGGCTAAACCGGCACTGGCAGTGGACAGTAAACAAGTCTTAAAGAAAAAAGGCGAAACCAGTATGACTGCGGAAAATGAATCCATCAGTGAAACCATCCAATACGATGATTTTGCGAAACTGGATCTTCGAATAGCGCGTATTGTTAATGCGGAATCGGTGGAAGGCGCCGATAAGCTGTTGAAACTCACTTTGGATCTGGGCGGTGAAACACGCCAAGTATTTGCCGGAATTAAATCTGCGTATGCGCCCGAAGATCTAATTAATAAGCTCACTGTCATGGTCGCCAATCTTGCGCCACGAAAAATGCGTTTCGGCGTCTCCGAAGGTATGGTGCTTGCGGCCGGGCCCGGCGGCGAACATTTGTATCTATTACATCCGGATAGTGGCGCTCAACCGGGAATGCGTGTTAAATAACTTTTTCTTGCATCAGCACCATGGACAGGTTCCATCGCAATGCATGTGCAACGCACAAAAAAACACACGTCTAAACACTCATGAAAGAATACATACTCATATTAATCAGCACTGTGCTGGTGAATAACTTCGTCTTAGTGAAGTTTCTTGGGCTGTGTCCATTTATGGGGGTGTCGCGCAAACTGGAAACCGCAACAGGTATGGCGCTGGCGACAACGTTTGTGTTAACGCTGTCATCGGCGTGCAGTTATATCGTCAATGAATTCCTGCTGGCACCTCTGGATTTGGAATATTTGCGCACTATCACCTTTATCTTGGTGATAGCCGTAGTGGTGCAATTTACCGAAATGTTCGTGCACAAAACCAGCCCTCTACTCTACCAGGTGCTGGGTATCTTTCTCCCCCTGATTACCACCAACTGTGCTGTGCTGGGGGTGGCGTTGCTCAACATTCAAGAACAACATAATTTTATGCAATCGATTTTTTATGGCTTTGGCGCCGCGGTGGGATTTTCCTTGGTACTTATTTTGTTTGCCGCCATGCGCGAGCGTATTGCGGTGGCAGACGTGCCAGAATCCTTTCGCGGACCCGCGATTGCACTTATAACAGCCGGCCTCATGTCGCTGGCCTTCATGGGATTTTCGGGGTTGGATTGATGCTATCGGCCATAATCGCGTTGGCCGCTTTGGCGGTGGTTTTCGGCCTCATCTTGGGCTTTGCTGCCGTGCGCTATAAAGTGGAAGGCGATCCTTTGGTGGACAAAATCGATGCCTTACTGCCACAAACCCAATGCGGCCAATGCACCTATCCCGGTTGCCGGCCTTACGCCGAGGCTATCGCCAAAGGCGAAGCCGATATCAATCAATGCCCGCCCGGCGGCGAAAGCACCATAATTGCCTTAGCAGATCTGTTAGGCAAAGATCCTAAACCGCTCAATCCCGAACACGGGGAAGAAAAACCCAAAAGGATTGCGGTCATCGATGAGGAAATTTGTATCGGCTGCACCTTGTGTATTCAAGCCTGCCCCGTGGACGCCATTCTGGGAGCCGCCAAGCAAATGCACACCGTCATTGCCAGCGAATGCACCGGCTGTGATTTATGCTTACCTCCTTGCCCAGTGGAATGCATCGATATGGTGGAATTCAAACCAGACCTGGAGACGTGGAAATGGCCTTATCCGGAAAATCTGCCGGAAAACCAGGTGAAAAAACCCCGCGTCATAACGTCCATCAAAATCACGCCCGGCGCCAACACCAAGACTGCGCATGACGACGACTCCCCCCCCGTGGAGAAACAAGCGTGATCCGCAAGTTGTTCGACTTCCATGGCGGTGTCACTTTACGTCAGCATAAAAAGGAAACCACTCAACAACCCGTTGAGCAGGCCGCATTGCCTAAACGGTTAATCCTGCCCTTACATCAACACATTGGCCACCCAGCCGAACCGGTAGTCAGTATCGGTGATGAAGTGTTCAAAGGGCAACAGATCGCCAAACCGATTTCCGATATCAGCGCGGCGGTACACGCCTCCAGTTCGGGCAAAGTGGTGGATATTTGTGAACACGATATCCCCCACCCCTCGGGCCTCAAAGCTCCGTGCATCATCATTGAAACCGACGGCTTTGACCGATCGCGCAGGGCTACCGCCCGCACCCACGATCTCAACGACCTGTCTGCGGAGCAGATCCGTCATATCATCCAGAACAGCGGAATCGTCGGTTTGGGTGGTGCCGGTTTCCCCAGTTCGAAAAAACTCGATCCTGCCGATAAAAAAGTCGAAACCCTGATTATCAACGGCGCCGAATGCGAACCTTATATTACCTGTGATGAAATGCTGATGCGCGAACAAGCGCGGGAAATTATCGAAGGCGTGTTGATTATGCGCAAGGCATTGCAGGCCAGCCGTTGCGTTATCGCCATCGAAAATAAAAAGTTCAAAACCCTGGATATCATGAACAAAGTGGTGGAACGCAGCGGCTATGATTTTATCGATGTGGCTGCCGTACCCACGGTTTATCCTGCCGGCGGCGAAAAACAACTCATTCAAGTGGTCACCGGCTTGGAAGTTCCCAGTCAAGGCTTGCCCATAGACATAGGCGTGGTCTGCCAAAACGTTGCCACGGCCTACGCGGCGTGCCGGGCGATTGAGCATGGCGAACCCTTGATTTCCCGCTATATCACTATCGCGGGCAGTATCGTCAAACCGCGCAATCTTGAAGTGCGCATCGGCACGCCTATCAACGATTTAATTGAGCAATGCGGCGGCAACCGGCAAACCTTGAGCAAGGTGATTGTGGGCGGCCCGATGATGGGATTCGCCTTGCACAATGACGAAGTGCCGGTGGTGAAAACCACCAACTGCATATTGGTCAATTCGGTCATTGCCGACGTGCCGCTGCCATCGAGGTTGCCACAAGCCATGCCGTGCATACGCTGTGGAGCATGTGCCGACGCCTGTCCCATGAATTTGCTGCCACAGCAATTGTATTGGTACGCCAAGGCCAAGGATTTTGACAAAGTGCAGGATTACGATTTGTTTGATTGTATTGAGTGCGGCTGTTGCGATTACGTGTGCCCTAGCCATATCCCTTTAGTGCAATACTACCGATTTGCAAAAACCGAAATCTGGAATCAAGAACGTGAAAAACGTTTTTCCGATCATTCACGGGAGCGGCATGAATTTCATAAATTCCGCCTAGAGCGCGAAAAACTGGAACGCGAGGCGCGGCACCGGCAAAAACGCGCTGAAATTAGCGGTCCAAGCGATGAAGATCATAAAAAAGCGGCTATCCAAGCGGCCTTGGAGCGGGCACAAAAGAAACGCGAACAAAGCGCCGTAATGCCGAAAAACACGCAAAACCTAACACCGGAGCAACAAAAACTAATCGCCGAGGTTGACGCACGCCGCGCGAAAAAAACCGGGTTCAAAGACAAACCATAAAACAATCCATAAAATAACATAGCGAATGATATTAAAAACGCCCACATCTCCGCATATTCACGCTGACATCACGGTCACCACTCTCATGAGTCGGGTCATAGTGGCGTTGACTCCTGCCATTGTCGGTTATGTTTATTTCTTCGGCTGGGGATTATTGGTGCACATTGCCATCGCCATAGCGGTGGGTTTGAGCTGCGAAGCCGCTATGCTGAAGCTGCGACAGAGACCGCTGCAACCATTTCTGCGAGACGGGAGCGTCCTTGTCACGGCCATTTTATTGACGTTTTGCATACCACCGCTTTGCCCTTGGTGGATTACAGCCATAGGCATGTTTTTCGCGATCGTGGTGGCCAAACATTTATATGGCGGCTTGGGATACAATCCGTTTAATCCCGCCATGGTGGGTTACGTGGTGCTGCTGATTTCTTTCCCTAAAGAGATGACTTCATGGACACCGCCCGGCATCCTGCAAGGATTACAAGTGGGCTTCGGGGATACGCTAGCCATCATCTTTCTGGGTGATTTCCCCTATACACTGACGCTGGATGCTCTGTCCATGGCGACGCCCTTGGATACGGTGAAAACCGAACTCAATCTCAGCAAAACCGTGGATGAAATCAAAACGGGCAACGCCATTTTCGGCGATTTCGGCGGCATCGGCTGGGAGTGGATAGGCAACTGGATATTCCTGGGCGGGGTATGGCTGATCTATAAAAAAGTGATCAGTTGGCAAGTACCTTTGGCCATGTTAGGCAGTCTGTTCGCCATCGCCACGATTTTTTATTTGAAGGACGCCAGCAACTACGCCTCCCCCATGTTTCATATATTCAGCGGCGCCGCCATGTTGGGTGCATTTTTTATCGCCACCGACCCGGTGAGTTCATGTACTACCCCCATGGGCAGAATCATATTTGGCGCCGGAGTTGGCGTGCTAACTTATATCATACGCGTTTGGGGCGGCTATCCGGACGGAGTGGCGTTTGCCGTGTTATTAATGAACATGGCCGCCCCAACCATAGATTATTACACCCGCCCGCGGGTGTATGGTCACAGCGGGAGCTGATTCATGCTGGCCGGATATATGCTGCGCTCCGCCATTTTGCTCACCTTGTTTGCTGCCGCAGGCACGGGCTTGGTGGCGCTTACCTATGAAAACACTAAAGAGCAAATCGCTCAGGCGGAACGCGAAGCGTTACTGAAGAAACTGCATAGCGTTGTGTTGCCCTCAGAACATAACAACGACATTTTTTCCGATTACATCACAGTGCAGTCGGACCTGCTCGGCCCTTACCCAACCGAGGCATTTCGTGCCCGTTGGGACGGTAACCCCATCGCTATTTTGATGACACCCACGGCGGCCGACGGTTACGGCGGCGACATTAAACTGCTGGTGGGAATCCGCGAAGGCGGTGAAATCGCCGGTGTGCGAATACTGGCGCATAAAGAAACCCCCGGCCTGGGTGATGCCATCGAGGAACGCCGCTCCAAATGGATATACCAATTCAACGGACACAGCTTGAATGATCCCAAAAAAGATGGCTGGAAGGTGCAACGCGATCGCGGCCAATTCGATCAACTGACCGGTGCTACCATCAGTTCGCGCGCGGTGGTCAAAGCCGTACGAAAAACCCTGGAATATTACCAGAGTAATAAAGACTTTTTGTTTAATAAAGACTTTAATAACACTGAATCTACGGGTACAGACGATGCTTAATCTTACAGGACTTCGACACCATGGATAGCAACTACCAAAAAATCTTTGCCGACGGTTTGTGGCACAACAACACCGGCTTAGTACAATTACTAGGCTTGTGCCCCTTGCTGGCCGTGTCAGGTACCGTAGTGAACGCGTTGGGATTGGGACTGGCCACCACCGTGGTTTTGATCGGCTCCAATGTTACGGTATCTCTCATTCGCAATTTAGTCCGCCCGGAGTTGCGCATACCGGTGTTTGTGCTGGTAATCGCCTCGTTTGTTACAGCCGTAGAGCTTTCCATGAAAGCATATCTTTACGATTTATATTTAATCCTCGGCATATTCATTCCCTTGATCGTCACCAATTGCGCCATTATTGCCAGAGCCGAATCGTTTGCTTCGAAAAACAATGTGCCACGCTCTTTTGTGGATGGCCTGGCGATGGGCCTGGGGTTCACCGCCGTGTTGTTGGTATTGGGCGGCGTGCGGGAAATTCTAGGTCATGGTACTTTATTCGCCAACTTCGAATTGATGTTCGGTGCCGGGGCGGAAATACTGAAAATTACCTTTGTACAAGATTACCGCGGATTTTTATTGGCGATTTTGGCGCCGGGAGCGTTTATTGGTCTGGGGCTCATTATTGCCGTGAAAAACAAGTTCGACAAACGCCGGGAGCGCAAGCGGCAAACTCTTGCCGTCAAAACCCACGCCGAGCCTGCGACGAACTCCAGCTGATTAGGATTGCTACCTAAAAAGTTGAGTAAAACTAAACAGCGACGCCCTACGTGGTGACTATTTTCCCACTTCGGAACAAGATTATAAGAATATCGCCACTGATTTAATCCGAAAATTACTTCTATCTTAATGTTGTGTGAACCCAGTCAAGTTCACATTGAGACACCCATCACAAGCAATATTTCTTTTATTTCAATCACTTAGAAATTTTCTGTTGGTTTTTAATAATTCCACGATCAACGGTTTCATTTTTTCGATGAACGGTCGATATTGGTCCAAGGAAATGACGTGCGCTTCCTATTATATAGGCAAATGAATTGCACTGAGGTGGAACATGAAGCACGTCGCTTACTTTGGAACAAAAAGAAACCGGACAAAAGGATTTACCTTGATCGAACTTATGCTAGGGATAGCGCTGGCAGCCATCATCGTCACCATGGCAGCGCCCAGTTTCAACTCCGCGATGAAGAACAACCAAATCGTCGCCGAGACGAACGAACTCATCGCCGATATTAACTTCGCGCGCAGCGAAGCCGTCAAGCGCGGTACACGCGTGGTGCTATGCCGCAGCGTCTCACCGACTAACAGTGCGCCCAGTTGCGGTGGCGTCACCGGTAACTGGAGTTCCGGCTGGTTGGTGTTCGCCGATACTGACTCGGACAACGTTTACAACTCAGCCACCGATATTTTAATTCGCATCGGTAATCCCACCGAAAAAGCCGTCACTGTTAAAACCAACACCACTGCTCATCAAGACCTCGTATACAACCCCGACGGTACCACTAACAGCGGTGGAAACACGGCGGTGTTTGCCATATGCGATGACCGCGGCGAAGAACACGGTCGCCAAATCCAAGTAAGTGCAACCGGCCGGCCTCGCCTCGTAGCCCCGGTGAGCAGTAGCTGCGACAACCCTTCAGCTTAATGAAAGACGACATTGGTAGGCAAAGTTATGAAAACCGATTTTATTTCTCAAAGAGTTGATTGCCATGGATTTACCATGATCGAAGTGCTAGTGGCTATTTTTGTTTTGGCCATCGGCTTATTGGGCTTGGCCGGCTTGCAAGCCAACAGCTTAAAGAACAACACCAGCGCGTATACCCGTTCGCAAGCGCAACTCTTAGCCTACGACATGTTGGACCGCATGCGTGCCAACATGCAAGGCGTGGCCAACGGCAACTATGACGACTTGCTAAGCACCACGCCGACCGACCCTAATTGCATCGGCAGCGGTTGCTCCGTGGCGGCACTTGCCCAGCATGATGCCTACGAATGGACCGCAATTCTCTCACAGACTTTGCCATCGGGAACGGGACTGGTCAGTGGCAGCGGCGCCGGCTCCATATTCACGATTACGGTTATGTGGGATGACGAGCGCACCGGTGCCACCGGTAAAGGCTGCACTGAAGACTATACGATAGACCTCACTTGTTTTACTTTGAGCAGCACATTATAGAAGGCGCTTATCTATGATTTTAAAAAGCATGCAACACAAACAAGCCGGCATATCAATCGTGGAAATCATGGTAGGGGTGGCCATCAGTTTGATTTTATTGGCCGGGGTTATGCAAATATTCCTTGCCAACAAAAAGTCTTATCGTGTGCAGGAAGCGTTCTCTCGTTTGCAGGAAAACGGCCGCTATGCCATACAATTTATGGCGCAAGACATCCGCATGGCCGGATTTTTCGGCTGTGCAAGCGCAGTGAGTGAGCCCACCAATATCGTTAATTTAGACGGTGCCCCAGGCCCGGACCCTATAACGGATTTTACCGGCAATGGAATCACAGGTTATC
>Ga0209536_100014814_pt1 | contig 11169 bp, 9 predicted proteins | sample DeeMarSeWOR28_12_FD_187461 | JGI IMG/M metagenome (GOLD analysis project Ga0209536, IMG submission 187461) | Marine sediment microbial communities from White Oak River estuary, North Carolina - WOR-2-8_12 (SPAdes) (version 2) | ecosystem: Environmental > Aquatic > Marine > Intertidal zone >... | reverse complement strand
AAGCTCGGTCTGGTCGAGGCCAGGGCAGTGCCTCAGGTGGCCACCTTCGAGGCAGGCGTGACCTTTGCCCGGACAGAAGGCATCCTCTCTGCACCGGAGACGAACCACGCCATCCGGGTGACAATTGATGAAGCCCTCAAGTGCAAGGAGACGGGTGAGTCCAAGGTCCTCCTGCTCGCCCACAGCGGGCATGGTCATTTTGACCTGGCTGCTTATGACGCCTATCTGGCGGGTAGGCTCGAGGACTACGCCTATCCCGAGGATAAGGTGAAGGAGGCGCTGGCTTCTTTACCGGAGGTACCGGCGAAGTAATCGTCGATATGCTGAAAGGGGCCGGGCTCATGTCTGGCCCCTTTCTTGACAGGCATATGATATCTAATTATTATACTTAAGACTTCCTTAACAATTGTTTGCTATTCTTTTGGCTGGTGGTGATGTGGATGAGAGTCCGGCGATTATTTCTACCGATTATTCTGGTTACCCTTATTCTATTTCTGCTATCCGGCGCAGCATGTAATCTTCTTTCCGATGCCGGGGAGACTTCGCAGGACGGGTCAACCTCGCCCAACGGGGAAGATATTACCGTAATAGACCCTGACTGGCAGACCCCGTCACTGGATGGCCAGTCCGGGGTGCTACCCAGCATCGCCGATGTGGTGGCTATGGTCAAGCCAGCGGTTGTTGCTATCAATACCGAGATGGTGCAGTATGACGTTTTTAATCGCGCTTACACGACGGCGGGTGCCGGTTCAGGCTGGATAATAAGCGAGGACGGCATCATTGTAACCAACTACCACGTTATCGCGGGCGCTGAGACAATCACCGTGACACTCGATGACGGCAGGACGTTTTCAGTCGATTTGGATAAGGTGGCTACCGATCCGTTGACAGACCTGGCCGTACTCAAAATCGATGCGGATAACCTGCCGGCAGTCGCTATCGGGGATTCTGATAAACTGAGGATTGGGGACTGGGTGGTGCCTATTGGCAATTCACTGGGTGAGGGGATAAGGGCGACCCAGGGGATAGTCAGTCGCAAAGATATATCGATTCAGATAGAGGGCAGCACACTGACCGGGATTATTGAGACTGATGCCGCCATTAATCCTGGAAACAGCGGTGGGCCATTGGTGAATACTGCCGGAGAAGTGGTTGGTATCACTAATGCCAAGGCATGGGACGCGGATCTGGGTATAGAGGGCGTGGGTTACGCTATAAGCACCAGGACGGCCATGCCTGTTATCCAGAGCCTGATTACTCAGGGCTACGTTATTCGCCCCTGGCTTGGTGTAGATACCGTGACTGTCACTCCGGCCCTGGCTTACTGGAACCGCCTGTCTAGGGACAGCGGTGTGGTGATTAGCTATGTGTATCCCGGCAGTCCGGCTGATGAGGCCGGGCTCGAGGCACGTGACATTATCGTGCGTTTTAACGGGGTAGATGTCACCACTGCCTATGAAGTGGAGCAGGGTCAATACACCTCAGAAGTGGGAGAGACAGTCACAATAGTTTATTGGCGTGACAATTCCATGTACACCACACAGGTGACATTGATAGAAAGTCCGCCGCCTGGGGACTAGTCTGTCCGCTTCACCCCCAGCCGTATTTCGTGCCCCGATAGCCTGGAGTCTGCTGTGAAAGCATCCCCTTCCGGAGTGCTCCCAACAAGCTCGCGTGATAGTGTCTCCTGCTTGATGTAGTCGGCCCAGTCCTGCATAACCTGCTTTACATAAGAGTCACCATCATAGTATGTCGTGATATGGTCGGCGATATCGAATCCGGCCGAGCGCCGCATATTCTGCAACTGGTGCACTATCTCACGCGCCAGTCCTTCTGCTAAGAATTCAGGGGGAATCTCCTCCTTCTTTGTGACGGCGTACGAGCGTTCTCCGTCAGAGACAATGGTGTACTTATCTTGGTTGATTCCACTAAAGTCCTCGACCCATTTTAGATCCTCTATGTTGAGTTCTTCTAATATTTGTGGTTTGATACTCTGTATTAGCCTCATCTGCTGACTCAGTGATATGCTGCTATCACTTATATAATTTACTGGCAGAGGTTGTCTAACTTTGATACCTTCTTTACTTCGTGCTGCCCGACCGAGACTGGAGACCTTCATGGCTAATCGCGTATCCTCGGAGAGACGCGCATCAATCATCGACTCGTCGGCGGCCGGAAAATCGACCAGGTGCACGCTGTCCGGTGCCTCCGTGAAAACAGAACAGACCAGGTTCTGGTATAGTTCCTCGGCGAGGAAGGGAGTAAAGGGGGCAAGCAGCTTGGCCAGTGTCACCAGGCAGTGATAGAGTGTGCCGTAGGCAGCCAGCTTGTCGGCGTCGTTCTCGCTCTTCCAGAAACGCCGCCGGCTGCGACGGACGTACCAGTTGGACAGCCCGTCGACAAAGGTCTCAATCTTGCGTCCCGCCCCGGTGGGGTCATAGTTCTCCAGTGCAGAGTCAACGTCGGCAATAAGCTGATTGAGCTCGGACAGTATCCAGCGGTCAAGTTCCGGGTACTCCGGTGGGCCTCCCGCTGCATCGGGCGTGAACTTGTCGATATTGGCATAAGTGACGAAGAAGGAGTAGACGTTCCACAACGTCAGCATGAAGTGGCGGGTTACTTCTGCCAGTATCGTATCGGAGAAGCGGCGCGAGTTACCCGGTGGGGACGAAGTATACATGTACCAGCGCAGGGCATCCGCGCCAAATTTATTTATCACATCCCACGGCAAGACCTTATTCGCCTTGGTCTTGCTCATCTTCTCACCTTTGTCATCGAGTATGTGTCCGTGACAGAGGACGTTCTTATAGCAGGGGCGGTCGAATAGCAGGGTAGATATGGCGTGCAGGCTGTAGAACCAGCCCCGCGTCTGGTCGATGGCCTCGCAGATGTAGTCAGCCGGGAATCTGTCGTCATCGAGCATGGTGTCATTCTCAAACGGGTAGTGGTACTGGGCAATCGGCATTGCCCCGGAGTCAAACCAGCAGTCGATTACCTCCGGCACGCGCTGCATCTCGCCCCCGCAGTCGGGGCAGGTGAACGTTATCTCGTCGACGAACGGCCGGTGCAGGTCCAGCTCTCCGCTCATCTCGGTGGTGCTTCTTTGCTTAAGTTCGCTGATACTGCCGACGCATTCAAACCTGCCGCAGGACTGGCAGCGCCAGACGGGCAGGGGAGTCCCCCAGTAGCGCTCGCGCGACAGGGCCCAGTCGACATTGTTCTCCAGCCAGTCGCCGAAGCGACCGTACTTGATATGTTCCGGGTACCAGTTTATCTCTGCGTTACCCCGGATAAGGCTGTCCTTGATGGCCGTTGTCCTGATGTACCAGGTCTGCTTGGCGTAGTAGACCAGTGGAGAGTCACAGCGCCAGCAGAACGGGTAGGTGTGCTTGATAGTCTCACTGCGGAAGAGCAGTCCCCGCTGTTCGAGGTCTGCCAACACCAGCGGGTCCGCCTCTTTGACAAATTTACCGGAAAAAGGATAGTTGCCGGTGATATTTCCCTGCAGGTCGACATTGTGCACGAAGTCCAGCCCCTCGCTCTGTCCTGCCTGATAATCGACCTCACCATAGGCAGGGGCGACATGGACGATACCGGTACCATCCTCCATTGAGACGAAGTCGGTGGCAATAACACGATAGGTCAGGCTATCATCCGGGTCTTGTACGGGCAGGTCGGCACCTTCGTGGAACCGCCTCCGTTCCACGTCAAACCTGTGTGGATTGAACAGCGGCTCATAGGCTACCCCGACGAGTTCGCTCCCCTCGAATTTCTCGACAACGCTGCTGCCGTCGAGTCCGGTAGCCATCAGCCGGGCCGATGCCATGATGAGGTACTCATCGTTTACCTCGACCGCGGCATATTCGGCATCGTCGGCCACGGCCAAGGCGGTATTACCCGGCAATGTCCAGGGTGTTGTCGTCCACGCCAGAAAGTATGTGTTCTTACCAGCCACCAGTTCCCGCAATCTTTCGGGCAGCCTGTCACCGGTATCGACTATCTTGAACTTGATATATACGGATGGGTCTTCGGCATCCTCTTTATAACCCTGGGCCACCTCGTGGGAGCTTAACGATGTGCCGCAGCGCGGGCAGTGAGGGGTGACCCGGTAACCCTGGTAGACCAGTCCCCTGTCCCATATTTGCTTGATGGTCCACCAGCAGGTCTCGATGTAATCGTTATTGAAAGTAACATAGGCATTTTCCATATCAATCCAGTAGCCTATACGCTCCGTCAGGACTTCAAACTCTTTGATATAACGGGAGGCACTCTCACGACAGCGGGCATTAAACTGCTCGATACCATATTCCTCGATTTGCGACTTGCTGGAAAAGCCCAGCTCCTTTTCCACCTCCAGTTCCACGGGAAGCCCGTGGGTATCCCAGCCGGCGATGCGCGGCGCGTAGTAACCTTTCATCGCCTTGTAGCGAGGGATAATATCCTTGAAGACGGGCGGCATCACAAAGTGAATGCCGGGACTGGCGTTGGCGGTAGGCGGTCCTTCATAGAGGACAAAACGAGGCCCCCCCTTCCGTGCCTCGACGCTCCGGGTGAAGGTGTTGTTTTTTCGCCACAGCTCCAGAATCCCCTCTTCGAGTTGAGGAAAATTGACTCGACTATTGACCGTTTTAAACATGGCTGCATCCTCCCTATAAACAAAAAGTCCCGTCCCCTAAGGGACGGGACTGATTAAGCCCGCGGTACCACCCTAATTCCCCGGCCTGTTGCCGGGACACTCATCCAGGATACGTTCTCATACCCTCGTCACGGATAACGGTTGACGACTCCGACCAAGCCTACTGGGTGTCAGCCTGCTGGCCTGCCACCGTTGGGTTGGTAGCTCGGGAGCGATCTTCGGAGAGCCGGACATATCTGCTCACACCTTACCAGACTCGCTGAGTGTCGGTGTCTCTCTTACTCTTCTCCGTCACTGCCTTTACAGAGAGGAGTATACCACATTATGGAAAACAAATCAAGATGATATGCTGTGTGATACCGTTCTGTTTTGGTTTATATTTATTACTCACCCCCTTAATCCCCCTCTCTTTTTAACTCCCCTCTCCAACCATATCAGCTTCCCAATCCATAAATGGCTCTGGTTGGAGAGGGGCAAGGGGTGAGGCAAGTAGACACCAAACAATATAGAACGATACCTACTGTGTCAGGGAATATTAGGCTCTCATCCCTGTTCAGTAGTGTTGGCCCCATCCCCAGTCTATCTTTTCCCACCCGCCACCTTTAAGGAAAAAGAGGGGCGAAGCCCCTCTTAGACACCCCTTCGAGGTATAGAGTTCTGCGATACCTTAAAGCTGCCCCTTAACGGTGTTTGGAATGCCCATTTACTCGAGAGGCTCGCTCCTCTTAAACTCTTATCATTAGCCCTGCGGTCAGAATAAAGAATATCCCACCTGAAAGTAAGGCATGCCCATAAGGTGCAAAGGTGCCTGCTTGAAATCTGCCTCCACACCGTTTTGGGGAGTCCAGAGGGGTGTGATCCCTCTGGAACGGGGGTTTAAGGGGGTGTCCCCCTTGTATCGCGTATCTCGCAGATAATGTTAAGACGGGCTCGTATAGGGTGGCAGACTGAGCTATCGAGTCAGTCTCTGTCGGGTAGGATGACTACCTTACGGAGGTCTCCCTCGCCGACGCTCTGGGTGGTGACGTCGGGATGGTCCGTCAGAGCGAGGTGGATGATACGCCTCTCGTAGGCAGGCATCGGTTCGAGGGTGAACGGTGTTCCCCTGGTCCGTACCTGCTCCGCCATACGCACCGCCAGTGCCTGTAGTGCTTCGGAGCGGCGTTGCTTGTAGCCCTCGACATCTACCACGATGGGTGTCCAGACTTTCGTCTGATGGCTGACCATGAGCCTGACCAGATATTGAAGGGTAGCCAGCGTTTGACCCCTCCGGCCTATCAGGATACCAAGGTCTTCTCCTGTTACGTTGAAGGCAATCGGGGATGAGATCTGCTCTTCACCGTCAGTGGTCTGAAAAGTCTGTGGCTGAACGGTTGCCTCTAGGTCCATCAACTCCATCAGCCTTTCGAGGACTTCCCTGGTTATCTCAGAAGCGTCCTCTTCCGGCTCAGGCGCTGCTACCAATCGCTCCACTCTGATTACGGCCTCTTCGGCCCCGATGCCAAGGAGGCCGGACTTACCTTCGCTTACGACGTTTACTTCTACTTCGTCTCGACTGGCGTTTAATTGCTTCAATGCTATCTGGATAGCTTCTTCCACTGTCCGGGCGCTGATCTCCAGAGGTTCCATCGTCCATTCCTTCTTCCGTTGATTCTCTTGATATGACAATATCGGCGTCAACCGCTTTTTCGACTTTCGATTTCTTCTCTACCGGAGGCGGGCGTTTCTGGGCTTTCTGGTCGGTTTCCGTTTGCCGTGGCCTGAATACGGTTGCCAGGCCGCCCCACCCGCCGATGAAGTACTGCATGACGATTCTGATAATGTTCGAGGCCACCCAGTAAAGGGCCAGACCGCTGGGGAATGACATGGCAAAGAAACCGAACATTATTGGCATCATCCACAGCATCATCTGGCTTTGGGTCTGCTGGTTGGGGTCGGAGCTGACCGGTGTCACCATCTTCTGCGACATCCACATCGAGACACCGACCAGGATGGGCATAATAAGCGTGGTGTCGGGATTTGCCAGATCCATCCAGAGGAACCTACTTTCAAGGGGTACCTGGGTAAAGACCGTTGACCATGGCGTGTAGAGGTGATGGGACAGCTTGAGGAAGTCCTCCGGGACTGTCGCCAGCACCCTGATTATCGACTGGTAGAGGGCTATCCAGATGGGCATCTGGATGAGCATCGGCAGCAGGCAGCCCGCAGGGCTTACACCTGACTGCTTCATCAGTGCCATCTGTTCCTGGGCCAGTTTCTGCCGGTCACGGGCATACTTCTTACGCAGCTCGGCGATTTTCGGCTGGAGCTCCTGCATACCCTTGCTGGCCTTCATCTGGCGGCGGGTCAGTGGGAACATGGCCCCGTGGATAATGAAGGTGAGGACGATTATCGTCAGCCCGAAGTTATTGAACAGGACACTCGAAAGCACGACGAGCACGTTTATCATCGGGCTCAGTAAAATAGTGTCCCATATTTGTCCGACTATTTCCACGAAGACTTACCTCACTAACTGTCCTCGGAGGCCAATGACTTCACCCACAGTTCCTCCCCCGTCTGTACATTGATGGCATAGAGATTGTCCCGGTAGGTGTGGATGTACACGGTACCGTCACCGGCGAAGAGCGGGGCCTGCACCTTCTCTTCATATGCTTTCTCATCTACCATATCCTCGAGGTGAACCAGCAGTGTTTGATGATTGTCCTCAGTATCCAGGGAATAGATATCCCCGTTTTCGGTGGCCACGATAATCAGTCCGTCAACCAGTACCGGTGAAGAGCTTATCGGCCCACCGAGGTCAAATTCGGCTACAAGGGTACCCGCGTCGGCATCGAGCGCGTAGACCTTACCGTCGAGATTGGGCGCATAGATGGTGCCATTGCTGGCCACTGGATTTGCCCAGAACCAGTTCTTCGGTTTGTTCTCGTCACTGTCATCGGACGGGAACCGCCAGACTTCCTCTCCGCTGGTAATGTCCACTGCGTAGAAACGCCGGCCAAAGGTACCGAAGTAGACATTGTTTCCATAGACCAGCGGGGCGGCAATGATGGCTCCCCGGGTCTCAAACACCCACTGCTGATTGCCGTCGGTAATATCGAGGGCATAGAGCTTCTTGCCAAAGCTGCCGATGAAAAGGGCGTCATCCGTAATGGCGGGTGATGACCAGATTTTGTCGCCGGTGTCGTACTCCCAGATGCTCACAAGGTTCTGATTGAGTGCATAAACCTTCCCGTCTGCAGAACCGAAAAATATGTTATCTTCCTCGTCAATGGTAAGTTCACCGACAATCCCGCCATCGAGAAAGTCATCAGGTGGGTAATCAAATTTCAAGTCCGTAGTAAAACTGCTTCCATCGAAACTGAAAGCGTATACCTTGTTACTATAGCTACCGATATATACCATTCTGAATTGTTTGCCGTCTAATTCCCTCCATTCACCAATTACGGGTGAACTGTAGATAGCCACGCCGGCAGTGCCACCACCCCCGCACAGATTTGATGACATCTGGATTGTAATTGCAATCGGGTCACCGCGCTGGGTACCATCCTCAGTATCTAGCGCTATGATTCGACCTCCCCTGGAACCGACAATCACGGTGTCGTCAACAACCACGCCACCGGCCCAGCCCTGGGCAACGCCACGACCTAACGCACCGGTGCAACCGACCACGGTAAGTATAGCCACGAGCAACATAATTGCCAGAAGCAGTATCTTGGGGTGGCCGGGGAGTAATCTTTTACACCTGGTCTTCAATCCGCTCGCTCCGGTGAGATATTTGCCGGACGTAAGGTAGGTCTTGGCGTGTGCTAATCCCAAAACCACACCTCCGTCTTTTGCTCAACGGGACAATGCCCATCTCAGGATGGGGCCCCATCTCAAGATGGAGGGGTAAAGGGGTAATGTTTATTGTGAATGATAAAAGGGACATAACAGTCAAATTATCACGGCACCGGGTCATAGCCGCCGGCATTGAAGGGATGACACCGGGCAATACGTTTCATTCCTAACCATATTCCTTTAAATACGCCGTATCTGGTAATGGCTTCGTGAGTATATTGAGAACAGGTCGGTTCGAAACGACATGACGGAGGCATAACCTGTGATATCGTTCGTTGATAAATCGTAATCATTCCTAAAGCAATTTGTTTCAATTTATTTAACCTGATTACTCAAACCGTAAAAGGTGCGGTTTCTACCAGATGTGCTCGGGTCAAGAGTCCTTCTGTCGCTCGCTTCAGGCTGGCGTAGTCAGCGCTGGCTACCGCCGGCCTGGCGATAAAGACGATATCCCATCCCGGTTTGAGTGGGGCTACCCGCAGGATTTCGCGAAGTCGGCGTTTTACTTTATTTCTGACTACCGCATTTCCGATTCTTTTACTGACCGAGATGCCGTAGCGGGGTATTGTCAGTTCATTGGGTAGAGCCCTCATCACCACCAGTTCGCACACCCATGAATTACCCTTCTCGTATACCAGGGCGTATTCTCTTGGCTTGGTGATGAATCTATCCCCTCTCACACCACCTCCAGCCAACTTCACCTCAAACCACGGTTAATCGCTTGCGGCCTTTAAGACGTCTTGCTTTCAGGACCGCCCGACCACCCCGGGTGCTCATTCTCTTAAGAAAGCCATGCTCACGCTTTCTTGGTATCTTCTTTGGCTGATATGTTCTCTTTGGCACAGTAGTTGTAGTCCTTTTCCCGATTGTCTCCTGGAGGAAAGTGTATTACTCGGCGTGCACGCGGAGTGTTTGAGCCATGCGAGTATGAGCTGCAACATAGGGCAGTAATGCCAGATGTCGTGCTCTCTTTATGGCGACTGCCAGGGCGCGCTGATGTTTAGCACAGGTCCCGGTACGTCGGCGTGGCTCTATCTTTCCCCGGTCGGATATATAGTTACGTAGCTTGTCCGGCTCCTTGTAGTCAATCGATTCGTTCTTGTTGGCGCAGAAGAAGCATACTTTACGCTTCGGTGTATATTTCCCTCCCCGGCTCCAACGCGTGCTTTTTGGTCTGCTAGTCTTCGGTCTGGGCACTGCTTACAAACTCCTTAGCTTTCGAAAGGTATATCTTCCGGGACAAATTCACCGGTGTAGTTCTCATCTGCCTTATCAGAAGGAGCAATGGCGCCCTGCCGGTCAAGGAATTTCACCCGGTCAGCAACGATTTCATTTCGGGACCGTGTCTGTCTGTCTTGACCCTCCCAGGTCCGCATCCGCAGTCTGCCCTCAACGTAAACCAGCCGACCCTTGGACAGAAATTGGTTGCATTGCTCGGCCAGCTTGCTCCAGCACACTACATTAAACCACTCTGTTTCTTCTCTCCGCTCTCCATCTGGTGTAGTGTACCTCCAGTTGGTGGCCACCCGAAACGAGGTTACTGGCCTGCCGTTGGGAGTAAAACGCATCTCCGGCTCGCTACCCAGATTGCCGATGATTGTCATTCTGTTTACGCTAACCATTGTCCCAAACTCCTCTTGCCTTCCCGAATACTCGGGGAACCAGCATCCACCCTATTTCAACCCAGTTTTATCAGCAGGTGGCGTATCACGTCCTCGGAGATTTTCAGACTTGTTTCCAGTTCTTTATTATATTCGGGTCTCATCTGGAAACGGGTCAAAACGTAGTGCCCTTCCCCATATTGTTTTATCGGGTAGGCTAGCCTTCTCTTGCCCCACTGTTCAACTTCTGAGATGACGCCGCCTTTTCCCGTAATAAACCGTCCAACGCCCTCGACTATGGTTCCAAGGTTTTCTTCGTCAGCCTGTGGGCGGACAACCACAATCAGTTCGTAGTTGCATAAATCTTCACTTGTCTGGTTCAACACGTTTTCAGATACCATTACTCCTACCATCATATGTACTAACGCACAGCATCATAGTATACTATACGACCGTATACAATACAAGCAGCACAATCTAGCGAAAGTGTCAGATCGGTTATACCTTGACAGTCAGGGGGTGTCTTGCTAGACTCTATCTTGGAAGACCTTTATTATTGCTTTATGCGGCCCCGTGGTGTAGCGGTCTAACATGCCACCCTGTCACGGTGGAGATCAGGGGTTCAAATCCCCTCGGGGTCGCCACTTCTTTTATGCCAAAAACCGGTAGTTTCTACTTGACTATTATTACAGTAACCTCGCTTACATTCCCTAAGTAGATACAATGACTTGGACAAACATTCACGTAGACTATTTGCCGCCAGCATTACTGCAATGAAATTTGAACAAAATCTGTTTCCGGTTGCTGGGTAATATTCGTTAGGTACGGACTGTTGACCTCATGGTATATTTGACTTATCATGGCACTAATTAAGTTGGTTGGTGTCTTAATACTGTTGTAAGGGAGCAACACTGATGGAGGGAGCATATTCCAGCGGTCCTATTCACCGCAATATGGCTATGGAACTGGTACGTGTTACTGAAGCGGCAGCTATGGCTGCCGCTCGTTATTTGGGCAGGGGCGATAAAAATCTGGTGGACGGAGCCGCGGTAGAGGCTATGCGACAGGCTTTAGGGTATGTCAGGATGGATGGCA
>Ga0209536_100014813_pt1 | contig 11170 bp, 10 predicted proteins | sample DeeMarSeWOR28_12_FD_187461 | JGI IMG/M metagenome (GOLD analysis project Ga0209536, IMG submission 187461) | Marine sediment microbial communities from White Oak River estuary, North Carolina - WOR-2-8_12 (SPAdes) (version 2) | ecosystem: Environmental > Aquatic > Marine > Intertidal zone >... | reverse complement strand
AAGCCACGATGACAAAATATGATCTTTGGAGCAAAGTGCCTTCTTCAGTGAGCCGATTCCTGAATCGGGCGAACCCCGAGATGGAATCGCCAAAAGAAAAAGATTTTGCTGGGTACCATCGGCATGATTTTATTCTCGTCAAAGGTGATACCGCCTGCGTGGGAGCTTCTGAAAGAGCCAAAGCACTTGCCTTTAATTCTATGATTTTGTCAACCATGTTGGAAGGTGAAAGCAGCGAGCTGGGGCGTACCTTTGCCGCCATTGCGAAAGAGATCGTTTTGAGCAACCGGCCGATAGCCCCCCCCTGCGTCATTATCGGTGGCGGTGAGACCACGGTGAAGATCGGCGAACAATTCGGCCTTGGGGGACCCAACCAGGAGTTTGCCCTCGCAGCCGCTTGTGAAATCGCCGGCCTGGACCGGGTGCTGGTTGCCGGGATCGATTCCGATGGCACTGACGGTCCCACTGACTTTGCCGGCGCCATAGTGGACGGTGGAACCTTAAAACGAGCGCAAGCGGCGGGAATAGACGTACACGCCTGCCTGAAAAAACATAGTGTCACCGAGGCCCTGCAAGCGCTTGGCGATATTGTGCAAACCGGCGCTACGGGCACCAATGTGAATGATTTGAAAATGTTGATGGTGATGCCCGCCGAAGATGCGGAGTAGGAAAACCTCGCTGCGCAGCACGGCTGTGCCATTGAATGATGGGAGAAAGCGATGCAGCTGCCTAAAATGACCCGGATACGTCAATGTTTCGAGAAAATGGTCGTGAACGATATTGCCGGTGAGATCAGATCTCAGATGAATGCGCTCGACCTGAAAGATAAAATTGCGCTGGGCGGTTCCGTTGCCGTGGCATGCAGCAGCCGGGGAATTGCCAACTATGCGGAAATTGTCGCTGCCGTGGTCGCCAATGTGAAGAAACTGGGACTGACCCCTTTTTTAATTCCCGCCATGGGGAGCCACGGAGCAGCCACTGGCCCGGGGCAGAAGCAAGTGCTCGAAAATTATGGGCTGACGGTGGAAAAGGTGGGTGCACAGATCCGGTCGGACCTGGATGTCGATTATATTGCCGAAACCCGCGAAGGCATTCCCGTCTGTATCGACCGTCACGCCAATCAGGCAGACCATATCGTTTTGATCAATCGCATCAAACAGCATACCGAGTTTGACCACGAGATTGAAAGCGGCTTGATGAAGATGATGGCCATCGGGCTGGGCAAGGAAAAGGGCGCCAGACTCTACCACCAAGGAATCATGGTCTACGGCTATCCTCGGGTGATTGTTTCCGTGGCACGCCAAGTTCTGCAGACGGGAAAAATTCTTCTGGCAATCGGCGTGGTGGAAAACGGGTACGCCCAAACCGCCCATATTACCGTGACAGATGCCACGCGGCTCGAAGAACGTGAAAAGGCAGCCCTGAAGATCGCCAAACATCTGGCCCCGCGTCTGCCTTTCGAGGATGTGGATGTGCTAATCATTGATGAGATGGGCAAAGACATTTCCGGCACGGGCTTCGATACAAAGATCGTCGGCCGCATCCTAATGCCTCTGGTAGCAAAAGAGCCGGCGTCCCCGCACGTTAAACGTATTGTAGTCTGTGATCTGACAGCGATGACCGCCGGCAATGCCGACGGGATCGGGCTCGCCGATTTCACCACCCAGCAGCTGGTCGATAAAATCGATCGTTCCGCGCTCTATGCCAACGCTCTGGCGGGCGCCGAGCCCGAACATGCGAAAATTCCTCTGACACTGCCCTCAGCCAGAGAGGCCATCCAGGCCGCTATTGACAGCGTGGGACTGATTCCGAAAGAGAAACTCAGAGTTATGCGGATTAAAAATACCATGGAGCTGGAGTACGTCGATATTTCCCCAGCCTATCTTGAATCCCTTCAGGAAAACGCAAATATAGAAGTTGTATCAAAGAAAAAAGCCATGACTTTTGATGCGAATGGCAATCTTGAGATGTTTTAAAGTAACCTTTAATTTTCGTATGAGAATCGTCTCCGGCATTGCAGTTTAAACAGACAATAATCCATCAGACAAGGCAAGTATGAAAAGGAATATTATCAGTAGGATCGCAAAGAGGTTACCCACCATGAGCGCACTAATCATCAGTTTTCTGGTAATTGTGACGCAAAGCAGGAGCAATCTTGGTGAGTTGTTTTGGGAGGGTGAACGCCTCTTCGGCTTGGGCCCAGGGGTCTTGGTATCGAAAACCAGAAAGGATCATTTTCTGCCTCCTTTGTCTGTATTAATAGAAATATCAGGCAGATAATGACCCTTCAACCTTTTAAAGGGCAATCATCATTTTGTTACGGGTACCGGCTATTCATCTAACTTTCTTTAAAAATTTACCTGCCTTCCGCTAATCCCCAGTTTCACGTACACCTCTAAGATTCGATGCAGGCACGGCATCTCCACCCAGATGTAAAATCATCCAGCCACAATTCATTGCGTCACATTTTTGCTCTTTATTATTTTGCCGTGTTAAGATAATTTATTCAAATACGTCACCAGATGTTTTGATCGAACATAGCCGTTTGCGGCTCTAAAACTATTTGGGGTAATGCGCTATGGAAATTGCAATCGTCGGTGCCGGGGTACTGGGGTCCATCTTCGGTGGTCTTTTCTTGCAAAAAGGGTTCAACGTGACCCTGATTGAAGTTTTGAAAGAGCGGGTGGGTCTCATCGACAAAGAAGGGCTGTGGCTGCAGTGGCCTGACGGGAAGCGGACCCACTCGAGAATCGCCATTACATCGGAGGTGAACGAAGTTGGAGTCAAAGACGTGGTGATGATCGCGGTTAAAGGTTACCACACCCGGTCGGCCATCGAGAGCGCCGTGCCCATGATCGGTGACGATACCATCGTTCTGTCGGTTCAAAACGGCCTCGGAAATTTAGAGGCCATTGCCGAGACCGTCGGACCAGAACGGCTGGTCGGGGGAATCACGGCGCATTCGGGCATGCCGGTGAGCATGAATGAAGTTCGGTATGTCGGCGGGCTTGGCCCTTTGCTGGTAATCGGTCCCTATGACGGCATCGTCCGTGCGGGATTTACGAGCATGGTCGATAAGTTCCAGGCGGCGGGTTTGGACGTGCATACGACCGATGATATTAACAGCGTTATCTGGAAAAAACTGATCGCCAATGTCTCCACCAATGTGGTGGCCGCCCTGACCGGTCTGACCGGTGGTGTCGCGGTAAAGCATGAGCCGTCGGTCAAAATCATCGAAGCCCTCTCTAAGGAGTTGAGCCAGGTGGCCCGTGCTAAAGGCATCGATTTTCCCGAGCTGGACGATCCCCTGGATTTCTCTTTAAAGGCCTTTGCCTCGACCAAAGACAATCGCGTTTCCATGCTTCAGGACGTCGAAGCGGGGCGCCCCACCGAGATTGGCAATTTAAACGAAGTGATTGTATCCGAAGGGCGGCGATGCGACATCCCGACCCCCTATAATGAGGCGGTTTCCTGGTTGATTCGAGGCGTTGAGGAGCGCAACCGCCAGAAGCGCTATGTCGCTGAATCGGCCAACGAATCCAAAGCCGTTCGAGACGCCATTAAAACGGAAGACCTGGAGGCATTGCGCCAGGCGATTGAAGCGTCTCCCCTGGCCAGGGCCCTTTCGATCCAGTTTACAAAATTCGAAGCCGGTCGCGCCACAGCCCGTCTGCCGGGCACCACCCAATTGCCCAATTTTTTGGGTTATACCCATACGGGCGCACTGTTTACCCTGGCAGAACAAACGATGGCGGCCGTTGCCAATTCTCTGGGCCATGTGGGACTGCCGTTAAAATGTGACGTTCAGTTTCTAAAGGCGGCAGATCCGTCGAAAAATGTCATCGCTTCTGCGCGCGTAATCGACACCCAGGGACGGATTGCCCGTGTGCACGTAGAACTCACCCAGGACAATCAAGCCATAGCAGAAGTATCCGAGATGGTTTTTTTGCGAAACAAGTAAAAAAATGACCGTCCGCTAGTCTTGTCAGAATTTCAGTGCTTCTCAAGCCAATCTAAATATCTTGATGACAACCGCTGAGCAGTTGTGCGGGTCCAGTCCATTTCCTGAACTTCCACCCACAATGAATGGGTCATTTGAATCCATGCAGGCCCAATTGTTTGGGGTTCTTTTCAGCGAGTGACGATCAAGTTGCATGGGGCGAGTCACAGCAGCCATTATCTGATAGGTTTTGCCTGTCACAATACTGCGCGTATTTGCTTATTGACTATTTGATCTGGATGCTAACTATCAACCTTAGATCATATTCAAACTGCTTATGGCGACCGGCGAGAGATCGGCTATGACACGCTGAAGGACATGCTGACCGCAATTACAGACACGGAGACAATTACCATGATATTTGATGAGACGCTCAATGCCATTGGCGCCTGGCTGATCATCAGTCCAATAATTTTGCTACTGCTATATGCCGCGTTGAAACCGGTGTTGGTCAGGATACATAGCCGGTCTTTACGGTTAAAATCTATTCGACGATCGGTCCGGGTGCAATATGCCTCATAGCACAGGATACCGGGTTCCGCTTCGCCAGAAGATCGCTTATGCAGCGCCGGCCTTATTTCTGGCGGTGGTCGGCATACCGGTTTATGTGTACATCCCGAAGTTTTATACGGATGTGGTCGGCATTAACATTGCAGCTTTAGGATTCATACTTTTTAGCGTGCGCTTGTTTGATGCCGTAACCGATCCGGCCATCGGCTATCTGTCGGATCGAACCCGGACCCGCATGGGTCGGCGGCGGCCATATATTGCGGTGGGCTCCATATTCGTGGCCCTGACCATGTATCTGCTTTTCAATCCACCGCGGGTATCCGCTTCTGCCGAAACAATCTGGTTTGCCGTGTGCATCTACGCGCTGTTTTTGTGCTGGACCGCCGTTGTGGTTCCCTATGAATCGCTGGGGCCGGAAATCACTTTTGATTACGACGAACGCACCACGCTGTTCGGCATGCGCGACGGGTTTCTGATTGCCGGAACACTGGCAGCCGCAAGTTCTCCGGCAATCATCCAGTGGCTTTTTGACCTCGCCGGAGATGCCGACGGCGAGCGGGCCAAATTTTTTTGGATCGCTGTCATTTATGCGCCCCTGTTGATCGGATCCTGCTGGTGGTGTGTTCTGGCGATTCGAGAGCTTCCACGGAGAAACTCAGTCGATACAGCCGGTATTCTGCAGGGACTTCGCCAGATCGGCCGCAACCGGCCCTTTGTCATCCTGCTGGTTGCCTACACCATAAGCGCCATCGGCAACAACCTGCCGGCAACGCTGATTCTCTATTACGTCGAATACGTGCTGCAGTCCAAAATGGCCGATGCCTTCCTGCTGCTTTACTTCGTAACCGGGATTGTATTTTTGCCGGGCTGGATCGTCATCGCGCGCCGAACAGAGAAAAAGGCGGCCTGGCTGGCTTCTATGGCGGTAAACACCGGTGCCTTTATCGGCGTCTTTTTTCTCGGTCCGGGGGATGCCGTCATCTACGGCGTCCTGGTTTTCTTGTCCGGGATCGGCTTTGGTGCCACGCTGGCGATTCCTTCGGCAATCCAGGCCGATGTCATCGACTACGATGAGCTTCTGACCGGCGAGCGCCGGGAGGGGCAATACATTGGATTGTGGTCGATTGCAAAAAAGCTCGCCGCTGCGGTCGGAGTGGGCGCCGGTCTGTCGATTTTAGGGTTAGCCGGTTACACCCCCAACGTCGAGCAAAGCGCGCAGGTGCAATTTACGCTGCGAACGCTGTATGCCCTGGTTCCTTCCGTTTGCAACATGATCGCATTTTTAATTGCACTGGCCTACCCGATTACGGGCAGCATCCATCGGGAAATCCGAACAGCAATTGCCGAAAAAAAAGAGGGCCGCCCGGTCACCAATCCGCTAAAGCCCGATCAAACGCTGAGTTAGAAGAATGAATGGAGGCATCTGATGCAATCTGTCATTACCATTGCAGGATGGAATCTTGCCACCGTCATCGCTATGATGATCATTGGATGGCTGATCAGCCTTCGGTACCGCAATGTTTCCATTGTGGATAGCCTGTGGGGCATCGGCTTCGTGCTGATTGTCTGGATCACCTTTTTCCTTTCAGACGGTTTTATCGGCCGCAAGGCCCTGATTGCGATCCTGGTAACAATTTGGGGAATGCGGTTGAGTATTTATCTGGGCAAACGCAACTGGGGGGCGGGGGAAGATCGCCGCTATGGCCTGTGGCGCAATCAAAGTGGCGAACGCTTCTGGATTGTGAGCCTGTTTAAAGTGTTTCTCTTACAGGCCCTATTTCTGTGGGTCATTTCAATGGTTCTGCAGTATGGTCAGGTTGCCCCCCTGCCCGCCGGGTTTTGCTGGCTCGATATCCTGGGCGTTTTCGTCTGGGTCTTCGGTTTTTTCTTTGAAGCGGTCGGCGACTGGCAACTGGCCAGGTTTAAAGCGGATCCGTCCAACAAGGGCAAGGTGATGGATCGAGGGCTGTGGGCCTACAGCCGCCATCCCAATTACTTCGGCGAATTTCTGATCTGGTGGGGTCTTTTCCTGATCACCCTGTCCACTCCCAACAGCTGGTGGACGGTGGTCTGTCCGCTGGTTGTAACGGCGGTATTGCTGAAAATGACCGGCATTCCGCTGACGGAACAAACGATTGTCGATCATCGCCCCGGATACAGAGATTATATCAAGCGAACCCCTGCTTTTTTCCCCTGGTTTCCCAAAAAGGAGAACCCATGAGTCTGCTCGCAGAACTTGCAGAGCGCGGAATGTTGCCGGATCGCTTGATTCGACACGGATAAATTGATCAAAATGATGACTTCTGTGAAAGGCCAACCATGATTCGTTGGGGTTTGTGTTGTATTTTCCGCGAAGCGCCGATACGGTTCCGCCGTGCAACAGCAGCGTATCTGAGCAGGCTGTCACCGGATGAACGGATGAGTTATCTCTCCGATGTTTGCCTGCATAATGCAAATTCTCTTCTCGAGGCGCTTCAATTTTGCCGGCATAACGGAATTCGCGCCTTTCGGATCAACAGCCAGATTTTACCGCTAAAAACGCATCCGCAAATCGGTTATGCGATGAGCGCGTTGCCCCGATCGACCGCAATCGTAGACACACTCAAACAATGCGGGACTTACTGCCGCCAGCATAATCTGCGCACCAGTTTCCATCCCGATCAATTTATTGTGTTATCATCTCCGAATCCGGACGTTGTCCGCCGCTCGATTGCCGATCTAAAATATCAGGCGCAGGTCGCCGAATGGGTCAACGCCGATGTCATCAACATTCATGCCGGTGGGGCCTACGGCGAAAAGAATAAGGCCCTTCAGCGCCTGGCCAGGCGTATCCGGAATTTACCGCGAAACATCCGGCGTCGTCTGACCCTGGAAAACGACGATCGGCTGTATACCCCTCAAAATTTGCTGCCGCTTTGCGAGGAATTGAGAATCCCGTTCGTATACGACCTGCATCATCATCGCTGTCTGCCCGATGGGCGCAATGTCAGAGACACCACTCAGCGAGCGTTAAAAACCTGGAACCGTGAGCCGCTTTTTCATATTTCAAGCCCGCTGGGTTCCAGGGGAAATGGCAATCCGAGAAATCATCATGATTATATCAATCCTGAGGACTTTCCTGAATTCTGGCTGGACCTGGATATTACCGTCGAGGTCGAGGCGAAAGCCAAAGAGCTCGCCGTGCTCAAACTGATGAAAGACATGCAGATCGAGCACAAAAAATTGATAAAATCGGCATAAACTTTGTGTGATACGATGAAGATATCCCCCGCCCGCAAAACCTTTGCAGCTTATCCGATCCAAAAATCGCTTCGGATCGCATCATCCACACCTCATGGTTCTCAGGAGTCAACCCTGTCGTTGCTTGACTCACCAATGCCCTGAGAGCTTTCGAAGCCGTCTGTCATTTTTGCGAGAGAATCTCGGATATCACTTAGATAAGCCGTACAATGCGCTCCAAACCACCAGACTTCGGCAAGGATGAGCACCAGTAAGATGGGTATCCATACGGTCATCAATTTTCCCCTTTCATGCGCTGTGATACTCAGATCCATCCCTGATGATTAACGATCAGGAAATAGCAGGGTGCCGGCGCCGTGCCGCAGGTATTCTTGATATCATACTGCATTTTGGCCCGCTGCGGTAAGCCGGTATCGCATCCCTGTCGTTTTTTTGATGATAGATTTGACCTATCATTTCTCTACTAACCTTTTAGGTTTGCAGTCTTGCGTTCAGTGGTTAACATTTAGAGTAACTCGATGATACGAATGTACCAATTTTATTTTTTTACTCTATTTTGGCTGTCATCGATGAAAATACGGCTTGTTGATTTGAATGGTGCAACATTGAATTTAACCGATAGTCCCGGCAGCCTGAAATTTTCTGCCGAAACTGATACAGAAAGGAATTAGAAATGAAAACTGCAAAGATCATACTTGTCTCAATTATTATGCTCAGCATGCCAGTGGTTTTACTCGCTGGCAGCCATGGAAATTACAACAAATCATCAATGGACATCGTCGATACGGCAATTTCGGCCAAAAGCTTTAACACGCTGGTTGCGGCACTCAAAGCTGCTGATCTGGTCGATGTGCTGAGAGGCGAGGGCCCGTTTACCGTTTTTGCACCCACCGACGATGCCTTTGCCAAACTGCCGGAAGGTACGCTGGAAAGCCTGCTAAAACCGGAGAATAAAGCCCAACTTCAGTCCATCTTAACGTATCACGTGCTTCCGGGGCAGTACCTGGCGGCAGACGTGGTCAAAATGGATTCTGCCAAGACAGTGAATGGACAAAGCTTTAGCATTCGTAATCACGACGGCAGTGTCATGATAGATAACGCCAAGATCATCAAAACCGACATCACGGCCAGCAATGGCGTCATCCACGTAATTGATTCCGTGATTCTTCCTAAGGACATGTAAAGCTAGTTAAAGGGCCAAGGAACAAGTTTTCCTTGGCCCTAACACACAATTACCGATAGTGACGATTTAAGCCGTTTAGAACCTCTTGCCGTCAAAAGTCATTTGCCGCCGAACGATTTCGATCATTTCATCCCAAGAAGTGTGTTTACTGAATTCCGACTTTCGATACATTGCCTGGTGACATTGAAATATGTTTTCAGGAATGAGCGGATGCGGAAAATAGATTGAGAGTCCATTAGAAGCCGAATCTAATGTATGCCGCTCATAGACGATGACTTTAGTCTTCACAAAATCAACAACTTCGTGACACAGCTTTTTTAAGTGCTCGTCACCGGTCTTTGCCGCCAGTTTCAGAAAAAGATCCTGCACATCGAAATATTCCAGATTGAGAAAGCTAGCATAACGTTGAGTTTCTGATAAAGTAAAGCGAATCTCTTTGAGCAGCGGTGCCGCATTATGGGATGCCTGCAACCTTTCAACGATATAATCGGCGAAATGGTTGAGATAGCTTGCCAGTTGATCGAATGTGCGACAATCTAGGATCGCCAGGGTTGCAGGATACCGGCAATGGTAAGGTTGACCATTAACATCCTTCAGATTCACATCGCGAGTATATTGTTCGATAAATTTATCGATCGTGACTTTGCCAAAATCCGCTATCGACAAATAGGGATTGTTGCGGATGGCTTTCAGCGGTTCTTCAAACTTGATTCCTCGGATTTGAAAACTTCCTGGCGGATCGTTGACGATGCGAATTTCGTCTTCGCTTGCAATCAAATATCCGGTTAAATCTTTTAACGCATAAGCCACCTCGACCATGCCGGTCAGGCATGAGAAAAAAACCATCGCATCAAATTTCTGACCATCGAGGCCGCGTTGAATTGCGCTGCGGAATTCCTGAAGGGTCAATTGGGTTTTATCCGTTTCATCTATCGATATGGCCAAAGACTTATGCGCTCCGGGTGTCGTCAATGTTTTTGTGTCGATGATTCCGCGCCCATGGGCAAACGTACAAAAAATGTAGCGCTCGGCGCGAAATTTAAGACATTTTTGAATAAAAGATTCGAGGGTTTCGGGTGAACCCAAATTTTGCTCGTCCATGTCTTGCAAGATAAGTGAATTGATTTCGCCAATACGCGCATCGTGGGTCACGTAAATCAATTTAGATCCATCCCAACCGTTACCGTAACCATGATCGGCGCCCGGACGGCCATCAACCAGGGCTAAAATGTTAATTTCATCTGAAGAACCCACCGTTTCCAGCATGTCAAGAGTGTGGAGCACTTCTTGGGTCAAGCTATTATCACCATTGAGGTAAAACATAATCGTGTAAGATTTTTTTGAGCTATCGGATAGAGGCGAGAATTCAGCATAGCGTAAAGGGGTATAAAATAGGAGGGTGATAACAGCGATGAGGGCTGCTTGAGTGAATGAAACGATCGCGTTTGAAAGGCGCATCGGGTGGCTATATCGCCGTTTCATATTAATCGTCAACGGTGGCTGACATCTCGTTGAATGGCCAGGTAATGGGTAACATCGTCCTTTTCATTGTGAATGGGTATGACTTTCCACTCCATCATAAATTCGGATCCATCCCTACGATAGTTAATCGCCTGACCGTGAAACAGCCTTCCTGCCGAAATGTCAGTATTCAACCTCTCCAGAACCGCTTGATCTGTTTTGGGTCCCTGCAGAATGGAGGGCGACTTGCCGATGACTTCATGGGGTCCATAGCCGGTCAGTTCGCAAAACGCCGGATTGACGTAGACAATTGGATAACCCGCGTCGGCTTTGGTAATCACCACTGAATTAAAGGAGGATTCCATGGAGGCTTCAAGCAACCGCTTCATGATGTATTTGAAGCTTTCGTCATGATCAAAAAGATCAAAAAGGTCTCGTTTTATTTCCATCTGGGCCTCCTTTTTCTCCGTCAAATGAATATTCATTACAATGGATTTCCGAACTTTTTTACGATGATCCATTCATCGTTCACAGCACCGGCAGCTATTGATGATGGGTTTACCTACCATGGAACATCAACATTTTCAACCTGATATGAATCCTTAAACAAGATGATTGACTTGGTCGGTGGTTTTCTTTATCTAATGAATCGAAATGACGCTGCAGCAGCGACAGCGATCTCCAAAATAAAAAGAGGTCATAAAATGGACATTTCGATTCGAATTGGCGGGGAGGCCGGCCAGGGAATTCAGTCTATCAGCTCGATTATTGCCAAA
>Ga0209536_100014812_pt1 | contig 11170 bp, 11 predicted proteins | sample DeeMarSeWOR28_12_FD_187461 | JGI IMG/M metagenome (GOLD analysis project Ga0209536, IMG submission 187461) | Marine sediment microbial communities from White Oak River estuary, North Carolina - WOR-2-8_12 (SPAdes) (version 2) | ecosystem: Environmental > Aquatic > Marine > Intertidal zone >... | reverse complement strand
TTCTCAAACGCATATAGCCCCGACGGAAAATATATTGCCCTGGGTTCAACAAAGTTATTCTCAAAGATCTTTGACGCAGAAACCGGAAAGGAACTGCACAGGTTAAAGGATGATGAAAATGTCAAATGCGACGGGTGTAACACAAATGTCCTTTTCAGCAACAGTGGAAAATACCTTTTAACAGGATGCCGAAAAGCCGGATTTACATTATGGGATGTTAAGAAGGGATCAAAAGTAAAAACCTATATTGATTTTGAAGATCGTGTCCGTTATATGGGATTTAGCCCGAATGATAAGTATGTAATGGCTGCAACTGACTATAAAATAGTTGTATTTAATGTGAAAACAGGGGCTAAAATGCTGGAGATCAATAAGGATTATGGGAGCTATTTTGATCCTAAATTCAGCCCGGAAGATAAATATCTTGTTACACCCGGAGAGCACAATACTGCTGTATTATGGAGTATCACAGGCGGACGGATAGTCAAATCGTTCAAAGGTTATCTTAATAAAGGCAGGGATGACGGACTGGATTATTTCTACAGGTCAAACTGGGCTACTTCCGAAATCATACAGGTTGTTTCCATGAAATCAGGAGTTGCGTTAAGTCCTGACGGTAAATACATTGTAAAAGGCAATATCGACTCGATCGCCGTTATGATGGACATTACAACCGGTAAGATAGTCAAGGAGTTCAAGGGGCATTCTAAAGTAGTTTATAATTATGATTTCAGTCCTGACGGGAAAACTCTTATGACAGCCGGGGGCGACTTTTATATCAAACTCTGGGATGTTAAAACCGGTAATGAAATAAGGACAATTACAGGGCATCACGGATTGATATTCGATGCCAGGTTCAGTAATGATGGTAAATACATAGTCAGCGGAAGCTGGGACGGATCGATCAGGATCTCGGTGAGCACCTCGCCGGGCAGCCCGTGCTGGGCGGGGGTGACGCCCAGGTGATCGACGCCCAGCGCCGCCACCGCGCGCGCCTCTTCGGGGGTCTGCATGGTGTAGATTTGGATTTTCACGTTGTCCCGCTCGTCGTCAGCCGCATGCGCGCCACCAGCACCGGCGGGATCTCGTGGAAATGGGCGCCCCAGCTGAGGCGGTCCGCGCTGCCGAGTGGGTGGTCGGGCGGGAAGGCGCGCTCCTCCAGGCCATCCAACACGAAGCCGGCCTGGAATCCGGTGCCCAGGAGCTCCTGCAGGGGCCGGTGGAAGAGGGGCTGCGGCACCGGCTGGTTGCGCATGGCCAACCCGCGGGCCACCGTGGAGCTCATGTACTTGAACACCTTCACGCAGTAGGTCGTCACCAAGTCGCCCTCCCGATCTTCCCGCTCCGCCACGTGCGCCATGTGTGGGCTGTTGAAACAGGGGTGCAGCACCGAGAAGACAAAGCGCCCGCCGGGCTTCAAAAGCCGGGGCAGGGCGCGGAACAGCGGCTCAATGTCTGCCATGTCGAAGAGGGCCATGTTGCACAGCGCCGCGTCGAAACGTCCCTCGCCCAAGGCCAGCAGCATAGTTTCGTCGCTGGCATCCAGCACCAGGTACTCGATGCGGTCGGCGTGCAGCGTCGTGCGCCGCCGCGCGTGGGCAATCATCTCTTCCGAGATGTCGAAGCCGACCACTTCGGCGCCCATGGCGGCCAGCCGCCGCGAGGTGAGACCGTTGCCGCAGGCGATATCCAGCACCCGCTCGCCCGGTCTCAGGCCCAGCAGCCGCTCGGTCGCCGGCCAGATCAAGACCTCGACGAAATCGTTGCCCTCGCCCATGCGCTCGTCCCAGAAGGCTGCGTTCCGGTTCCACGCCTCACGCACCTCAAGGTTGATGTGCCGCACGTCGTCGCTCATCGTCCGCCCCTCCTGACCCTGGTGCCCCGTCACGGCCATTTCGATCATTTATTCCTTCTGTCTGTCGTGTTGGATCACCCTGCGCATTGCTTCGATGCCAATTTCGACGGCCTGCTGCACCCCTCCTGTATCTGTTATGGGTTCTCCGTCTATGGTTGACCCTACCACGGAGAGGAAAGCTGCCGCTCGACAGCTGCGGAGGGAAGACAGAATGAATAGCACCGCAGCTTCCATCTCAGTAGCTACTGCTTGGGCACGCTGCCAAGTTGCCCATCGAAGTTCAGTCAGCGAAGGATGTGCGGTGTACTCCGGTATCTCCGAGAAGAACGAGTCTTTACAATGAGTGATTCCGGCGTGAAACGTGATTCCTGCTTCTTCGCTCGCAGCAATCAACTGCGATACCAACTCGACATTGGCTACAGCAGGGTACTCAATTGGCACGTATTGTTGGGTCGTGCCTTCATCTCGGATCGCGGCCATGCTAATAACAGCATCGCCATGTTTGACGTGTGGTTGAAGAGAACCACACGTACCTATGCGTAGAAACGTATGTGCGCCAAGTGCAATCAGTTCCTCTAAGGCGATTGCAGTCGAGGGACCACCTATACCTGTGGAGACTGCAGAAACAGGAGCGCCTTCCAAGAAACCGCTATAGATATTAAAGCCGCGACTGGAGGAGACCTGGTGCGCATCGTCAAAGAACTCGGCGATCACCGGAATCCTTCCAGGATCACCGGCCAGAAATACATACTCGCCGATCTCATCTGAGGTCGCCTGTAGATGGTAGACTAGATTCATTGCTTCTTTCCTTTCTGATAGAGGATTCGGCTATATGGGGAGGCCATCCAAGTCCCCGCATGAGTAATCGGGGACCTCTTGCCTGGCGGTGCCCTTAGTGACTCATGTAGAACACGCCCAAATGAGTATAGCATACTTGGCACTTGCTTCCAAAAGGTTTGGGGGAGGGGTATAGGGGCGGGCCGGCTGTCACCCAAGCCGGCCATATCTCACCCGGTGCGGGGTGCCCCGGAGGAAGTTGACATAAATAAGAGAAAGAAGGTGCACCACACCTCGCGCGTGTGCGTCGCACCTTCGCATAAAGTGATGGCGGAGATTGTTAAGGCCGGTGAACCTCGAAGCTCACCTCAACCATCAGGCTCCCCAGCTGCAGCTGATCCCCATCCTGTAATGATATGGGGCGGTAGGGGGGCAGCGGGGCGCCATTGAGGAGGGTACCGTTGGTGCTCCCCAGGTCTTCGACCTCGACGGCGTCGCCGCGTCGCAAGATCCGGGCGTGCTCGCGCGAGACGCCGTGCTCCTTGGCCGCGTCCTCCGTCAGGTCGATTTCGGGGTAAACACCCTCTTTGGGGTCAAGCCGGCCCAGGCGGATCGGTCGGACCAGGGCAATCTCCAGCTCGCGCCGCTGGCTATCTACCCCATTGGTAGACTCGCTGGAGCAGTTGCTGATGCGCAGCCGGATGCTCCGCATTTCGGGGTCGAGCGGGGCCGTATCTGCCTCGTGGATGGCGTGGCTATCTACTCCCCACGGGATCAGATCGGCGTCGATGGGCTCAGTGCGAAGCTCCTTGACTTCCGGGAGATACACTCCGCATTCAGCGCAGAATATCGTGTTGGCCACATACATGCTGCGGCATTTTGGACACTGGGTCATCGCTATCGCCTCGGAGTGTTTCTTAAGACCCTCGCTGTGGGGTCGGGCTTTACGAACAATAACGCCTGTTTTATTGTATCATGGCATTGTTTGAATCAGGTTTGAACTCTATGCGAAAATAGTTAGAGTTTTTCCCCAAGTGGTTAGAATTGGGCGCGTTTAGAAATTGGGACTTGCATTTTTCGAGAAAATCGGACATAATGTATATGCTCGTAGGAGAGTTCCACGGGCGGGTTACCCAGGGCGGGTTACCCATCACACTATTTCTCAAGGAGAAGGAGGAACAATCATGACCGCAGAAGCTGTTGCTGTTGAGGTTCGGGCGGTTCCCTGGTGGGTCGTCTTGCTGCAGGGCATCGTCGCCATTATCGTGGGTGTCCTCTTGCTGGCGGCGCCTGCCGCGACGGTGAGCTTCCTGGTCCTGCTTTTGGGCTTCTACTGGCTTATCAGCGGGATCTTCTCGATCGTCGCCATCTTCGTTGACAGCTCTCAATGGGGTTGGAAGCTGTTTATGGGTATCCTGGGGATCATCGCCGGCCTCGTCGTGATCCAGCACCCGCTGTGGTCCACCATCCTGGTTCCGACGCTTACCGTGTGGATTATCGGTATCTTCGGAGTCGTCATGGGGGTCATCGGCCTGATCCAAGCCTTCTCGGGCGCGGGCTGGGGCGCTGCCGTGCTGGGTATCCTGAGCATCCTGTTCGGTATCTTGTTGATGGCCAACCCGCTGATCGGTGCCGCGGCCCTGGTCCTGGTGTTGGGTATCTTCGGCATCATCGGGGGTATCCTGGCCATCATTGCCGCGTTCCAAATGAGGTAGTGCCCGCCAGTTCATTTCGACCGGCGTGATACGATCAGCATACTGAGGGAGCTGTTGAAAAACAGCTCCCTTTGCATTACCAGTTGACTGAACGTGAAAGCTAATTGAATAACCCTACACCCAATACGCCTCGACCCGCAGCCCGGTCTGCGCCTCGACCTGCCCGGCGATGCGCCGCAAGGTGTCGGGCGACACGCGCTCGACGCCTACGTCGGGCACCGGGCGGTCGGTGCTGTAGATCTGCACGCGCGCCGGGCGGACCTCGGCCAGCGCGGCTATCCACGCCTCCAGGGCCGCGCCGCGAATGTTGCTCACCCTCCCATCCACCAACACGCTCTGCACGATGAGACCGGGCACCTCGCGCAAGCCCGCGACGATGCCCTCCAGCGTCAGCCCTTGCGCCGGGCGGTTCATCCCGGCCAACGTCTTCGGGTCGCCGGCGTCCAACTTCATAATAGGCGCCTCAAAGCCCGCCAGCGCCGCGCGCACCCCCGGCCAATGGACGGTAGACGAGTTGGAGAGGATGGTGAGTTTCACCCCCGGCCGGAGTTCATCCCGGATTTGGCGCACCCGGGCCGCGATCTCCGGAAATTCGGGATGCAACGTTGCCTCGCCGTTGCCAGAGAAGGTCAGGTAGTCGATGTCAGGGTGGGCAGCCAGCGCGTCGCGCACTGCCCTCAGGACTTCTTCCAGGCCGGGGAAGTCGCCGGCTTCGGGGTGCAGCGTCTTGAGCTGCGTGCGGCCGTAGTGGCAGTAGATGCAGTCAAAGGAGCACAGCTTGTAGTCGGTGGGCAGCAGGTTGATGCCCAGCGAACGGCCCAGCCGGCGCGAGTTGACCGGGCCATAGATAATGCCTGTCTTCAGCGGAAGTGTGTCCATGGTGACCTCCGTTTTGTGCTGAGTCCCGCTATCCTACCTGCCCCCACAGGGGGGGCGAAGCCGGGGCAAGCGGGACCTACCTATTGTGGCGGGTCCATACCGCGCCGTAAAGCAGGGCGCAGGCCAGCCCCAGCGCGGGCGGGATGATCAACCAGCCCAGGGCCGCTGTCAGCGAGGTCTGGTCGGCCAACAGGCCGGTGACCGAGGCGCCGATGCCGCCCGGCAGCCAACCCAGCCCCATTACCAGCGCCGAGGCCAGCCCCACTCCTTGAGGCCAGGTCTCCTGGGCCATTACCACGCTCACCGGGAAACTGGCGCCTATCAGCGCGCCGGTCAGCATCAACCAGGTGACTTGCGCCGGGCCGCTAGCCGTCATAAACAGCCACTGGGCCGGCCCCAACAGACCCAGGCTCAAGGCCAGCACTTGCCAGCGCCCAATTCGGTCCGACAGTGACCCGCCTAGCAGCGTCCCGGCGCTGATGGATACCAGCAGTGCGGTCAGCATCTGCCCGCTGTTGGCCAGCGACCAGCCCTCGCTTTGCAGCCATTCCGGCAGGTAGGTGACCAGGCTCACCTGGAACCAGGAGCGGCACATGACCGCCAGCACGGCCAGGATCAGCCCCACCAGCGAGCCGTCCTGGAGCGCGGCACCGCCAGCGGATGCTTGGGACTTGCCAGCCTCTGAGCTATGCCAGGCATCCGCGATCCAGCTCGACGCGCGGTAGACCAGCAGACCCATCAGCAGCGCCAGGGGGATCAGCATGATGGTGGCCGACAGCCCGGCCCGGGTGATGCCCGCCGTGATCAGCAGCGGGCTCAGGGCGGTCCCCAGTGTGCCGCTTACCGAAAAGACGGACAATGTCGCGCCGCGCCGGGTGGTGGCGATCGATCCAGCCGCCGTCGCGCCGGCCGGGTGGAAGGCGGCCGAGCCCAGGCTGCCCAGCCCCACCAGGGCCACCAGGGTCCAATAGCTATGGCTCAACCCCACCAGTCCCATCAGCGAGCCGGCCCACAGGATGCTGAGCACGATGATGCGCCGCCTGTCCCACCGGTCGCTCGCATAGCCGAAGGGGAGTTGCATCAGCGAGGCACCGGCTCCCAGCACAAATGCTACAAAGCCGACCTGGGCGTAGCTCAGGCCCATAGTCTCCCTCAGGCGTGGGTAGACGACGGGCAGATAATTGGTGCACAGCTCGATGGCGAGGTGTGCCAGGGCGATGGGGTAAAGCAGGCGGATTGGGTGTATGGTTGGGAGCAGCCCTTGCCGGGTGGTCATGGCACGTCATTCTACACCCGTCTCCACCTACAAACAAAGACCGCCCGACACTTCGAGCGTCGGGCTACCAGGAAGACGACGTTCAGTGCTACGGCGCGGTGCATTTCACTTTTGGGGAGAAGACCTGACGGGTAGGTTCCCCGTTGGGCGTTGTTAAAGTGCAACGCACCTTCATCCTACGTCAGGACTGTCTCAAACTCTTCCAGAATCTTAGTCCTCCGATAGGTGCGTTGCACTTTGCTAAAGAATCGCAGCAGAGAAGTCACGAGGAGGCTCATGTTTAGAACAAGTGCAGGCACGTCTGCGATGCTTGCGGCGGATAGCCATATGCGCCGCCCAAGGTCGTTAGATTTGGCAATCCAACGAGAGCAATCACTACTTCTGAACATGAGCCACGAGGATTAGATGGTTAATAGTTTTCGGGTAGGACTTGCCAAAAAGCCAGTCGGTGATCCAGGCTACAATCAAGCCGTGGGATAGCCGTAGATCAGCGAGGGGGCGACCATACTGGCGGCAACGACGATGGTCAGGATCAGAAGGATCACCAGGATCCTAGTCGGGCTTGGATTCAGCTCGTAGATGAAGTCATACATGCGGTGTTACCTCTCTTAGGCATTGGGCGGCTGTTAAGTGGTTCAGAGATCCCCCCAAACAACATTATTATCATAGCCTAGAGAGGTGGGAATCCGGTTTGAATATACTTAGAAATTGGTTAGACTTGTACGCCCTAGGAAGCAAGCCCCACGCCGCTCTTGGCCGTCCTCGGTACGTACTCACAAAACGGCTCTTCGCCCAGGTACTCCATGGTCATGCCGTAGGCTCGCGCGCGGCAGCCGCCGCACACGCGCTTGAACTCGCACAACCCGCACTTGCCGCCCAGCAGGTCGGGGTCGCGCAGTTCGGCGAAGAGCGGAGACGACTCCCAGATATCGCGGAAGGGTTGCTGGCGGATGTTGCCCGCCTCCAGGGGCAGGTAGCCGCAAGGGAACACCTCCCCGCGATGGCTGACGAAACAGACGCCCGTACCCGCCAGGCAGCCCTTGGTCATGGCGTTCATCGCGTGACGGCCGCCGGGGTGGCCACCTGGATGACCCCCGCCGCCGTCGCCGCCGGCCCCTTCCTGGCGGCGGTGGCTGGCCGGTCGCTCGCGGATCAGCCCCTGCCGGCGTTCCTCGGCCTGACGCTGGCGCACGACCCGGAAATAGTGGGGCGCGCAGGTCGCCTTCAGCTCGATGCCCCCCTCCATCTCGGCATCGTACAGCCAGTTGAGCACGTCCTCGTACTCCTCGGGTGAGATTTGCTGATCCTCGGCGATCTCAACGCCGCAGCCGACGGGCACCAGCAGGAAGAGGTGCAGCGCGGCTGCCTCCAGCCCCTTGGCCAGCGCCAGCGTTTCCGGCATTTGATGGATGTTGTGGCGCGCCACGGTGGTGTTGATCTGGTAGGGCACACCCACCTCGCGCAGGTGGGCCATGCCCGCCAGCGCCTGCTCGAAGGCGCCCGCCCCCCGAAAGGTGTCGTGGGTGGTCGCGTCGGCGCCGTCAAAGCTGACGCTGACGCGCCGGACGCCGGCTGCTTTGATGCGCCGCGCCACGTCGGCGTCGATCAGCGTGCCGTTGGTGGCCAGGGCCACGATCAGGCCGGCGTCGCTGGCGTGGCGGGCGATGTCGAAGATGTCGGGGCGGAAGAGGGGCTCACCGCCCGACAGCACGAAGATGGGCCGCGCAAAGGCGGCCACCTGGTCGATCAGGTCGAACGCCTCCTCGGTGTTCAGATCCTGGGGCAGCAACTGATTGGCCACCGTGATGCGCCGGCAGTGGATACAGGCCAGATTGCAGCCGGCGGTCGTCTCCCAGAAGATGAGCCGGGGTGGCGGGTAAACCTCGGAATTCATAAACACTTGCCTCCAGTGGAGATAAAAAGAAACCCGGCTTCTGAGACGGAAAAACCGGGTTTCCAGAGTCAAGTCGGTTAAGTGCAGTGCTACCGGTCAACCGCAAAATCCAAAAAAGCTTCTATTTCTATAACCAGCCGACGAGGATTAATTATATTGCTGCCCTGGCATTTGTCAAAATCGGGTCTACGCAGACAGACGACCCACTTGACCTCTCAGCTCCTGGCAGGTATACTTACGCCGTAAGTACATGAGGCCCAAGAGGTGAAGGCATGTTACGCAAAGTGTTCAAGACAGGTAATAGTGTGGTGGTATCCTTGCCCAAGGACACGCTGGAGTTTCTGGGGATCGCCGAAGGATCAGAGGTCTCGGTGGAATTGGATCGAGAGCGGCGTCAAGTGGTCATCACTCCGGCGGACACAGCTCTGCCGGGTGTCGACGAGGCTTTTGCCCAACAGGTATCGGCGTTCATCGAGCAGTACCGCCCGGCTTTGGAAGCCTTGGCGAAGTAATGAAGTACCTGACGCCGGAGCAGATTCTCTTTCTCCATGCGCGCTTGATCGACGAGACGGGAGGCAGGCACGGGCTACGCGAGCTGGGCCTACTGGAGTCGGCGGCCCGCCCTCGGGCCACCTTTGGTGGTGAAGATCTGTATCCGGATCTCTTCTCCCAGGCGGCTGCCCTGATGGATTCGCTGATCCGGAACCATCCTTTTGTGGATGGGAATAAGCGTACTGGGATCGCTGCGGCTGCTCTGTTCCTGATGGCGAATGGTTACCGCCTGGCTGCAATCAACCCGGAGCTCGAAGCCTTTACGCGCCGCGTCGCGGAAGCCAGGCCTGACCTTTCTGAGATCGCCGACTGGCTGAAAGCCCACAGTAGATGAACGGCCTGATCGTGGTTCTGGGATCGCCCAACGCGGAGGATGGGGCGCTGTACAGCATCGCCCGCGAGCGCTGCCGCCTGGCTGTGGATGAATACGCTCGCCGCGATGGCTGGAAGCTGCTGCTGACGGGGGGCTATGGTGCTCACTTCAACACCACCGATCAGCCCCACGCCGCCTATCTCAAAGACTACCTGACCGCCCGAGGCATCCCCCCGGCCGACATCGTCGAGTTTGCCGAGAGCGCGAACACCCTCGAGGACGCCTCGTGTTCCAAGCCCATCGTGCGCAAGTATGGGGTGCGGGAGATCCTGGTCATCACCTCGGACTACCACCAGGCCCGGGCGCGCTACGTGTTCGAGAGGGAATTCGCCGGAACCGGCGTCGAGATCGCCTTCTCGGTGACTCAAACGGACGAAGCAGCCTGCGAGCTGGATTTGGAGGCGCTCAAGCGCCACGAGCGCCAGGCGCTGGAACGGCTCAGGCGCCTGGATGGGAAGGCATAGGGGCCAGCCAGGATTTTGAAGGGACGTGACAGTGTCTGAACTCGCGGTTGAATTCGACTCTCTCCCGCCTGAATATCAGAGGGTACTCCGTCAGGCCCAGCAGCGGCTCGGCGTCCAGGTCACGCCCCTCCAGGAACTGGCAAGCACCCGCACCGGCGCCCGCCTGTACCTGGTCAGTGTTTCCCGATTTGAGCCGGGTCCCGTCGAACACTTCGTGCTCAAGCTGGATCGCGTAAGTCCAAAGGCCAGATCCGACGAATTCACCCAACACCGCCGGGCGCTAAGCCTGGCGCCCCCCGATTTTGCTCGCCAGCACATCCCCGATCTGCCCTTCGACCGGGTCGAGGATGACGGCGCCATGGCCATCTTGTATGCCATCGCCGGCCAGTCCCTGCACCGCTTCCGCACCCTGGCCCGCTACGACCGGCAATGCCAACTCGAGACCATTTTCAGCGCCACGGTTGATTATCTGCTAGCCGAGTGGAACGCGGGTCTCTCCATCGAACAGGCCGTCCACCCCCAAAGCCTGCTGGCCCGCTGGTTGACGTATCGCCTCGAGCCGGGGGGCAATATCGAGCGCTTTCTTGAGGACCTGGTTGGCATCCATCCCGACATCGGCGGGCTGCTGATACAGGGGAACGTGTACCCCAATCCCTGGGCCTATGCGCGCCAGGCCGAGCCCTGGGGAACGGTCCGGCGCATGGATGCGATTGTCGGCTTTCAGCACGGCGATCTGAACATCGGCAACATCCTGGTCAAGTTCGCCGAGGACGAGACAACCCTGGATGGTTGCTACCTGATCGACTTTGCTCTCTTCAAAGAAGGTATGCCGCTGCTGTACGACCAGCGCTACCTGGAGATGTCCTATCTGATCCGCGAACTATCCCGGGTCTCTTTGCCCAAGTGGGTGGATCTGGTGGCTCGTTTTGCCGAAGGTGACATCCCCCACCCACATCAGGTTCCTATAGAATTGGCGGGTGCCTGCGCGGTCATCGGCGCTGGCCGGGGCGCCTTTGACCGCTGGGTCCAGGACTCCTATCCCAGCCTATCCGATGACCTGTGGGGGCAGTTCTGGCTGGCGGCGGTGGCCGCCGGCTTAAACTACTGCAACAAGGCGGCTATCCCCGAGCAGGAGCGGCTGGCCGGCCTGATTTTCGCCGCCGCTCATTTGAAGCGCTACTGTGCCCGTTTCGGAGCGTGTATGCCAGTCCAGGTTGCTCACCTGTATGACGGGGACCAGGCGGGTGCCGCACCCCTGTTCCCCGTGCCGCCTGGGGCGCCCGCCCGCCCCCGGTATAACCTGCCGGCCCAGGTCACCCCCTTCATCGGGCGCGAGGCGCAGCTGGCCGGAGTGCGCCAGGAGCTGGCCCGCCCAGAAGTGCGTT
>Ga0209536_100014811_pt1 | contig 11172 bp, 25 predicted proteins | sample DeeMarSeWOR28_12_FD_187461 | JGI IMG/M metagenome (GOLD analysis project Ga0209536, IMG submission 187461) | Marine sediment microbial communities from White Oak River estuary, North Carolina - WOR-2-8_12 (SPAdes) (version 2) | ecosystem: Environmental > Aquatic > Marine > Intertidal zone >... | reverse complement strand
ATCGACTTAGAAACAAGAGACGATGGAATTAATGAAGGACTAGGTGCAGGTTGGGCCATAGGTAAAGGAGAGATAGTAGGCTTTGCTGTAGCTGTAGAAGGTTGGCAAGGATACTTTCCATTTGCACACTTTGGTGGTGGCAATATGATACCTGAACAAGTTAAAAATTATATGAAGTCTATATGTGCTTTACCTTGTCCTAAAATATTTCATAACGCACAATATGACGTAGGTTGGTTAGAAGCATCAGGTATAAAAGTAAATGGTCAAATTATCGATACGATGATAGCAGCCGCATTAATAGATGAGAATAGATTTTCTTATTCATTAAACTCTTTATCGTTTGATTACTTAAATGAAATAAAAGCAGAAGCAGATTTAAAAGAAGCTGCAGCAGCTCACGGTGTAGATGCTAAGGCAGAGATGTGGAAGTTACCTGCAGAGCATGTTGGATTTTACGCTGAACAAGATGCACGGCTCACGCTCCTATTATGGCAAAGATTTAAACAAGAAATTTTATCGCAAAGTTTAAGTACAGTTTGGGAAATGGAATCTGAACTATTACCTTTATTAATTAAGATGAGAAGAAAAGGTGTACGAGTAGAGGTAGAACGTGCTGAAGCCCTACGTAAAACAATGCAACTCCAAGAAAGAGAAGTGCTACAAGAAATAAAGAACGTTGCAGGAGTCGACGTAGAAATATGGACTGCACGACAAATTGCGAAAGCGTTTGATAAACTTGGTGTAGTTTATCCAAGAACTGCAAAAACAGACGAACCATCATTCACTCATAATTGGTTGGTTAATTGTAATCATAAGATAGCTAAACTTATACTAGAGGCAAGAGAGTTAAACAAGTTTCATAATACATTCTTAACATCAATAATGAAGTATCAAGTAAATGGTAGGATACATGCAGAAATACAACAGCTTAGATCTGATAATGGTGGAACTGTATCAGGTAGATTAAGTATGTCTAATCCAAACCTACAACAAATACCTGCAAGAAATAAAGAGTTTGGTCCTAAGATAAGATCATTATTTATACCTGATGAAGGTTGTAAGTGGGGTAGCTTTGATTATTCGCAACAAGAACCACGAATGACGGTGCACTATGCAGCTTCAATTGGAGAAGGTTATGAAGGTTCAAATGAATTAATAGACGCATATAAAAATGCATCTGCAGACTTTCACCAAACAGTAGCTGAGTTAGTAGGTATTGAAAGAGGCCAAGCTAAAACAATTGGTTTGGGTTTAATGTATGGTATGGGTAAAAATAAATTAGCAAACAGTTTAGGTTTATCTAGAGAAGAAGCTGAATCACTTATTGCAAAATATAATCGTAAAGTACCTTTTGTTAAAAAACTTTCTGATAAATGTATGTCTACAGCACAAGAGAAAGGTGTAATAAGAACTAAGAAAGGTAGAAAATGTAGATTTGATATGTGGGAAACAAGAGATTTTGGTTTACATATAGCAGAGAAACACGAAAATGCTGTGGCTAAATATGGTAAAGACAATATTAAAAGAGCTTATACTTACAAAGCATTGAACAGATTAATTCAAGGATCATCAGCAGATCAAACAAAACAAGCTATGTTAGATTGTTTTAAAAAAGGTTTTATGCCGGTATTACAAATACACGATGAGTTATGTTTCAATGTAGAGAATGAAGAGCAAGCAAAAGAAATAAAAAATATAATGGAGAACACAATAGAGTTTAAAGTACCTTTTGTTGTTGAGTATGGTTTAGGAAAGTCCTGGGGTGATGCTAAATAATAAAATTAAAAATAGATTAAGTACTGAACACATTGCTTACTGTGCAGGTTTATTTGATGGAGAAGGTTGTGTGCAATATAAACTTTATCCAAGAAAATATGCAAGTGGTAATATGGGAAAAGTATGGGCCATTACTATGGAAATTAATATGACAGAAATAGAGCCCTTACATTATTTTTTAAATGTAGTTAAACACGGAACTGTTACTTATAAAAAAAATTATGGCTTAGGTAAAAAAGATCAATGGCGTTGGAGAGTATCTCACCGTAAAGCATTTGCCGTTGCTCAAATGATTTATCCTTATTCGATTGTTAAAAGACCAAAACTTTTGATGATAATTAATCACTATGCTTTAGATAAGCCGACAAGTATCCTAGAAGAAAAAGCGAAATTTTCTAAATTTTGAAAGTTAAACTAAGCTGTTGCTTGTAAACTTTCTTCTATATCTTGATATTTAATCTGATTTCTTACAGACTTAATATCATTCTCTGTTTTCAACATATCAACAGTACATAGACCATTAGTCATTAACTCTGCCGACCATTTATGTTCCAGATGTTGAAGTTTTTTCAACAGAGAGAGTTTCACTGGACTCATTTATTTCCTCATATGTTATGAAGGTTATATGATTTAAATAAAAATCTTCATTAATTATTTCTATCAAACCTTCTTTAACTTTTTTAGAAAACTTAATTAAGGCTTCGTCGCTAGAGTCTGCCTTAATTGTATCCACTAGATATTTTCCCAAAGCTCTAGCTTGGATACGATAAGTCTTCATAAGATAGGATAAGATAAAATTGCATATATGTCAATACTAGTGTACTTTAACTCAAAATCAAGTTAATTTATGGGGTATGGGGTATGATGGCCTGTTAGTATCTACTGTCAATTCTGAGGCCTCCCAGGGGCCTTTAAAAGGGTGTATTTAAGGCATATTATGGTATGATAGTGTATGTTTGAACTTGCAGCAAGTTATAAAGGTTTAGTAATAGCTTTAATACTAGCTAATGGAGATTTACTAAAAGTAGAATTGTTTGATGATACTTGTGCTGAGTTTTGGGATAAGCACGTAATTACTCACGAAAGAAAAATTGCTTTACCAAAACAAAACCATTACTTTCATACTTTTAAAGGTGAGATCGTTGTTGGCTATCACTGTAGTGATAAAGAGCCTAAGTAGATTCTTGTTCCTTACAAGAAAAGTTAACTAAAAGTTTATTAGTATTTACTTCTTCAGGTCCTATTTCTCTTATAGCACCCATAGCATTAATAAAACCTGCAGTTGCACAATCATAATGATCTTTATATCTGCCTATTTCAACAGGTTGTGTACATTGTTGGGCTATGACAGAACAGATTTGTAGAACTAATAAAAATTTCATATTGACTTTCTTTTAAATCTTATCTAAATAAGAGATGTTATATAATATTAATTATATCACACTGACAACATAAACAACTAGAGGTGAGTATGAAAAAAATGACAGAAGAAGAATTTGCAGCTTACATAGCAGAACAGCAAGATGCAGGTATTCATTATAGAGAACCTTATGAAAAAGGTAGTTGGAAAGATAGACGAATAGCAGCTATCAACCGATTGTCTAATCATAAAGGTTGGCCTTGTAGTGATAACAATCGTTACTTTGAACAGTACAATGCTATCTTAAACTCAGATGCAAAATCACTTTTAGAATTTAAAAAACAATGGAAGGAAAAAAATGGACATAACTAAATGGAAAAGTATGGCAATCAAAAAAGAAAACCATACATTATTAAAGGGCCTATGTGCTGATAAGTACAGAGCTCCTGCAGCAATGTTTGAAAAGATCTTGTTAGACTACATAGACTTTCAAGCTAAGAAAAGAAAAATGGATACAGATAAGTTTAAGCAAGAACTTATGAAAAAAGGTAATGGTAAATCAAAATGAGCTTAACTCCTGAAGACATAAAAAGATTAAGCGCACTTAAAAAATTTAACAAGGAATATTTTAAAGTTGAATTTGATGCAAATCAAAACAGTTTAACTTTAATTGTTAATGATACGACTAGAAATCGTATTGACTTAGATGATGGTGAAAAATCATTTGATGATGCGCTTGAAATAATAAAAAAATTTTTTATTGAACTAAGGGGGCCTATACAATGAAGAAACCAAAACCTGTTGCCAATAACTTCTCTGTAGATGTAACGGCACTTAATATGTACAACACTAACAACTTTGTAAATTATGAAGATCAAGAGACTAATCGTAAGAATTAGAATGTGGTATGCTAAGCTTAGGGGCCATAAAAGATGGGACTATGAGCCTAGTAAACATTATATGAGAAAAAAACACCAGGATGATACAGCATGAAAAAAAAGAAAAAATGGATTATTGATGGATATTATATTGATGAAAAAGGTATAGCTTGGACATTTTTATATTCTGCCGATGATTGGAGAAAGACTAAAAAAGTAAAAGGAGTGATATAATGAAAAAAGGTAATGGTTGGATGGAGTATACTAACTATGTTAGGCATTATATTGAAGATACGCCAACAGGACATAAGATTACTTTAGTATCAGCAGATGACTCAACATTAGAAATTAATTGTGTATGGTCAGATAGATCTAGAGATAAAACAGGTCGTGTGACCCTTGCTAAAAAATAATGACTTGCAATAGGAGAAAAAAAGTTTATGAATAAAAAAGAATCAACATTGATTTGCAACAAGTGCAAAGGAAACGGTTTTGTTAGAGGTTCATTAGGGAACACAGGAACTTGTATCCATTGCTTTGGATCAGGACATAACGACCACGCATCACGGACCACGGCTGATGATATATTAAGTTTATTAGATATGTGTGAAGATTATGTCGAAGAAGCCGAAAGTACCAAAATTCGAAAGACCCACTGAACTAACAAAAGTGTTAGTGCTGATGGCTAAGCACGTACCATTTAAATATTATAAAAGACTTATAGCTGTAATAGGTTCACTTCTTGCAGGTTTAACTTTTGGTTATAGATCAAGTGGCATCAATACAGATTTTATCAGGGACGCAATAGAGATTTACGGATTCCATCATGGTGAAGACATAGAAGGTGATGAGCTAAGGGATGAAATAAAAAATAAAATAAAAAGAAATGATAATGTCATTCCGTTCAAGGTTATACAGGGTGGTAGAGAAGATGTATAATACTAGAATGGAAAAAAGTATAGACAGGGATTATTATTTAATTTCATCTTTAATTAAGGATTTAAAATATCAAGGCGCTGAAATCACATCTATCATTCAAGATGTTCATATTAATTACGAGGTCGCCTCTCAAAGAAAAAATAATAGAGAGGTTCACTATCGTGATTTATTCGCCAGACTTGTTAAAACTTATGGGCACTAACATAGCTGCTGATCTAGTTAACGAGAATCATATATCTAACGAACAGAAATTGTGGAGACACGTTATTGTCAACGCTATGGAAGATGCACGAGCCACGGCTAATGATCGAAAGACTTCCATTTATAAATTTGATGCACACGAATGGATTATGTCCTCTAGAGATTTTGAAACCGTTTGCTGGTGGGCCAATTGGGATCCTGAAGATGTTAGGACACAATATAAAAAAGCTTTACAGAATTTAAGCATCAAGTTTACCTACAAACAAATAGCTTGGCGAGATTATTATAATTTATTTAATAAGTTAAAAAGAGCTAAAGCTGCAGAAGATAGAAAGTATTTAAGACATAAAGTAGAGGAAGCAAGACGTATTGTTATGCACGCTAAAATGGTTGCTATGACTACGTTTTTTATTTCTGTCACTGCTTGATCCCATCTAATTCATTTAAGATAATTGTGTTCTAACAATCAACGAAGGAGACGCTATGTTCGGATACAAAGACGACGATGTCGAAAATAAAAACAAAATAGAGCAATTAGAAGATAAGGTTGAAGAACTTGAAAATAAAATTGCAAACATTATGGACGTATTAGAAATCCAAGAAGAAGAAGTGGATGATGATATGGACGAAGATGTTGAAGACGAAGAAGAAAACGAAGAGTAAAATAAAAACGCCCACTGCAGGAAAATGCTAACAAAAAAGCTAAACCCGCAGTGGGCTAACGATAGGAGCGCTAATGCGTCTGTCACTAGCACCTAACGATTAACAAAATTTGACGTTCTTGTCAAAGGAATTATCTTCCCACTTATCCAGCTCCTGCTTAACATCATATACATAATTTTCATATTCTGTTTCAGGGTCCATATAGAACGGATCGTTTCTGAACTTATCTAATTTGTCCTCATCATAAGCACAGAATGTGGATGCAACTAACTCTACATTAGTACGCTTGCTTCTTTTATTAGCATACGCATAATCAGGTAACCTATGGCCAAAGAAGGATAGGTATTTAACTATCCTTTCTGTTTGTTTACCGGTAAAGCCTGAATTCATAAAGTCAGATAATCTAAAATGTAATAGATCACCAATACTTACATCGGGCCCAAATTTATCAGTTAGTTTTTTAATCAACGATCGGTCTGTACCGAAGTGTTGAGTGTTTTTAAGTTTAGCGTTGTACGCTTTTATTTTCATAGTTTTTACTCCTATGTTACACAATGACTTAAGTGTCATTGATAGAAGTAAATTAGTTTAATGAAATTAATCGTCAATAACTTTTTTTATAGGATAGTCTGATATAAAAAACCCAGGTTGGATGAGGCAACCTGGGTTTGTAGAAAGGAATGAAAAACAAATGATGCAGTATTATATTACACTTTAGGGTTGTGTGTCTATATCAGGACATTATAGATAAAGTGCCACCTATAGATAGCTTAACAGTTATCTAGATTATTACATATCGTAATAAGCTTAATTTAATATAAGGAAATAATATGAAAATAAATGAAATAGCTACGGAAATGCTTAATTTTACGATAAAATTAAGTCAAAAAGCTAAAGAACAAGGCTTAAGAAAACACCATATCACAATAGGTCATATGGGCGTTATATTTGCTATACAGAGCATCAGACCTGAAGAAGGGGGCCTGACTACTGAATATACGCTCAGAGACATCTATATGGCTCATAAAATGCTAGGTTCAGAGGATAAATACGTATCCGTTAAAAGATATCTAGATGAGTTAGTGAGATTAGGTTTTTTAGAAGAGCATTACGGTAAGTACTCATATGCTTTAAAAACTATAACTCACTAAAAGTTTCCCGAGTGCTTGGGAAAGAGGTTTCCTAAGTGCTTGGGATGACCGTGGTTCGTGGCTCTAAAGTATGGGGTCACGCACCACGGCTCACGGTTCAGTTGTCATCTACTATAATCCCGCTCCTTAGAGAAAAAAAAATAAAAAAAAATTTGTAAGGAAAAAACTAGGAAACTAGGAAAAAATGCAAAAAAGCAAGTAAAATCAAGGCAAATATCTTCCCAATTTAAGAAAAAAAACTAGGAAAATTCCCAGAAAACTAGGAAAAATCTTGATCCAACCTATTAAATTTGTAAAAATTTTTTTATTTTTCCTACTTTGGGGTATATAGCAGGATGAGGAATTGGGAAAAGTATGATACAAATAGGTCAATATGGGTAAAAAGAAAAACGCATTAAAATCAATTACTGAGCTCACGCCAAGGCAAAAGATGTTTGTTGATATCTATGTAGAGAACTATGGCCAAATGACTAAGGTTAAAGCTGCAGAGATGGCAGGGTATAAATCTAGCAGTAAATATGGTCCTACTGAAATAGCATCAAGATTAACTAATCCTGATGTCAATCCACACGTGTGCAGATATATGGAAATGAAATTACAAAAAGAATTACAAATATACGAAAAAGATAAATTAAGAAAATATAAAAGATTTGACCACTTGTCTAAAAAAGCAGAGGACAAAGGACAGTTAGGTGTAGCGGTAAACGCAGAATACCGAGCTGGCCAAATGGCAGATATGTTTGTAAGTAAAGCACAGATAACACATGTTGGATTGGAGGGTATGTCACGTGAGCAATTGGAGAAACGCTTATCCGAACTTGAAAGTAAAATCGGAGAAGCCAAAAACATTATTGACGTCACGCCAAATAAAGTTATTGAAGAATAACGATTGGCATTCTTTCATCCAGGTTTTTAATGAAGTGCATAACCCAGGAATGTGTACTTCTGTTGGAACTGTAAGTATAAAAATAAAATGAAACCTTGGAAATTGATAGGGGAAAATAAAATGAAACCTTGGAAATTGATAGGGGAAAATTTTTATGAAAAGAAAAATAAAAATAAATAAAAAAATAAAATCAGATTTAGAAAAATATCCAATGGTTGAATGTCGTTGGTTGGATATTGTTTCAGACGCAAGTTGGCAAAGCATAGATAATTTAAAAAATACAAAACTTGCTACTTGCATAACTAAAGGACATTTATTAAGTCAATCAAAAGGTATTACTAGAATATTTGGCGATTACTCTTTAAAAGATAATTCAAAAACAGATATAGAAGAAGTAGGCAATACTACTATTATTCCAAATAGCGTTATAGTTGAAATTAAAAAAATTTAGTTGTAATTTAATTTTTACTTTATATATAGAGGTGATGGACAATTTTATTGGAATTTTGTTAAGACTTTTATATTTTTACCCAATACCTTTCTTATTTATCATATTTCTTCTATTATTTTTAATTTGACAATCTTATTTAGATAAGATACGACTATTTCCGATATGTTTAAGTTTAAAAGTTGGTCTGTAATGGACTATATTTTATTGGACAAATCCGAAGTTCGCTACTTCCTTTCCATAACAAGCTTTAGGGGGTTATGGTTAATAAGACAACACTTAAACATATCATTAAACTAATAAAGGAGCAAAAAATGCAAAAACAAAAACGAATAAGACTAAATGCTGAGATTAGAAATAGGTTAGCTATTCAATTCAAAAATCATTTAGAAAATGAAAGCACACAAGAAAAAGAAGCTTTCTTACAATCAAGAGAACAATATCCTTTAATGGAAAAAACAGCGTTTGAGACAGCAAAAAAAATTGTTTCAACAGTTTATCCAAAAGAAGATGTTGAAAAAGCAAAATATCTTTCTGATAAATTTGAAAACATAGACATTTATAGAAAAGATAGTTGTTTTAATTTTTCTTTTACCGCAGAAGTAGAGGAAAGAAGATACAACTCACATACAAATCAAAACGAAACAATCAAAGTAGTAAAACCACAAGACAAACATTTTAGTTTTGGATTGAGAGGGTCAACAACAGGTTGTAGTTATGATAGCCAAAGTGATTTTGCTTTAGCTATGTATAGAGAAGAGTTAAAAACAAAACCTAATTGTAATCCTGATATCTTAATTGAACAAGAAAACGATAGCCCATACAAAAGAAAATTTATGGAAGCTAACGATAAATTTTTTGGATTTGATAACCCAAAAAATGAAAATAGTATTGTCTATAACTATGCTAAAAATTTTGAACTTGAAGTTTTAGGGTCTAGTTATTGTAGTAGTAGATTACTAAAAGCCGACAATACAGAAGTAGAAGTATTAGAAAAATGGTTAATGGCAAAACAAAAAGTTATTGATACCCACGCTATTTGGATAAATACTATTTTAGACCAAATGAAAATAATCAAACAATCTCTTCATAGTTATAAATACTTTGATGAAGCGTTTGAGTTGGCTAAAACTTTAAATCTTGATTTAAAAGAAGTTGAAGAGATAAAAGAAAACTCCTCAGCACTTACAGTATTCAATCCGAATAATGTGGCTTCTTTACTTCAAGCAATGAAAAACAAAAAACAAACAAGAGAGGATAAAATAAAAGCTAGATTGCTTTATGAAAAACAACAACAAGCAAATGGCTAAACAAAAAAAGCGAGTGGCTAATAACCACTCGCACAAAAAGGAGTAAAAAATGATAAATAGACTTACAGACATATATGAAAGATGGACAACTGTTAATGAACTTCCCGCATTATCAGCAGACGAACACGATAGGAATAAACTAACAGAAGAACAAATAAAATGGTTAAATGAATTTAGTGAACATTGGGATAATCAAATTGATATCGACCACTTTATTGACGACAACACACCTAAATTTTTTGAATTACCAAAAAACACTATTATAAAATTTGGCGAATATGAACATAATATTTGTAATGGCTTTTTTGATTTTTCAAATGAAAAAGGTAAAATTATCTCTAAAGATGATACAGAAATGAGAGTACAATTAGAAAAGTATTTTCCACTTTTAAAAGATTGGGATAATTGTTTAGTCTTTATGAAATGTGAAGAAGAAAATTATAATGACTTACAGTTTGGTGTTATAAAGAAAGGCACTTATGGCACTTAAAAAAATAAAATCTTGGAATATTGCAGTAGAGTGGCAACATTCAGACGACACTTGGAGTACCGAGTGGGTAGATCAGGACAGTATAGATAAAACTACTTTTAAAAAGATAGAAAAATTTTTAGAAGAGTTTGCAAAAATAGAAAACAAACAAGAGGAGTAAAAAATGAAAATAAAACTATTTAATATATTAGATATATTTAAAAAGAAAAAACCTGACGCAACACTTCAAACGAGTTTTGAAGAATTAGAAAATATAGACCCATATATTTCTAAAAATGTCATATCAATAAAAAAGTATAAATTAAAAAAGGCGGTACAAAATGGATAAAAAAGTTTGTCAAAACCCATATTGTTCAGGTTATAAAACTGACGATAGGTTTATTAAAGTAGGCGGTCAAAAATATTTGGCGGATAGGATTAACTCTAGTTTGCGTTATCAAAATGGAAATTTTTGTACACGCACCTGTTTTGAAGAGTGGTTTGGTATTTATGGCGATAGGGCTATTGATTTCATAGGAAGAAAAACTGAAAGAAGTATTAATTATAATAATATTAGTATCAATAGAAGAAGAAATGATTTAGCGAGGGCTTTGCCAAATGGTTGGCTAGACTATCATAATAACCCACAAATTAGGCAACAAATAGAAACACAACTATTAAGCGAACTTCAAAGCAATAATAATACTTGACTATCTTATGAAGATAAGAGATAAATTGATTAATTTAAGACTAAACAAATAACAAAGGAGTTAACAAATGAATAGTCAACAATTAAAACAAGTAGAAGAGTTTAAAGAAAAACCTTTAAACCAATTAGTGCTAGAACACGCAAAAGATGATGAGATGATTAAGACAATCAATAAAATACATAAGTTAAGAAAAGAGTATATTATTGAGCAAGTTAAAAGCAAAAAGCTTTTCACTCACAAAAAACAAAAAGTTGCGGTTGAAATCATAAGAACATTAAGAAGTATCTTTGATACAACAACTTTTAGAAAAGAAAATCCTGACACTTACGACAAATATAAAAAAGAAAGTGAAGCGGTTTCTTTAAAAACAACAATACT